>Ga0137298_10866_pt1 | contig 20515 bp, 29 predicted proteins | sample RamsorincwithD2O_2_FD_97182 | JGI IMG/M metagenome (GOLD analysis project Ga0137298, IMG submission 97182) | Mouse cecal microbial communities from Vienna, Austria - Glucosamine amended with D2O | ecosystem: Host-associated > Mammals > Digestive system > Large intestine > Cecum | place: Austria...
AGCATCCCACAGTCTGAACATACTTCCGTCTTATTGTTTCTTCTACTGAGTGCAGGATGGTCTCCTAGAGGTCCTTTGCATTTTGGACATCTCTTCATTTCTTACTCCTCTCTTGCACTCTGCCTGTTTTTATGATAAAATAAAGACAGAGTGAATTTATATATTTTATTTTTACTTTGAACTATCTTCCGCTTGCAATTTGGGGATAGTTCTTTTTATTGAATAAACTTGCAATTCGGTATTTCTTTGCAATCATTAAAATATCCCAATACCATAACCTATCCATTCTTCCTTCCTCCTTTCTTTTTTTCGTTTTTAGTATATGTTTTTGCTGTGTTCCAGAGCATAAGTAGTCCATAACCCGCATAAATTAAACATTGATAATTTGTTATCTGTCCTGCCTCTAATTGCCCTACGACATACAAAATGAATAAAAAACTAATTAAGAACAACATCTTTTTCTTCTCCTTTCTTCAAGCCTACAAATTCGTAGAACTTTGATTTTATAATGATATAATTCCAATTTCCGCCAGTTCGTTTTGGCGGAACAGCGGTTCCAAAGTCGAACCTACCTAATCTTAGCCCCGCTCGCACAAATTCCGGGTTTTTATGCAACATCCTTCCTGCTTCGCTCGGGGTCATTGTTTCGACTTCTGGCATTCCTCTCCCTCCTTTCTTTTTTTCTCGTTTTATGATATAATTACCTCGAAAGTGAGGTGTAATTATAATGCAAGTGAAGTACGAAGTTTCCTATGGATGCTATGGACATCATGTTAATGTTGATGAACCTTCTGAATGTCCCCTTTGCAAACATTCTCTAAAGCCAACTGTTTTAAGTAAACACATGATTGATGACAACAACGGAACTCCTTTTTTATGTGTTGTATACTTATGTACTCATTGCTATGAACTTTTTGTTTGTAAGTTTATAAATCTAAAAAGAAGTACAAATTTTAATCATGACCTTCTATTTACTTCTTCTACTTTATCTTCCATAGAACCTAAATGTTTCAACAAGAGAGTTTTTGAGGAGTGTATCAATAAAATTTCTCCTGCTTTCGTCAAAATTTACAATCAATCCCTTGAAGCCGAACATAACGCTCTTGACGAAGTTGCTGGTATAGGTTATAGAAAAGCATTAGAATTTCTAGTTAAAGACTTCCTTATCCAGCATGAGCATAAAGATGAGAATAAAGTAAAGTCTACTGCTCTTGGCTGTTGCATTGACACTATGATAGAGAGTCCTCAACTGAAAACTGTTGCCTCTCGTGCCACATGGCTAGGAAATGACCAGACCCATTATGAGCAAAAATATACCGATAAAGATATTACTGACTTGAAGCGACTGATTGATTTAACCGTTCATTGGATTTCTCTCATCTTTTTAACAGATGAGGCTGAACTTATTGAGAAGAAATAATCATGTTTCTTCTTTTTTTATTTCAAATTCTAGTTTGTATGTCTCTAAATCCTGTAATGTAAGTGCTAGTTCCTTTGATAAATCAATCGCTTTACTGATTTTTTCTTTTAATATTGGCATATCTTTAGACTGTAAATACAATTTGTCATTATTTGAATACATCTTCTTCCCTCCTTACCAGTTTTTTGTTCAACTTGTTGTACTTAATCTTGAAAAAAAATATCAGTTACTTTTCTATTTAGTGCTTTGGCTATTTTTTCAAGAGTTGTGTTCGTAACTACCTCTGTCTTTCCAGTTTCTAACTCTGAAATTGTAGTTCTTGAAACGCTTGATTTTTCTGCTAATTCTTGTTGCGACATTTCTTTTTCTTCTCTTACTTCCTTCAAGATGTTTTTCATATTCTTCCTCCTTTCTTGTTCATCTTGTTGTACAAATAATATCACTGCATTTTATCTTTGTCAATCATGTTGTACAAAAAAATACATTTTTTTTTTGACTTTCTGTACAACTTGTTGTACAATATAATTGTATAATGTAGTTATATAAATTGTTTGAAGGGAAATTTTATTGATGAAATTAGGAAATATAATTTTTAATTATAGAAATTCTTTTACCCCCAAAATGTCGCAGAGAGACTTTGCTAAAAGGTGTGGTCTTAGTCATACTTATATTGCTGCTCTTGAAAAAGACATTGACCCTAGAACGGGTAAATCTATTGCCCCTACCTTAGATACTGTTAAGTACATTTCAAAAGGAATTGGAATTTCTATTGAAGATATTTTAAGAATGTTAGACAAAGACCAAGAATTTACGATGAATGAAGATGCTCCTAAGTATGGCTCTAATCCAAATTCTGTTCTTATTTATGGCACTATCCCCGCTGGAATACCTATGGAATGTATAGAAGATATTTTAGATACTGAAGAAATATCAGAAGAAATGCTAAAAGGCGGAAAACAATACTTTGGACTTCGTGTAAAAGGTAATTCTATGTTTCCAGAGTACCTGGATGGAGATACTTTAATTCTTGAAAAAGTAGACGATTGTGAAAGCGGAGAAGATTGTGTTGTTATGGTTAATGGATATGATGGTACTTTTAAGAAAGTTATTAAAAACCCAGAAACAAAAACTATTAGGTTACAGCCTATCAATACATCTCTCGGAGAAGATGGTCGACCACTTTTTGAACCTATAACTTATACAGAAGAACAAATTGAAAACCTACCAGTTAGAATAATCGGAAGAGTAGTTGAATTAAGAAGACGAAAAATAAAATAAAGGAGAAAAGAGAAATGGAAAAAACAACTAGAAAAACAACAGAATTTTGTAAAGAAAAAAACAAAAATGTGATTGTAGAAACAGAATATTTTGATAGCGGAGAATTGACAAATCGATGTTGGGTAAAGAGCAGAATGCTTAATTGTTCTGAAGGGATTTGTTCTGAATGCTCTATTTATAAAGATATAGATGACAACATCCCATATTCTTGTATTTAGATAATAATAAAGAAAATAGATAATGTCCAGGCTTCCAACTAAGAACATTATCTATCTTGTGTAACTCTTGAAAGAGTTTTATTCATTATACCGTTTTTTAACATTTCTTTCAAGAGAACAGATTTTTGAAAGGAGTGTTTTTTTTGAAAGAAAGAAAAAGAAGAAAAAACGGTACTGGTACTGTTGCTTTTTTAGGTAAAGGTCGATATAAACCTTATGCAGCACGATTGCTAGTCGGAAGGGATTTTGAGGGAAAGCCTATCTATTACGATATAGATACTTTCGAAGACGAACTGGATGCTCTCGTTTGTTTAGAAACCTGGAGAAAAGAATTAAGACCACTGAAAATTAAGAAATCAAAATACAATCGTATTACATTTTTTAGTTATCTTCCTGGTTCTGATACACCTTATCCTTTAATCCCTGTAGACGATATAAATTCGTCTATTCAGAGGAAGAACAAAAAATATTATACATTTAAGCAAGTGTTTGAGGAGATGCAGAACTCACTCTTTCCTACCCCAGAAGAAGCAAGAAAAGAAAAAGAGGAACACATCAAACCATCCAATAAATTTACTTACCGCAATTCTCGTTGTTTAATTACTGCCTACAATAATTCTAAAGAACTATACGATGTTATTTATAGAGAATTGAGAACTTCTGATTTTCAGAATTTTATTAAAAGTTCTGGGAAATCGCCAAATTCTGTAAAGCAATTAGTTCAACTATATAAACACATGGATAAGTATGCCTTTCAAGAAGACATCATTGACAAATGCTATGCTCAGCACATAAAAAAGACACCTATTAGTAATACCTCGAAAAGAACTCCTTTTACTTATGATCAAATTGAATATTTATGGAATATAGAACCAGAAAACCAAAAAGAAGAATTAGTAAGAGATATTTTGCTTTTAGCAAATTATACTGGATGCCGTGCAGAAGAACTGCTTTTCCTATATACACACAATATCTATTTTGATAAGGATTACTTTATTGGCGGACTAAAAACCGAAAACGGCATTAACAGGGAAATACCTATACATCCACGCATAAAGCCGATTTTAAGAAAGTATTATAATTCTAAAAATGAATTTTTATTTATGAAGCAGAATGGAAAAAGAGTATTTTATTCCACTTACCAGTTTTATTATAGTGATTTTATTAAAAAACACGACTTCATAAAAGGAAAAACAGCACACTGTGGTAGACATGGTTTGGAAACTGAATTACAGAGACTTAATGTAAAACCTCAGATAATAAATTCAATTTTAGGACACAAAAATGGAGATACTGGAAACGATATTTACAATCACATCTCCATTGAAGAAAAAATTGAAGCAATAAATATGGTAACATATAAAACTGGAAAAATTTATGTATTAAAAGCCGAAGAAAAGACCTCCTAAAACCTAACAAAACCTACCTAAATAATAACAAACTAATAACAATTCGCATACAAATAATCGCTAAAAGCCTTGAAATCAAGGCTTTTTTCTTTCACTTGTCATTCCGGCAAGGATAATAAGCACGACTATTGTTACTACTAGTGCTTTACTTCGTTTTTTTCATTTATATATATGTTCATTTTCGTGTATTTCAAGCCCATTTCTGGACTTTCTTTCTAAAATATGATATAATATAGTCGTAACTATGCGTTGTTGCAAATTTTAGGCACGAGGTGAAGTAAATGTCCAACATCCTTAGCATTGAGCCCTATCTTTACCAAGGTAACACCATTACCGAAATTCTGAACCTGTATGTGGCTGCCCTCCGGCAAGACTCCTCGGAGACTTCTCCCGTTGTAGCTGCTAAACTACAGGAAGTGCTGGCTATGATCTCGGATACTGACTTCTTGTCGGAAATCCGTATCATTTTTGAAGAGCTCTACCAGAAAATCTGCGAAACCTCTCCAGATTTGTGTTTCGTTTTGGAAGGTAGACGTAAGTCTCTGCTCAGCACAGTCGCCAAAATCGAGGCGCTTTTGGAGTCTCACCGTTCGGTGGATAACCTTCAAGACGTCTATGGTTTTCGTTTGACGCTTCTGGACTCGGATCCGTGGGATCAACTGGAAAACTGTTACCAACTGATGAATGGTCTTATTCCGTTCTTTATGCAGAAGGGATTTATTCCCTGCGACTCTGCACCGCTTCTGGGCACAGCAAAGTTCAAAGCCGAGGACCATCCGGAACTCGCTATCCCGTCTACCGAACTCTTGCGCAAAGAGTTTCGTTATGCAGTAAAGGACTATGTGCGGCACCCGAAACGGAACAGCTATCAGTCTTTACACGTTGCTTTCCGCGACCCAACCAAGTGGCGTTACTTCGAAATCCAGGTTCGCACCTTCAGTATGCACGTTGCAGCAGAAGTCGGAACTGCGAACCACATGGCCTACAAGGACCGGTTCTATGGTGGTAAAATTACCTTCGACCCCAAAAAGGTCAATCTGAAGGGCTTCCGCGCCATCGATGATAACACAGTTTACGATATGATTGGTCTGACCCGTTCACTTCGTATTCTGTCCCGTCAGAGAACTTTCCCCAATTAACACTAAAATACCACCCTGGCTGTTCTTCAGTTGGGGTGGTCCCTTTTTGTATATTTTTAACTCTTTTGTTAATACTTAACTCATACGTTTCTGTTAATCTAAAATTAACCATGCTATATTGTCATTAGATTAAAGCGAGGTGTTATTATGGCTTTGGATTATATGATGATTGGTCAAAGATTGAAAAGAGCAAGACGTGAAAGGGGTTTCACGCAAGAAGTAATTGCTGAGAAATTAGATTGTTCTGTTCCTTATATTAGCCGTATCGAATGTGGGCGTGTCAAAGTAAACTTAACTCGATTAAGTCAAATTTGTCGTATCTTAGAAATTCCAGAAGGTAAAATTCTAAATGGTGCTGACGTTCCAGAGGCTGATATGGATACCAACCAAATTCAACGTATGATAGAACACTGCTCACCCGCTAAACAAAACCTTATTTACCAAATGATAGAACTCATTGCTAATTCAAAACTTTAACCTTTTTTCGAAATAAATCCAATTCAAATTGCACATACTAAGTGATAGAAAATTTCTATCACTTTTTTCGATTTTTCTCCCACATTTAATTGCGAAAAAAGTTTCCCTGTGATATAATAAGTCGGAATGTTTTTTCGTGTATGAAAAAAACATTCAATAAAGGAGGTTTAAGAATATGGATTTTAAGCAATGGAAAGGCTTTCAAAAGGATGGAGAATGGACACGAGATATTAACGTTCGTGCATTTATCCAAGCAAACTATACCCCTTATGAAGGCAACGACAAATTTTTAAGTGGTCCTACCAAAAGAACCACAAATGTATGGAACCAAGTTATGGAACTTTACAAAAAAGAAAGAGAAAACGGAGGCGTTTTAGCTGCAGATACAAAGACACCTTCTGCTGTAAACGCATACGAAGCAGGATATATTGATAAAGACCAAGAATTGATTGTTGGTCTTCAAACCGATGCCCCATTAAAAAGAGCAATTATGCCAAATGGTGGTATTAAAATTGTAGAAAAATCTTGTGAGGCTTATGGGCTAAAAGTTGACCCAGAAACAGACTATATCTACAACAATTTAAGACGTACTCACAACGATGGTGTATTTAGTGTATATACCCCAGATATTCGTGCTGCTAGAAGTTCCCACTTAATCACTGGTCTTCCAGATGGTTATGGCCGTGGAAGAATTATTGGCGATTATCGTCGTGTAGCACTTTATGGAATTGATGCCTTAATTGTTGAGAAGAAAAAAGATTTAGAAACTTTAGATACCGATGTTTTCACCGAAGAAATTATTCGCAGTCGTGAGGAAATTCATGACCAAATTATCGCTTTGGAAGACTTAAAGAAAATGGCTGCAAAATATGGAAAAGATATTTCCGTTCCAGCAGCAAATGCACAAGAAGCAATTCAATGGCTATACTTTGGTTACTTAGGTGCTATCAAAGACCAAAATGGTGCTGCTATGAGCCTTGGTAGAACCTCTACTTTCTTAGATATCTATATCGAAAGAGATTTACAAAACGGTACTTTAACCGAAGAACAAGCACAAGAGTTAATGGACGACTTTGTAATCAAACTAAGATTAGTTCGTTTCTTACGTGCACCAGAATACAACGAATTATTTAGTGGAGACCCTGTTTGGGTAACCGAAAGCATTGGTGGTATGGGCGTTGATGGAAGAACTTTAGTAACGAAAAACTCTTTCCGTATGCTAAATACACTTAATACCTTAGGACCTGCACCAGAGCCAAACCTAACCGTTCTTTGGTCAACTCATTTACCAGAAGGCTTTAAGAGATTTGTAACTGGTTTATCCATCAAAACATCTTCCATTCAATACGAGAATGACGATTTAATGAGAACCACCCTTGGCGACGATTATGGTATTGCTTGTTGTGTATCTGCTATGAAAATTGGAAAACAAATGCAATTCTTTGGAGCAAGAGCAAACCTTGCCAAAACACTTCTTTATGCAATCAATGGTGGTAGAGATGAAAAATCTGGCAAGCAAATTACACCAAAATTCCAACCAATTACTTCTGAATATCTAGATTACGACGAGGTAATGGAAAAATTTGATAACATGATGACCTATGTTGCTAAAATCTATATCAAAGCATTAAATGCAATCCATTATATGCACGATAAATATTCTTATGAAGCATTAGAAATGGCTCTTCACGATAAAGAAATTCTTCGTACCATGGCTTGTGGTATTGCTGGTTTCTCTGTTGTTGTAGACTCCCTATCTGCTATCAAATATGCAAAAGTAAAAGTGGTTCGTGATGAAACTGGTCTTGCAACTGATTTTGAGGTAGAAGGAGATTTCCCTAAATTCGGAAATGATGATGAAAGAGTAGATAGTATCGGTGTAGATATTGTAAAAACCTTTATGGGTAAACTTCAAAAATATCCAACTTATCGTGATTCAAAACATACTCTATCCATCTTAACCATTACTTCGAATGTTGTTTATGGAAAAGCAACTGGAAATACCCCAGACGGAAGAGAAGCAGGTGTTCCTTTCGGACCTGGTGCAAACCCATTACACGGCAGAGATACCAATGGTGCTCTTGCTGTTATGAACTCCATTGCAAAACTTCCTTATGATTATTCAGAAGACGGTATTTCGTATACCTTCTCTATCACACCAGGAACCCTTGGTAAAGACCATGAAACACAAGTAACCAACTTAGTTTCTATGTTAGATGGTTATTTCAAACAAACTGGACACCACATCAATGTTAATGTATTTGACCGTGCTTTACTAATGGATGCAATGGATCACCCAGAAAAATATCCACAATTAACCATTCGTGTATCTGGTTATGCTGTAAACTTCATTAAATTAACACGTGAACAACAATTAGATGTTATCAATCGTACCATTCACGAAAAAATCTAAAATAAAATGCTAATAGAAGATAAGGATTTTTCCTTATCTTCTCGCATACGAAAGGGAAAAACTATATCATGGAAAACAAGGATGTAAAACGGGCGTATTCACTCTTTCGAGTCCTTTGGCACAGTTGATGGACCTGGTATTCGCTATGTTCTTTTTGTACAAGGTTGTAGTCTCAAATGTAAATATTGCCATAACAGAGATACTTGGTCTACCTGTGGAGGAACAGAATATTCTGTCGGCTCCATTTTGGAACGTATCTTGAAATATAAAAACTATTTTTCTGAAAACGGTGGAGGCGTTACCATTAGTGGCGGAGAACCGCTTTTGCAAGTTCCTTTTTTGCTTGCACTTTTAGAAGAATTAAAAAAATTGCATATTCATACTGCTATTGACACTTCTGGCAATGTACTTTTAACCGACTCTGTCAAAGAAATTATTGATCTTGCTGACCTTTTCTTACTAGACATTAAGTGTATCAATGATGAAAAAGCCACTTGGCTTACTGGTGTTTCCAACAAAAAAGAACTTGCTTTTGCAAGATACCTAAGCCTTATTCAAAAACCAATGTGGATTCGCCAAGTTTTAGTTCCTGGCATCACGGATGACGAGGAAGATTTGGCAGATTTGAAAACATTTATTGACTCCCTTTCTTCCGTTCAAAAGGTAGAAATTCTTCCTTATCATGATGCTGGAAAGTTCAAATGGCAAGAATTAAAAGTACCTTATGAATTAGAAAATATTCCAATTCCAACAGACGAAGAAATCCGAAAAGCAAAGAAAATTTTAGGAATTTAAGAGAAAAAAGATACGAAGTAATTTAACAAACTTCGTATCTTTTTTTGAACAACTTGTCGACGTCGACAAGTTGTTCAAATGTACTAATATCAATGATTTCTCTCTTTTTCTAATTGTTTCAAACTTTTTTCTGGCGTTGGTAAATCTTCTGGCATCGTTCCCCCATTTTTGCGATAACTTGTCGGATATTTTTTCCAATCTGGTAATGCGTTTGATTTGCTTTCTTTTCTTCCTGTACTTTATCTTTTTTCAAATTTTACTCTGTTTGTGAAATACGAAATAGATTGGCAATTAGTTCATCACTCCCCATATTATCCAAAATATCTTCACGGTAACGTAACCCCTTTCTTTTAGCGATATCATCGGCTGTTTCCCCATGATATAACCCTTTATACCCGCTATTGTGAAATTGGTCAAAATTCTTCACGCCTGCATTTTTAGCAGTCTGGTTCAAAGAATAATTTCCCTTTTTCGTTAAGTTTCTTTGATAAAATCTTTTTTCTTCTTCGGTTAAGGAACTGTATTCTTTCTCACAAATTTCCTGTTTTCTCGTTTGTACAGCAAAATAGGTTTGTGCTAATGCAACCACTTTCTTTCTGCTATCTGCATTTTGTGCGATTAGGTAACACGCATAGCGAGTTAATTTGTAGTCTTGAATACTCTTTTTCACATTATAACCTATCTCAACCATTTTGGCGGCGCCGCCAAAATGGTTAGTCACACTCATATCGCTGTTTTCGCAAGATTTTTTTGCTTTTTTAATCACATTTTCAAACTTTCTCCATTCAGTATATTGTAACACTTCTTGCAGTTCTCTTGCCAGCCAGTATTCGTTTCCCTTTTCGTCCACATGTTTGATACTTTCAAAAGTCTTGTTGTCGTATTGTTTTGTTTTTTCTAATTTTTTCAATCTTGCCTACTTTCTTGGTCCTCGAAAAAATCTTATAATATTTTCCATAAAGTGTCAATCATTCTATTCAAAAAAGACCTGCCTTTTTTAGGCAAGTCCTTTCTCTTTTAATGAAATAACATTTGGTTAATTGGTGTAAGTCCTAATAGCAAGGCAGATACAAAACCAAGGAAATATAACAATACTAATATTCCCATATTCTTTTTCCAGCCTTTATTCACACGGAATAGTACCAAAAGTCCTACTCCTGCATTGACCAAAAGTCCTCCAATCATAGTCGTAAGTGGAATAATATCCCCTAACCATAATTGAGTTAAAACAACAGAAGAAGCACAGTTTGGAATTAGTCCAATAAAACACGCTAGCATTGGTCCTAAAATTGATTGATTGGAGATAACGCCTGCTAAAGTTTCTTGTCCAATCCAAGCAATCAGTGCATTTAAGATGAGTGATACTAAGAATAAGAAGAATAGAATACCTATGGTATGTTTTACTGCCGATTTGAAAATCCCCTCTTCTTTGCAATCACAATGGTCGTGGTCGCACATTTCTTCAATGTGCATCTCTTCCCTTTCCTGTTTTCCTTCTTTTTTGCGGAGTAAATGTGCTATTCCATCAATTCCAAAACCTGCCACAATTCCAATCCCCAATTTAATCCCAAGGATAGCAAAAATTGTAGCAATTGGTACTGCTTCAGATAACAGGATGGGTAGCATTTCATCTGAAGTGGATAGATATACAGCAATGAGTGTTCCCAAAGAAATGATACGAACCGCGTAGAAATTCGTTGCTGCAACGGAAAAACCACATTGCGGAATTACTCCCAAAAGCCCTCCAATGAGCGGTCCTATCTTCCCTGCTTTTTGTATCATTTCATGAGATTTCTTCGTCATTTTATGCTCAATATATTCCATGAGCAAATATGCTAAGAATAGAAATGGTAATATTTTTAATGTATCCATTAGCGTATCTAGTATAACATCTAACATATTTTTTCTCCTACTTTTTTATTAACTTCTATATCTTACCATATTTTTACAACATTTTCAACCTAAAATTTTCTTCTTAATTCCCTCGATTTGCTTACAGCCTTCCTCATACCCATATTCAAAACAAGCATCTAACTTATCTAGGCTTAAAAGTCCGCATTGGTCGGTGTACACATTGATAATATAGTCACTCATTTTTAGGGACTCCTCGGATATTTTATTCCCCATCACATCCAAAGTTTTCATAACAATATCCATCACATCACTTTCTTCGGTAATCCTTTCTGCATCAAATTTAACAGCTATTACTTTATCTGCTCCGAGGTCTTTTAATTCTTTCACTGGAATATTGTTGACAGCTCCTCCATCCATAAACGCATGTGTTTCATACTCACAAGGCTCGAATACCGCTGGAAAACTACTGCTGGCTCGAACTGCTTTTCCAACAGATATATTCGTAATATATTTTTCCATATCTTTTACGTGTTCTGGAATACGGTTCGTCAAAATATATTCTTTGGATTTTGTCATATCAATCGTTGGAATGACGATTGGAATAGGAATATCTGCTAATGTTTCAATTCCTTTTTGCATTGCCACCTCATTATATAGTTCTTCTAACTCTTTTCCATTTTTTAATCCTTTTATCTTGGATTTTGGCGATACAATTTTGCCATACACGAGCGGAAAAATGCTAGACTCCACTACCTTTTTTGCATTTCGCTTAAACAAACGATATATGTAGTAGGGAGAATATCCCATTGCATACAAAGAAGCAATCAGGCTTCCTGAACTTGTTCCACTAATTAAATCAATTTGGATATGATGGTCCTCCAATGCTTTCAAAACTCCTGCATGACAAATTCCACGAATTCCTCCGCCTGCAAGTGCAATTCCTAATTTCATTTTCGCCCACTCTCCTTCTATGTATAATATTCACTCCTTTGCATTTGTTAATCAAAAAGAACCGTTTTTTTCTTACATTTTGACTTTTCGCCTAAAAAATGGTATAATTGTCTGGTAATCTCATAAAAAGAAGGGAGCATTTGTCTATGTGGCCTTTTCGTAGGAAAAACGAGGATGATTTTTCCTCAGGTCGTTTCTCGGTTCGGGAAGCCGAACCAGCAGTTCCAGCAGATGACGAAGACGAGGAGGAAGCGTGCACCTGCGATTTTGGTTATCGCTATTTAGAGCGGTTTGCCGATACAGGTGCCATCGTCTTTGAAATCGTGGACGAGGACCAGGATGTCTGTGGTTACATCACCTGCAAGTTAGGAATTCAACCCGCTGTCCTGTTCGATGACCGCTGGAATTATGACGATGAGGATATCTCGTATCTTTCCGCTGAAGTCAAAAAGTTTATGGACTCTTTGTTGTAATCCCTTACGCCAAAAGGACGGGCTCTCCCCGTCCTTTTGGCATGAAAAAACGATACCGTAACCATGGTATCGTTTTATGTATCTTCTATTGTTCTGCATAAGGTAGAATTGCAATTTGTCTTGCTCTTTTTACTGCTAAAGTAATATCTCTTTGATGTTTTGCACAAGCACCAGTTGCTCTTCTTGGTAAAATTTTACCCTTATCGTTTACAAATTTCTTTAATTGTTCTGCATTTTTATAATCTAATACTAGATTTTTATCTGCACATAAAGGACATACTTTCTTTCTCATTTTACGAAATCTTGGATTATAGTCCTCATCATTGTTACGATTATTTCTTCTATTATTTTTCTTGTTATCTGCCATTGTGTTCTTTCACCCCTATTCTTTTTTGATTGATTAAAATGGAAGATCATCTCCAGAAGACATTTCAAAACCGCCTTCTGGGTTTTGTGGTGCAGCACCAAAGGTTGCGTCGAAGTTTCCGCCAGCATCTCCATCTCTTTTGCTGTCTGCAAAATATGCTTCTTCTGCTACAACTTCTGTTGTATAGCGTTTTTGTCCATTTTCGTCATCCCAACTTCTTGTTTGGATACGTCCAATGATTGAAACTTGTTGCCCCTTTTTGAAATATTTGCTACAGAATTCTCCTAGTTTGCTCCAAGCAACGATATTGATAAAATCTGCTTGTCTTTCTTCTCCTTGACGTACAAATCTACGATTTACAGCAAGTGAGAAAGATGCAACTAATGTGTTATTCGTTTGTGTATAACGAACTTCTGGGTCTCTTGTTAATCTTCCCATTAAAATTACTTTATTCATTCTTTTTGTTTCCTTCCTATGTTCTCTTATTCAGCACGAACGACGATGAATTTAATTACTTCGTCTGTAATTCTGTAATTTCTTTCTAATTCAGCAATCGCTTGTGGATTAGCATCGAAATAGAATACAACATAGTAACCTTCTTTGTTTTTCTTTACTTCATACGCTAGTCTTTTTTTGCCTAACTCTTCTACTTTTTCTACTTTTCCATCTTTATCAATTAAATCTGTGAATTTTTGGATTAAAGTTTTCATTCCTTCTTCTTCAACAGATGGATTGATAATGATGACACTCTCGTATTTGTTCATCATTTTTCACCTCCCTTATGGATCTTTAACCTGCAATTTTCTTGCAAGTAAGGAAGAAAAATAGTTTCCTATCTTTCAAACATTACTATTTTAGCACATTTTAGGAAGAAAAGTCAACCCTTTCCGCCCGATTGCTCCTCCTTTATGCGATATTTTTCTACTTGCTCATATAATTTCATCTTTCTTTCATAAATACGGTTTTCATGTAGTACAATCCCCCATAAATACACGCTCATGATAACAATTCCCAAGTTGTGGTAATACAAGATTGCAATACTGAAAGTCGCACTTAATGCTATCATAAAGCCATTGGATACCAAGTGCGTAACACGCCAAGATTTCATTTTGCCCCATTGCAAATTCCCAACGCTTTTTAGAATACGTCCCCCGTCAAGTGGATAAATGGGAAGTAAGTTGAACAGGGCTAAAATGAGATTGGCATAATATAAATTGGTATTTTGTAGTCCAATTAAATAGCAAAAACAAAAAATTCCTAAGTTTGTCATAGGACCTGCTATTGCAATTACAATCTCCTCGAAATCTCGTCTGCTTCCTTTTCTCATTTTCTGGTTTTGTTTTTTCCACTTTTCCTTGAAACGAATGGAAATTCCAATGGGAGAAATACGCAAGTTGTCTGGTTCATAGCCTAGCAAAAGTCCTGCTAATAAATGTCCCATTTCGTGCACAAATGCAAAAAAGAGTAACAATCCATAGATTTCAATTTGATGAAAAAAATAGAAAATGAGAATGAATAAAAAAAGTTTCAAGTCAATTTGAATTGCCATGATAAAAGTCCTCCCTTTTCAGAAGGACAACACAGTTTCCGGGTCAATATATCGGTCTTCTCGCTTGATTTCAATATGTAAATGAGGTCCTGTTGCCTTTCCAGTGCTTCCAACTTTGGCAACTACATCTCCCATTTTTATTTCTTGCCCTTCTCTTACATCTAATTCACTACAGTGAGCATATAGAACTGAAATCTCTCCATTTTCAATTTTGATATGTTTGCCATAATCCCCAATCTCTGAAACCAGCGTTACAGTTCCGTCCATCATACTTTTGATTTCCGTTCCTGTTCCTGCTGCAATATCTGTTCCACAATGATTAGCAGACACAATATCGGTTGGAGTTCTTGCTCCAAAATGCGAAGAAATCCTGCCTTGTAAAGGTAGTCCAATCTCGTAATTTTCTTGAATAAATTTTGCATCGATTTCCATTTGCGATAAATTCGTATCTTGTGACTCTTCTTCGCCTCCTCCTACCCCATTTTCTTCTAGCACAGGCTCTGGTTCAGGTTCAGGCTCTGGTACTTCTTCTGGTGTTTCTTGCGTATTCTGCTCTGCTTCCCCTTCTGTTTTTTCTTCTTGTTCTGTATCTTCTGCTGGCGGTATGATTTCTTCTTGTTTTTGCTCCTCTACTCCAAAAGAATTTACTTTTTCATGAAAGGCAAGAGCCTTTTCTTGGACAACCTGCCATGTTTGTCCCCAATCCAATTCTTCGTTTAGAAAGTTGTTCATTCCTTGAATCACTTGGCTTGAGAAAGCAAATTCATTTCCTTTGATAAAATACACCATAAAATATATGAGAGAACAAATTCCAATTTGCAACATCATTTTTTTGAGCAAAATGGAGGTATGCTTTCTAGTACTTCTTTGTGGAATTGGCTCTACTCTTCTTCTTTCCATTCTACGATTAAAATAGATTTCTTCTGCTCTGCGAATTCGTTCTTCTTGGCTCATTATTCTTTCCATAAAAATACACCCTTCGTCCTCTCGTTTTTTACACTATATGAGGACAAAAGGTGTTTTATTCTTAGAAAAAGATTTGCAGTGCAATACTAAGAAGGAGGCAAAGTCCAAGCCCAATATTTAAGTTTCGCATTTTCATACATTTCTTTTCCAATTTTGCTTTTTGATAAAATAGATTTCCATCATTCTTTTCTAACTTACGAATATATTCGGTTACTACCATTTCCGCTTCTTTCATTAAATAAAAATCTTCTGGTTCTTTCTGTTCTGAAATCTTTTCGCCTTTCTTTTTCATATATTCCAAATTTTTCACCTTTTGATTAGCCTTCAATACAACAATCGCTTCTTCTACCAAATTGGATGGTAGGTTTTTCAATGTTATCATTTGCTTTGCTTCACTTGTTTCCATACCCATTCCTCTCTTTCTATTCGTCTTTGTCTTCATTTTTTCCATTCTGCACCAATTTATACAAAAGAAAAAGAGAAAAAGATTTTCTTTCTCTCTTAACGAAAATTGATAATAATATTTACATCATCTTTTTTCTGGTATTTGCGGATAATGTCTTCCGAAAAATACGATAGCTCATTGGATATAATAATCGTATCATATTGTTTTTGGATGAGTTCTTCTAATTTCTGGTCGGTTTCTTCTACATCTTGAATTTTCAGTACTTCCCATCCCATATTCTCTTGCAAACGAAAATTTTTCTTGTCTGTTTGTTGTTTTACCCACGCTACTTTCACATCAATCACCACAAATATTATTTCCTTTTTTGGGCTCTTAATACATCTTTTTTTTCTTTTGGAATACGATATGAGTCTAGCATTTTTTGGATGGCTCGGTTCCAAGTAACATCTGAAATTTGTGCTTTTTTGAAATAGGCTTCGGTTTGACTTGGATATTTAATTTCAAGTTCTGCTAGTAACCATGCTTTTGCCATGGATACATAGTATGCGTCTGATTGTAGTTGGTCTAAACTCTCAAAAACTTGTGGTAGGTATTCTTCTTGTAAATAGTGGTCTAGCAAGCAAATGAGTGCAAAACGATTTTCAAATTCTTGGTTAGAAGCCGCATATTTTTCAAGATAGGGCCAAAACGTTTCTCGGTTCTTTTCAATGAACTTGAAACTCGAAGTACAGCAATCGCAAATTGCCCAGTTGTTAATACGTGGCACAAATTGCTCCATATACTGCATTCTTTCTACCCAATCCATTTTGGCATAACCAAGGATAAAACCATATAGCATATGTTCTTCTAAATAGGTATTCCCAATTTCTTTGAGATAACTTCCCCAATCTTGTTTGACAATTTCTTTTGCATAAGTTCTTAGTTCTGGAATACGAATTCCTAAAATTTGATTATCACCTGGACATAGTTTTGCTTGAAATTCTTTATAGTTTTGTTCTGCCATTTTTCGCAGATTTCTTAATATTTCTTCTTGGATTTCCACATTTTTCTCCCATTATGCAAGAAAACAAGAACTCTTTGGAAAGTTCTTGTTTCCTCATTCTTTTTAATCTCCGATGGAAAGCATAATTTTTTCTACTTTTCCGCCATTGATAACAAAGCGAATATATTTCGCGTTTTTGTATACTTCTGAAGCTACTTCTGAATATACCAAAGAGTCTTCTGGAACTTGTGCATTTTGAATTCTAGAACCTGCTGGCATTGTTTGCTCAACTTCGCTCTTTGAACTTCCTACTTTCAAACCTTTGGTAAATGTTCTTTCTTTGTTGGTGGACTCCATTTGTTCTACTCTTCCATTACGGATGGTAACAATGGTTGCTCCTCCATCATAGGTTAAAGTTTGTACTTTAAGTCCTGGAATTAAGTCATCCTTTTCCTCTTCTTTTTCTGGATTTCCTAGTGCTGCAATGACATCTTCTTTCGTGTCTGCAATGGATGCTTTATCCATTACTAAGAATGAAGATGAAAAATCTTTATTCATTTTTACTTCTGCTTGTGTTGCTTCTTTTCCTGGCTCTACTACATTATCCTTTTTATCTTTGTTTTTTACCATAAGTAGTACACCTAGTAGAATAATGACAGCAACAATCACTACCCCTATAATCAATTTTGTGTTTGCTTTTTTTGGTTCGCTCATAATATTAGACTCCCTTCTTTTGTTTCTTTTGCGATTATATCATATAACTTTTGTTTCGACTACAAATTTTTGAATTTTTACAAAAATTTCACAAAACTTTTTTGTAACTCGTTTTTTTCAATTCTTTCATTTGACAAATCAACATAGCATTTGTATCATATATAGAAAATAAGTAAGCCACAAACGTGGTTTGCTGAATTGTAGTTTTAACGCATCTAACTCGTCAAAGTTTACAGATGTGTTTTTTTATTTTTTTCAAACATTTTGCAAAAAACGGGAAAGGGACGCAAACTATGCGTCCCATCCCGTTTGGATTTTTTTATTCAGTTTTGTTCAAGAACTCGTCAATGAGTTTAGCCTTCTCTTCGTCAGACAGGCTATTCCACGTTTCCTCGCTGAGGTCCGGGTTCACCTCGACAATCTGGCTATACTTCGAGTCGTAAGGAGATGTCCCCTCATCCAGTTCGTCCCTGCACTCTTGGTCTTCCGACTTCGGAAGCGCAAAGGCTACATTCTCAAAGGAGATGATGTCTACCGTTCCATTCTTGTCGTCGACATAAGACAATTTGACTGTATCCCCGTCACGTGTTATCGACAGCTCATCCGAAACGGTATACGGAGCCATGAAGATTTTGTTTTCTTCGCCTTCGACAACCAAATAGTAGTAGGTAGAACCACTCTCCACAACGGAGGAAATTCTGCTAACCACACCTTCATAGGTATAGCCAAAGGCTTCGTCCGAGCCAACAACATAAGTGCCTTCACTTCTGGCTACTTCTTGTGTATAAGCCCTTGCTGTTTCTTGCAGACTGGCACCTTTCGCCGCAATACTATAGTTTTTAATGTTTACCATAGCATAGGACTTAATCAAGCCCTCGTCGTCCTTGAGGGACATTACGAAAGTCGGAATGCCATTGACATTACACGGCAAGGGTTCTGTTGCACGATAGCCAAAGTCCGAAACCAGTCCTTCTGCCGATTTCATAGCAGCTGTTTCGGTCGCACCGCTAAAATAGCAGATTTTTGCTTCTTTTGTTTTGGTGTTGACCATGATAAATCCAACACTGGAGTTATCGCTGCCGACACTGGTCATGCCAGTGAAATAATAGCAGTCATTCTGGTCGTAGACGGTCAGGATAAGGTCTGTCTTCTTGGTCATGCCCTCCTTGGAAAAGTTGAGCGGTCCATTTATCAATTCACCCCAGTTGTCAATCTGGTCTTCGATAAACTCTTTCGGCTGAACGATATCTACCCACTCCGGTTCTTGCCCTAAGGCCTACCAGTTGATTTCTCCGTTTTGAGCATCCACCACTACAACACCGGTGGCTTCTGGTATCTATCCAATTATACCACAATATTACAATTTTTTCAATTCTACTATCTTTTCAAGTTTGACATAATATTCCGTTTTATTGTATAATAGGTAGTATCAACTGGCGATATGCCAGAATTTAGGAGGAACGTATATGTGCAAAAGCGGAAATGACCGCCGGAATATGAGGCTTATGCCTTACCGGCAGGACATCAGGCAACAGTGTGTTTCGGGTGAGAACGACCTCAAGTTTCTCGCCTCCTACCATGCTGTCAACCAGTCCATCATCGGCGCCTTCTTTGGAATGGTCTTTATGATTATCACGTTGGTGAGCCTCGTTTCGCTCATCTTCGGGTTTGTCATTTTCCGAGACCTCTCCAATTGGGGCATCGCTTCCGTCATCGCCGTACTTACCATTGTTGTTCTGGGTCCCCTCTCCATTCGTCTTCGTAACTGGACGGACCACAAGAACTACGAGTATTGGCTGTATATCACGGAGGACTGGCTGTTTTGTGCCAAAGCACCCAAGCATTACCGGAAGCAAGTCAACTATGAGCAATTTCTGCATGACCAGCCCAAGCAACAATCCTTTGATGAGTTTGCCGAGGCTCTGCACAACTTGCAGGCAGACGCCGAAGCCCAGACCCAGGAAAACTACCTGAACGGCATTACGGCTTTCTGCCTCTCCCGGCACTTTAGCATTCTCACAACCAGCAAGCATATTGAACTTTGGGATGGTAAGCACCAGCTCTACCTTCCCTACGACAGCGGCGCTGTCACGTTCCTGAAGGATGTCGCTTTACTGAGCGCCCCCTCGTATGCGTATAAAGTAAGAGAAACCAAGCGACACGGTATTCATTCCCGTGAGATGGTCGCAGTTATGTCCGGCTTACTCGCCGGCTATGCGTTCCAACTTTTCGCTATGTTCACTGCTTATACCAGCAGCAGTGGAGATTTCATTTTCACAAAAGCGGAAGTGTTTACTCCCTCGCTGCCTCTCATGGCGGTTCCTACCATCTTCATCACCTGGATTGCCTTCGGGCTCGTTCGGGTACGTTGGATGCGTCAGTGGTGTAAAATTTCCACTGTCATCCTGTTGGGGTTTGGCATCCCCTTTGCCCTGATTAGCATGGGCGCTGTTTTTCTGCGTCCCTCGCTTCTGCACCTGCCCACTTTCTACATCATTACAGCGGCTATTTCTTTCGCCTGTATGATGGGCATTGGTGTTCCCGCCAGTCGTGAACTTTCTTAGTGCGCATACACCACCCTGTCTTTTCAAATATGGCAGGGGAAAGCCAGTCTACTTTCGGGTAGGCTGGCTTTTTTCATAAAAAAACTTCCAGATTGATTGAAATAATGTTTAATACATTACCCCCCATCAATCTGGAAAGTTTATCTCGTTTCTATCAATTATTTTTGTAGGCTTGTCTACCCATTTTTTCCTAACTCTATGTCTATTTTTACTTTGTTTCTTGCTTCTTCTTATTTCCATTTTTATTACTCCGTTTTCGCCAAATTGGCTTCAAAATATAAAATTCCCTTATTCAAATTTGTTTTTTTCCTATGCACTTTTTAATTCTAGACGCAATTTATCTGCTATCATGGCAATAAATTCTGAATTGGTTGGCTTTCCTTTTGCTGCTGAAATTGTGTAGCCAAAAATACTTTCTACTACTTCTGTTTGACCTCTTCCCCAAGCCACTTCAATCGCATGACGGATGGCTCTTTCAACACGGCTTGGTGTTGTTCCATATTTAGTTGCAATCTCTGGGTATAACTGTTTCGTAATTTG
>Ga0137298_10870_pt1 | contig 20430 bp, 16 predicted proteins | sample RamsorincwithD2O_2_FD_97182 | JGI IMG/M metagenome (GOLD analysis project Ga0137298, IMG submission 97182) | Mouse cecal microbial communities from Vienna, Austria - Glucosamine amended with D2O | ecosystem: Host-associated > Mammals > Digestive system > Large intestine > Cecum | place: Austria...
TGCGTGGCTTGTTTTTATATTTCGACCGGTCTTTCTGCCTTACCAACCGGATGAATCCGCCGGTCCGTTTCCTATATGTTGGCAGGAGTCTCTGGAAAAAAATTACGCTACAGTCATCTCACGACGTCCGTAGCGCTGTAAACCTTAAAAATCTAATCCTATGAAAAAACGTAACAAAGGTAAGGCTTTTGTTGTAATCATGCAAATGATTAATTTGAAAATTCGCGAAGTTTAACCTAAATAATGTTAATGTATTTTGAATGCGCGCGGTTGAAATAAGGCTCGATTTGTCGAAAACTCCTTATCTAAAGCGGGTTGCAACCATTTGGCTCTCATCAGTGTTGCATTGTTAAAATAAAACATTAACTTTGCGATATGGCACAATTTAGAATAAATTATCTTGGCTGCGGTTCGGCTACACCTACACTGCGGCATTTGCCGAGTTGTCAGGTTGTGGATTTTCGCGACAATCTGTTTATGATCGACTGTGGCGAGTGCGCGCAGTTGTCAGTAAGGCGTCAGCGGCTGAAGTTCACACGCCTGAACCATATCTTCATCTCGCACCTGCATGGCGACCACTGCCTCGGACTTCCGGGTTTTATATCTACACTGGCGCTTACAGGCAAGGACGGAGGTGAGATTGTAATCCATACATTTAAGGAGGGCATGGAGATATTTCGGCGTATGCTCGGTTTTTTCTGTAAAGAGATGCCGTTTGACATAAGATATGACATAATTGATCCTAAAGCTACATCTGTGCTTATTGACAACGATGCTCTTACGGTGACCTCTTTTCCGCTTTATCACAGAATACCGTGCTGCGGATTCATGTTTGCCGAGAAGCCTAAACTGCGTCATCTTCGGGGCGACATGGTGCGTTTCCACAATGTACCCGTAAAGGAATACCGTGCGATTAAGGAGGGCAGCCCTTATGTTACTCCCGACGGACGCACTATAGCCAATGAACTGCTTACCACACCGGCCGATCCGTCGGTGAGCTATGCCTATTGTTCTGACACGGTCTATGACGAACGTGTGGCAAAGTCGGTGGAGGGTGTTCATACACTCTATCATGAGGCTACATACACTTCGGAGTATGCCGACAAGGCTCATGGACGCGGCCATTCGACCGCTGCCGAAGCGGCGCGCATAGCCCGGCTTGCAGGTGCCCGCCAACTTGTGCTCGGACACTTTTCGAAACGCTATACTGACGAGGCCGGACATCTTGAAGAGGCGCAAGCCATATTTCCCGATACGATTATTGCCTCTGAAGGCATGAAACTTAACTTATTATGAACTATAACGAAGATGACCGGCGCTTCATGGAACTTGCCCTGATGGAGGCGCGTACGGCATTTGATATGGATGAGGTGCCTGTAGGCGCGGTTGTGGTAAACAAGGGGCGTGTCATAGGACGCGGCCATAATCTGACGGAGACGCTTAATGACGTCACCGCTCACGCCGAGATGCAGGCTATCACCGCCGCAGCCAATACGCTCGGGGGCAAATATCTGCCAGACAGTACTCTGTATGTCACCGTCGAACCGTGTGTCATGTGTGCCGGAGCCATAGGGTGGAGCCAGATAAGACGCATAGTGGTGGGCGCATCTGATCTGAAACGCGGTTATTCCACGGTTGTGTCGCGGCCTCCGTTTCATCCCAAAGCGGTGGTTGTGACCGGTGTATTGGCTGACGAATGTGCATCGCTGATGCGTGCTTTTTTTGCCCGGAAGCGTTAAAAACAGGATTATAATACACCGGATTTTATAAATTTGCATAAGGAAAGTTACAATCATTTTTTTGCTGATGACGGATATTGAGAAATTACCATATGACGAGAGTGCGCATGCTTTGTCGGCGGCTTTGGAAGAGCGTATTGTAGTGCTCGACGGAGCAATGGGCACTATGATACAGCGCCACGGCCTTAGTGAAGGGGAGTTTCGCGGCGAGCGTTTTGCCACGTGGGAGTGCCGGCTTAAAGGCTGCAATGACCTTCTGGCGCTTACGCGTCCTGAGCTGATAGAGTCGATACACAGGGAGTATCTTGACGCCGGCGCGAGGATTATAGCGACCGATTCGTTCAATGCCAATGCCGTGTCGCTTGCCGACTACGGATTATCGGATTATGCAGGGGAGCTAAACCGCTGTGCCGCTCTGGTGGCACGCAAGGTCGCAGACAGCTGGATGTCTGATAATGGGGGAGAACGGTGTTGGGTCGCCGGTAGTGTCGGGCCTACGAGCAAGTCGCTTACTCTGTCGCAGGGTCTTGATGACAGTTGTGAAGCTGTGACATGGGACGTTCTCGCCGATGCCTATTTTGTGCAGTGTGGCGCTCTCATAGAGGGCGGTGTCGATCTTCTGCTCATGGAGACTTCTTACGACGGCCTGAATGCCAAGGCCGCACTGTGGAGCGCACGTCGGGCCATGGAGGCTGTCGGACGCCGTGTGCCGGTCATTGTGTCGATGACGCTTACTGAGTCGGGACGCACTCTTGCCGGTCAGACTCCGGAGGCCTTTGTCGCCACCGTATCGCATGCCGAACCGCTTGCTGTAGGGCTCAACTGCAGTTTCGGCGCCGACAGCATGGGCAAGTATGTAGAGGCGCTCGCTTCGGTACCTTATGCGGTGATTGTATATCCCAATGCTGGACTGCCGAATGAAATGGGAGAGTATGACCAGACTCCTTCCGATATGGCGAAGATGATAGAGCCTATGTTGGCAGGACGCCTCGTCAACATAGCAGGCGGATGCTGCGGTACCACTCCGGCCCACATAGCGGCGATAGCCGGAGCGGCATCGCGCCATAAACCTCGCGCTATACCCCGGGGAGAGAGCGAGATGCTGCTTGCCGGCCTTGAGCCGCTGGCAGTGACGCCGTCGCGCAATTTCGTAAACGTGGGCGAGCGGTGCAATGTGGCCGGCAGCCGTAAGTTTCTGCGGCTGATTAAAGAGAACGGTATGGATGAAGCGGTAGGCATAGCCCGTCGTCAGGTCGATGACGGTGCCGCCATCGTTGACGTGAACATGGACGATGCCATGCTTGATGCACCTCATGAGATGACCCGGTTTATAAGCCGGCTCGGAGTCGAACCCGACGTGGCGAAGGTGCCGGTGATGATAGACTCTTCGGACTGGAACACCATAACCGCGGCGCTGAAGTGTGTGCAAGGACGCCCGATAGTCAACTCTATAAGCCTAAAAGAGGGCGAGGCCGCATTTCTGCAAAAGGCGCGCCACATAAAGGAGATGGGCGCTGCCGTGGTGGTTATGGCTTTTGACGAGGCCGGTCAGGCCGACACGTATCAACGGCGTGTGGAGGTCTGTGGCCGCGCATATCGTCTGCTTACTGAGGTTATCGGGTTCAGCGGATGCGATATAGTGTTTGACCCCAATGTACTTGCCGTAGCCACGGGCATAGAGGCTCACAACTCCTATGCCGCCGACTTTCTCGACAGTGTGGCATGGATAAAAAGCCATCTTCCCGGTGCCAAGGTGAGCGGCGGCGTCAGCAATCTGTCGTTTTCATTCCGCGGTAACAATTATGTGCGTGAGGCCATGCACTCGCTGTTTCTCTATCACGCCATAGGGCGTGGTATGGATATGGCTATTGTGAATCCGGCCGCCATCATGAATGTCGAGGATATAGATCCGTCTTTACGCAAGGCTGTCGACGATGTGCTGTTCAACACCGATGCCGAGGCTACCGACCGCCTGATTGCCGAGGCCGAAAAACTGAAAGACGAAAAAGTCACCGGCAGTAAAACCGCACCGGTGGCTGATGAGAATATATGCGCTGCCGACAGAATAGAACGCATGCTTGTCGCCGGTATTTATGAAGGCATGGAGCGTTATCTTGACGAGGCTATGAAAGAGTGCGGATCGGCGGTGGGTGTGATTGACGGTCCGCTTATGGCCGGTATGAACAGAGTCGGTGACCTGTTTGGCAAAGGAAAACTGTTTCTGCCGCAGGTGGTAAAGAGCGCCCGTACGATGAAGCAGGCCGTGACATGGCTTACTCCCTTTATAGAAGCGGAGAAGAGCCGTTCGGGGGTGTCGTCGTCGGGGCGCATGGTCATAGCCACCGTTAAGGGCGATGTACATGATATAGGCAAGAACATAGTGAGTGTGATAATGAGTTGCAACGGGGTTGACATGGTCGATATGGGGGTCATGGTGCCCGGTGAGGATATCGTGGCGCGTGCCGTCGAGGAGAATGCCGACTTCGTGGGACTCAGCGGACTTATCACTCCGTCGCTTGACGAGATGTGTCACGTGGCCCGTCTGATGGAAGCTCGCGGACTCCGGATACCGCTGCTCATAGGGGGGGCCACGGCTTCGGCCCTTCATACGGCGGTCAAGATAGCGCCGTGCTACAGCGGTCCGGTCATTTACACGCGCGATGCCGCCATGATGCCGTCGGTAGTACAGCGTCTTCTTAATCCTGATACACGCGGAGCCATGATGGAGGAGGTCCGTTCCGAACAGTCGCGACTGCGCGATGAGTACGGTGTTCATGAACCGCTGCTGTCACTTGATGAGGCGCGTCGGCGTAAGCCTGAACTTGATTATCCGTGCTTTCGTCCCGCTATGTCGGGTGTGCATGAACTGACGTTCGGTATTGGTGATGTGCGTCGGTTTATAAACTGGAGGCCGTTTCTGTCGGCGTGGAAGCTTGATGCTTCCTATGCGTCTGTCATGGATATCGAGGGCTGCGATCATTGCCGCGCGCAGTGGCTTGCGTCGGTTCCCGCCGATAAGGTAAACAAGGCCGCCGAAGCCATGCAGTTGCTGAAAGAGGCCGGGCGTATGCTTGATGTGCTGGAGCGTGACGATGTGAAGCTGTCGGCCAAAGTGGTGCTATTGCCGGCCGGTTCTTCCGATGATACGATATTTGTGGATTATAACGGCGAGAGAATCGGGATGCCGGTTTTGCGTCAGCAACGCCCCGGCGCCGGAGGAGAGTGTGTGGCGTTGTCCGATTACATATGTCCTGTGGGGGATGGCGGTGAACTGAAAGACTTTGCAGGCGTGTTTGCCGTCACTTCCGGACCTGTGATAGCCGATTGTATAAGACGTTATCGCGACGATGGCGACGACTACAAGGCTATACTTATGCAGACTGTGGCCGACCGTCTTGTCGAAGCCGCCACAGAGCTTATGCACCTTACTGTACGCAGAACGCTCTGGAGGTATGCCGTTGACGAGGATGAGAATGAAGGCAATCGTCTTCGTCAGTACTATAAAGGCATACGTCCTGCCATCGGATATCCGTCATTGCCCGATCAGTCGCTTGTATTTGTTGCTGACCGCATAATTGATTATGCCGCTATGGGCATAACCCTGACTGAAAACGGGGCCATGTCACCAGCCGCTTCTACGACAGGACTTATGCTGTCGCACCCTGACAGCCGCTATTTTGTGACAGGAGACATCGACTCGCGACAGCGCGACGACTACATGAGGCGTCGCGGCATGTCGGAGGATGATATGGCTAAGTTCCTTTCGCGTGTGTGAGCGTGTCAGGGCTTAGGCAGCCTTGATGCTTCCAGTATAGGCAGATTGGTCTCGGTGGGCACGTATATGACCGTCTTGTTGTTTAGGTCGTTCTGTTGCCGTACCCATAGGTACTGTATATACGTGGGTGTGAGGCTTCCGTTCTCGATGCGTATGGCTTCGGCCGCACCTCGCGCACGTTCGATTTCGGCCTGTGCGTTTAGCTTCTCGGCTTCGAGATTGGCTTTGGCCTCTTCGATTTTTATTTTACGGTTTTGCTCGGCTTTGGCAAATTCGGCACGTCCCGACATCTCCTGTTGCCATACATTGTAGTACGGTATGGCTATGAATGCGCCGAGTATAAGCACTATGCCGAGCAGCACACACATTGCTGTCGTGAAATAAATTTTTGAATCAGGTTTCATTGCGTTGTTATATTGATTTATTATGATTTATCAGTCTGCGCTATTTTTACGTATGCGTTTGTAAGCGTTGGCCATGCGTGTATGATAGCGGCGTTTTTTATAAGATGTCCCGTTGTACCGTCGGGCGAAACCGGCCCAGTCTTTTTTGCGGAGAAAGCGGTCTATGCCTTCGCTCATGACGAAATTGACAAACATGTCGAGCTGGTCGTGCTCTGACCGCGACATGCGCATGACGAAATCCTCGCGTGACGAGGCTCCGCACTTCTTCCAGTTGAAGCCTCCAATCTGAAACATGCCCCAGAAAGTGCCGTCAATGGCGGCTGTCGAGTCGATGGACATAGCTCCTGCCAGCCGTGCGTGCTGGGCGGCTTGTCGTGAACCGTAACGGCGGGTGTTGGGACGGGCGAAAACCTCGCGATGGCTGCGTGAATACTTTGACAGTTTTATGCCTCTTCTTGCCGCCGCTCTCCTGAACATGGCGAGATCAAAATTGATGAGCGGCATGCCGGGAGCGTGAAAGCCGTTATGGCTACGCCCGGCCTCTATCTCCACTACGGCTTTTATGACGGCTGTCTCGACACCGAGCTTTTCGGCTGCTTTGCGGTAGTCCTCTTCCGACAGCCGCAGGCCGGAGCAGTCGTTCTGTGGCTTTGCCTTTGAGCAGGCGGTTACGGCCATACTGTCGGGCATGCCTGACACAACCGATGTGTCGGGGTCGGCTTGTAGCGATAACGCCGATATGACGGCAAGGCTGGCTATGAAGTGTGGCATGGCCTGTATCCATATAAAAAAGCGCCACAGCTTTCAGCCACGTAATGGCCGGAGCTGTGGCGTTTTATGTTAATTGTTATTTGCCGAGCTCGGCTACTTTTTTAAGTATAAGGGTGAGCTGGTTCCAGAACTTTTCTACTGCCGGTATGTGCATCTTCTCTGACGGAGAGTGTACGCCACGCAGAGTGGGACCGAACGATACCATGTCGAGGTGAGGATACTTGGTGAGGAAAAGACCGCACTCAAGACCTGCATGAATGGCCTTTATGGCAGGTTTGACTCCATACAGCTCCTCGTATGCGTCGCTCGCGATCTTCATGATGGTCGAGTTCATGTTGGGGGTCCAGCCGGGGTATCCGTCGCCGTGGGTGACTTTTGCGCCTGCGAGAAGGAAGACTGACTCTACCTGACGGGCAATGTCCCATTTGCGCGACTCTACCGAACTGCGCTGGCTTGTGGTGACGAGGATGGTGGAGTCGGGCTGCATCTTGACAGCGGCAAGATTGGTCGAAGTCTCCACGAGGCCTTCAAGGTCATGGCTCATCGAGATTACGCCATGAGGACATGCGTAGAGTGCGCGTATAAGATTGAGGCTTGTGGTGCTGTCGATGGCGTACTGCGGTTTGTCGACACTTTCGATGGTGATCTTCATGCCGGGGTCGGTGGCTTTGTACTCGTTTTCAACGGCGGCCACAAACTCGTTGAAGGCCACGATGACGTTTTCTTTCTTGGATGAGGGTATGCCAAACACGGCATGTGCCGCGCGCGGTATGGCGTTGCGCAGGTTACCGCCGCTAATCTCGGCAAGGGTCACGGTTTCGTCGCATGTAAGTCTGAAGAGGAAGCGGGCGAGGAGCTTGTTGGAGTTGGCGCGTCCTTCGTGAATGTCGCCTCCGGAGTGCCCTCCGCTGAGGTTTGACAGGTCGATGTGGAACCAGTGATTGTCGGCCGGAGCCATTTCGCGCTTGTATTCAAACGTTACCGTTGTGTCAACTCCGCCGGCGCATCCGATAAATACCTCGCCGTCATCTTCCGAGTCGAGGTTCAGCAGTATTGTGCCGTTCATCATGTCGGTGCCAAGATTGTTGGCTCCGGTCATGCCGGTCTCTTCGTCGACAGTGAACAGAGCCTCTACTGGTCCGTGCTCAAGTGAATCGTCGGCCATTACAGCGAGCGATGCAGCCATGCCTATGCCGTTGTCTGCTCCGAGAGTGGTGCCGTCGGCGTGTACCCAGTCGCCTTCTATAATGGTGGTGATGGGGTTGTTTTCAAAGTCGAAGTTCTTATCGTTGGATTCGCATACCATGTCCATGTGGCCCTGCAGAATCACTGTGGGGGCGTTTTCGTAGCCCGGAGTGGCGGGCTTGCTCATGACCACGTTTCCTACGGTATCGGTCTTTACGGCGATATTATGTTTGCTTGCGAAATCGAGCAGGAATTCGCGTATCTTTTCCTCCTTTTTCGATGGACGGGGAACTTTTGTTATCTGGTCAAATATCGACCAGATGAGAGTCGGTTTCAGATCCTTGATTGTCATAAAAAATATACTTATTGTTTAAGATGATGCTTTAAATCTCGGTCGGAATGTGTATAAAATTGTTAAATAATTCACATTTCGCACCCTAAGTTACAAAATAAAATTTAGATATTACCAAAATTTATTTTCCTTTCTTATATTTGCACCGTAAAAACGTAAAGGCATAGTGAAACTCGTAGTATTGTCAATAATATTGCTTGCCCTTGCAATGGTGCTTTTAGGAGTAAAAGTATTATTTGTTAAAGGCGGACGGTTTCCGTCAGGGCACGCCCACGATATACCGGCTTTACGTGACAAGAAAGAAAAATAAACTAAAAATTACATTAACATATTACAATGAAGAAACTCGCACTTTGTGCCAAGTCACTTATGCTCATGTTGGCAGTAGTAGCTATGTCATGCTCCAACAACGCCCCCGCCGACAAACAGAACGCAACACCGGCATCTTCTGAAAAAACAGGTTCGTTAAACATACGTTATATTGATGCCGATTCTATCGCGGCTCACTATAATCTTGCAAAGGACTTCAGCGAAGCACAGTTGCGCTCGATAAGCAAAATAGACAATGCCCAGCGTACACGCGGAGCCGAGTTGCAGAAACTTGCCAACTCCATCCAGCAGAAAGTGAACAGCAACGGCTACCTGTCGCAGGCAAGCTATGAGGAAGACATGAAAAACCTCAACAAGAAGCAGGCCGATGCCGAAAATTACCTTGCCAGCCTTCAGCGCGAGGCCCAGCAGGAGATGCTTCAGCAGCAGATGCAGCTCAGCGACTCAATAGCAGCTTTCATAAAGGAATATAACGCCAAAATGCACTATGACATGATACTCTATAAGGCTGCCGGCGTATATTTCAACCCCGAACTTGACATCACCGACGAAGTCATCAAGGGACTTAACGCTCGCTACAACAAAGTAAGCGAAAAATAAGTAACCGCACGCTACATAACAATACAAGGACACACCCTTTACGGTGTGTCCTTGCGTGCATTTACGGGTAAACTTAACGCCGGTTCATGGCGTTTAAATAAAAAACGCGATAAAAGGGCGGGTTAATGCCGCTTTTTGATTATTTTCGCATGACGGTTTATTTATTGAGAAAATGGATACTATAAAGGTTAAAATAATAAACAGGTCGGGTAACGAATTGCCCGCTTATGAGACCCCTTCGTCGGCGGGGATGGATGTCAGGGCGGCCCTTAAGGAGCCTGTGACGTTGAAGCCGCTGCAGCGAGTTCTTATACCTACAGGACTGTACATACAGTTGCCTCACGGCTACGAATGTCAGATACGTCCCCGTTCAGGACTGGCTCTGAAGCACGGCATATCGCTCGTCAACACTCCCGGTACCGTCGACTCCGACTATCGCGGAGAGATTGGCGTGATAGTGATAAATCTTAGCGACGAGCCTTTTGTAATCAATAACGGAGAACGCATATGCCAGATGGTCATAAAAGAATATACCCGTGTCGACTGGGAACCCGTGGAGCGCCTTGACGAGACAAAACGTGGTGACGGAGCGTTCGGACATACCGGTGTTAACTGACTTTATACATTTGCAATATGACTTCCGGACTGCGAAACATACTTATTTTGCCGGCTGCGGTAATGATGCTCTTTTCGGTGCTTTCGGGCACGGCCAAGAATGTGGCGTTCAATCACCGTGCCGACGAGTTGAAAGCCGACTATCTGTTTATGGAGGCTTTGCGCCATCACGAAAAGGATGATGATGACGCTTACTATGATTTGCTTCGCAGAGCCTACGAACTTGACCCGTCCAATACCGATGTGGCATTTTATCTCGGTTACTACAGCGTCATGATAGCCCGTGAGGACTCTGTGACATTTCAACGCGGCTATGATATGATGAAAAGCCACTTTGACAGCAATCCAGCGGATTTTTATTGTAATTATGTATACGGTTCTATCAATGACCAGCTCGGGCGTCGCGACGAGGCTCTGCGGGTGTGGTCGGTGATGGACAGTGTGTTTCCTGCAAAACCCGATGTGGCCTATAAGCTGGCCGAGGCGCTGGTGGCGTCGCAGGATTCATCCAATGTGGCCAAATCAATCGATGTTTATAGGCGCATAGAGAAAGCTCAGGGTAAAAACATACCTATATCCACAAGGAAGATCAGAGCTTACTTCGTGTCGCAGGATACAGCCTCTATATTCGGCGAGGTGAAGGAGCTTCTGGCATCCTCACCGCGAAGCTCTGAAAACAATGTTTTTGCCGGCGACATATATGCCATGTTTTCAGAGCGTGACTCGGCCCTGAAGTACTATAACCGTGCGTGTGAGATAGACCCTACATCGGGGCTTGCCTATTACTCGCGCGCCAACTTTTACAAGTCAATCGATGACAGTGTGAGCTATGACCGTGAGGTGTTTCAGGCCCTTAAACAGGAAAGCCTTGAACTCGACACTAAACTTGAACTGCTTACCGGATACATACGTGCTCTGTATGAGGACCCGGCGCAACAGCCACGCATTCAGGAGCTGTTTGCCACTCTTCTTGAACAGCATCCACATGAGGTGGCCATACACGACCTGTACTGTTCTTACCTGATAGCGATAGAGGACTATGAGCAGGCGGCTGAGCAGATGGGTTATGCCGTGGATATAGATCCGGCGTCGGAGGACCGTTGGCGTACGCTTATGAGTCTTGACATACAGAACAATGATTTTCAGAAAGCGGTGAAAGAGGGAGTACGTGCCGTGCGCTATCATCCGCAAAGTCCTCTTATCAATCTTGTGCTCGGGTCAGCCTATACGCAGCTTAAGGAGTATGACAAAGGGCTGGCTGCATTAAACAGGTCGCTGGAGTATACTGACTCGGCCGACTATGAAGCCGTGTCGCAAGTTCTGTCATCAATAGGCGACGCATATTATGCCAAAGGCGATGCCGACTCTGCGTTTGTGTGCTACGACAAGGCTATAGCTATCAATCCGTCCAATCTTCTGGCCTTGAACAATTGCGCCTACTACCTTGCCGAAGCTGGCAAAGACCTTGATAAAGCCGAGCGCATGAGTGCCGTGACAATAAAGGAGGATCCGGAAAATGCCACATCTCTTGACACTTATGCTTGGATAATGTTCAAGAAAAACAACTATGTGGAGGCTATGGCTTATATTGACAAGGCTATCGAGTATTCACCGGAGCCGTCAGAGGAGCTGTTTCATCATGCAGGCGACATCTATTTTATGAACAAGGAGTATGAGGGCGCTATAGAATTCTGGAAAAAAGCTCTTGCCCTTGATCCCGATAACGAGCTTCTTAAAAAGAAGGTGAAGCATAAAGCATACTTTTACGAATAACCGACTGCGGATCAACGAAACTGTAAATGAAAAAATCATCACATTTAATATTTATTGCTATACTCTTGGCCGCGGTTGCGTCGGGATGCCGTTCTTCGCGTGAAGCGATGCGCGTCGAGTCATCGTCAGAGCTTCCCGAGGGCGCCTCATTGCGTAAGCATTACGAGCGGCTGGTGAAGTCATACGGAGAGTGGACCGACGTGAGTGTACCGGTAAGTATGGCTATATCTTCGCCACAGAATGTGTCGGTGTCGGGGCGGGTCATTATGGTGCGCGGCAAGTTGATCGACATAAGTATGCGTATGTTCGGATTCGAGGTGGGGCGTATATATATAACTCCTGACTCAATGTTTATGAAGGTTAAGCCGGGCAAGACCTACATGGCTGAGCCGTATTCCATAGTCTCCTCTCATGTGCCGCTGTCGATAGAGAATGTTCAGGACATGCTGATAGGGCGCATGTTTATGCTGGGCGATGATAAGCCCGGCGGAGCCGGCTACGGTAGTTTCGATATCGAGGCATCGGGAGGGGAGGCGCGTGAATGGCTCGCCATACCGAAAACTCAGCCGTCAAAGGCTCATTACGGTTTTGCCGTGGGTTATGATGACATAGTGAGGACGCTGATGATAGCCGTGACCGGTTCCGATGTTATGTGCACGGTAAAATACGATGATTGCGGATATTGGGCTTCGGCTGGAGAGCTTGCGTCGGCGGTTGATGTAAACGTTGCCGGAAAGAACCGGGTGCAGGTGTCGCTTCAGTGGAAGTGGGCGAGTGCCAAATGGAATGAAGGTGTCGATGCCCGATGGACCGCTCCGTCGGGATACCGGCGCGTGAAAGTGGCTGATATATTGAAAAAGGGTATTTCGGAGTAAGAGGAAAAAAGGTATGTTGAGGCATTTGATGATATTCATGCTGGCATTGCTGCTCGCGGGCGGCGACGCTTCGGCCGCGCGCAAGAAACAGCGCAATATGAGCAGTGTGAAAAAAGAGCAGAAAGCTACGCAGAGAGCGATAAAACTCACGGCGGAGCAGATAGAAGCCAATGCTAAAAAGACCGGACGTACACTTAGCGCTCTTAATGCCCTCAATGCCGAGATAACGCAACATAACAGGTCGATAACCGAGATATCAGTGCAGATCGACTCTATAGATGCTTCAATAGCGGTTATCAGTGACTCGATAAGAATACTTGACGAGCGTCTTGAGATGATGCGCGCAAGCTATGCCAACTCGATAAAGAGCATGCACAAAGCCAACAGCGGTTCTATGTCGGCACTGGCTTTTATATTTGCATCAGACTCTTTTACCCAAGCCTACAGGAGGGTGAGATATCTGCGTGAATTTTCAGCGTGGAAAGATAAAAAAAGTGCTGATATAAAGGAGGCTCAGGCACAGCTTGACGGTCAACGCAAGCAATACTCTGCGCTACAGGCTGACAAAAGTGCGGCTATGGCTAAGATGACGTCGGCCAAGGCTGATCTTGAGAAAAAGCAGAAAGAGACATCGGTACTGGTGGCGCAGCTAAAGAAAGAGGGAGCGAGCCTTAAAAAAGTACTTAAGGAAAAAGAGGCGCAGGCCCGTGCGCTTGATGCCGAACTTGACAGGCTGATAGCCGAGGAACAGCGGCGTCAGGAAGCTGAAAGGCGTAAGGCCGAGGAAGAACGACGCCGGCAGCAGGAGAAGCAGCTTGCGCAAGAAAAGTCCAAGAAAGATAAGGCTAAAGAGAGCGAGACCAAAAGCAGTACCGCCAAGACTGCGCCGAAGCCTAAAGCATCACCGGCCGCCAATTACGCCACGGCAGAGGCCGACCGTAAGCTGACCGGCAGTTTTGAAAGCAACAAAGGACGGTTGCTCTTTCCGGTAAGCGGTAAATATAAGATAGTACGTCCTTTCGGACGGCACAAGCATCCCGACCTGCCTCATGTGGTGACTGACAACAGCGGCATTGATATAGAAGTTCCGGCTGGAGGCAATGCACGCGTTGTATTCGGAGGCACTGTGTCGGCTATATTCCGTCAGCCCGGTTTCAATACCATAGTCATGGTACGCCACGGAAGCTATCTGACAATCTATGCCAATCTTACCGACATACTTGTCAAGAAGGGCGATGCGCTTAAACAGGGACAGACTATAGGGCGCATATACTCCGATCCTGATGACGATAACCGCTCGATACTGCACTTCGAACTCCGAAAAGAGACACAGAAACTCAATCCGTCGGCTTGGGTAAGATGATGAGACCTGTAGCACGGCACTCCATGTCGAAGCGTGTGCTTTCGACCATCGGTGTTTTTGGAGGAGCGCAGGCCGTGACAATATTCTGCTCACTTATTAGAATAAAACTTGTAGCGCTGTGGATAGGCGCGGCAGGAGTGGGACTGTTTGGCCTTTATAACGCCGCCGTAGAGCTTATAGCAGCAGTTACGCAATTTAACATGCGCAGTACTGCTGTGCGCGACATCGCTTTGGCTCGACTGACGGACCGTGCGCACATATTTGCGGTCGTGCGCCGCTGGGCTTGGTTTCTGGGACTTTCGGGAGCATTGCTGACGCTTGTGTCGGCTCCGATGCTTAGTCGGTGGACATTTGGCGACGATGCCCATTGCGGTGGTTTCATGTGGCTGTCGGTGGTGCTGTTGATATCGTCGCTTGCTGGCGGTGAGCTTGCTATTATGCAGGGAAGCGGTCTGTTGCGGCGTCTTGCCCGTGCTTCGCTGTGGGGAGGCGTGGGCGGCCTTGTGCTGTCGGTGCCGCTGTTTTATTTTTTCAGATTAGACTCTGTCGTGCCGTCGATTGCAGTGTATTCTCTCGCTACCCTTGTAGCAGCTTTATTTATACGCGAGCGGCCTGAAAAAGTACATATGTCTTGTCGTGATACGATGATGGCGGGCGCCGGATTCATAAAGCTCGGTGCATGGATGACAGTGTCGTCTTTTATGGCGGTGCTTGCGCAATATGCCATAGTAGCTTATATAAATACAAGAGGAGGCATGGCGGAGACCGGATATTTTCAGGCCGGATATACTCTGGTCAACCGTTATGTGGCTGTTCTTTTTGCAGCTATAGGCATGGAGTTTTATCCTCGTATAGCATCGTCGGTACGGTCGGGCAGGACCACATCGGTTTATGTCAGTCATGAGATTGCGGTTATTTCGGTATTGCTCGTTCCGGCAGTGGTTTTATTTATCGTTTTTCGCCATATGATAATATGGTTGCTTTATACTCCCGATTTTTATTGCATAGAGACCTATATTTCTTGGGCTGTGGCCGGAATGCCGTTTCGTGCGGTAGGGTGGTGTATGGCTTACGTTATAGTGGCGCGTGGCGACGGTCTTGTATATATGCTGACCGAGGTTACGAGTGCTTTGGTGTACTTTTTCGCGAGTGTGGTGCTGTATGGTCGTTACGGCCTTGACGGTGCCGGTTACGCCTATATCATATGGTATGCTATATATATGTGCATAGTAGGCGCGGTGTATTTCGGCAGGTACGGGTTGCGACTGTCGTATCGTGCGGCATGGCTCGTTGCCGTGTCATCGGTTGCGGGAGCGTTGTCGGTATTGCTGACGCTTTAATACCGTATGATTATGCTTTAACATATTTGCCGGGCTTTTGCTGCCGGAGTATATTATAGATAAATAGAAAGGACTGCGCACAGCGCAGTCCTTTTCGTATCAGATTGTCATTTTATGGCAAATTTCAGTCTTCGTTGCGGTCATCACGACGGCGGTCGTCACGGCGGGGGCCACGACGGTCATCACGGCGGCGGTCATCGCGACGACGGTCGTCACGACGGGGTCCGCGGTCACCTCGGGGAGCACGCTGGGGCTCTACGTATCCTTCGGGCTTCTCCATCAAGGCGCGCATGGACAGGCGGTACTTGCCGGTCTTCTTGTCGATTTCGATAAGCTTGACCTCTACCGTGTCACCTTCTTTCAGGCCCGAAGCCTCCATGTTCTCAAGACGCTCCCAGCTGATTTCAGATATATGAAGCAAGCCGTCGCGGTTGGGCATGAACTCGACAAACGCACCGAAATCAAGGATAGAACGCACGGTACCGGTGTATACTTTGCCCTCTTCGGGAAGTTCCACGATGGCGTTGATGAGTTCGAGAGCTTTGTCCATGGCTTCGCGGTTGTTGGCTGCGACTTCGATGTAACCGGCATTGTCGATTTCATCGATTGATACTGTAGCGCCGCTGGCTTCCTGAATACCTTGAATGATTTTTCCGCCCGGGCCGATGACAGCGCCGATGAGGTCTTTGGGTATTGTCATGGTGACTATCCGCGGTACGTGAGGCTTATAGTCTTCGCGCGGTTCGGCGATCGCTTCCTGAATCTTGTCAAGTATGTGCATGCGACCGTCGCGAGCCTGAAGAAGAGCCTTCTCAAGCACTTCATAAGAGAGTCCGTCGACCTTGATATCCATCTGTGTAGCAGTGATACCGTCGCGTGTGCCGGTAACCTTGAAGTCCATGTCGCCGAGGTGGTCCTCGTCGCCGAGTATGTCGGAAAGAACGGCATATTTAGCTCCGTCAGTGTCGGTAATAAGCCCCATGGCTATACCGCTGACGGGTTTCTTCATTTTCACGCCGGCGTCAAGAAGTGCCAGTGTGCCGGCACATACTGTGGCCATTGAGGAAGAGCCGTTGGACTCAAGAATGTCGCTTACTATGCGGCATACGTAGGGGAAATTGTCGGGGAGCATGCTCTTGAGGGCGCGGTGAGCAAGATTGCCGTGTCCTACTTCGCGACGTCCTACTCCGCGCTGCGGTTTGGCCTCACCGGTAGAGAAAGGAGGGAAGTTATAGTGGAGGAGGAAGCGTTCGCGTCCTTGGTTGAGCACATCGTCGAGTATCTTTTCATCGAGCTTTGTGCCGAGTGTCACAGTGGCAAGGGCTTGTGTCTCGCCGCGGGTGAACACCGCCGATCCGTGAGGTCCGGGAACGTAGTCGGTCTCGATCCAGATGGGGCGTATGTCGGTGGTCTTGCGGCCGTCAAGACGCACACCTTCGTCTAGGATGCATCGGCGTACGGCTTCGCGCTCTACGTCATGATAGTAGCGTTTTACGAGAGGAGCCTTTGCCTCGCGTTCCTCTTCGGGGATAGACTCGATGTACTCGTCGCATATGGCGTCAAACGAGTCCTGACGCCAGTGCTTGTCGGCACATCCGGCCTTGGCTACTGCATAAGCTTTGTCGTAGCACTTGTCATGCACATCCTTGCGCAGGTCTTCGTCGTTTACTTCATGGCAATATTCACGTTTTACGGTAGTGCCGGCTTCTTCGGCAAGCTCCATCTGAGCCTTGCACTGAATTTTGATAGCTTCGTGAGCGGCTTTGAGGGCGGCGAGAAGATCGGCTTCCGATACTTCTTTCATTTCGCCTTCCACCATCATGATGTTGTCATATGTGGCGCCGACCATAAGCTCCATATCGGCCTTCTCGAGCTGTGCGAAAGTGGGGTTGATGACGAATTGTCCGTCAACGCGGGCCACACGTACCTCTGAGATGGGGCCGTTGAAAGGTATGTCGCTGACGGCGAGAGCTGCTGAAGCAGCCAGACCGGCCAGTGCATCGGGCATGTCTTCGCCGTCGGCCGAGAACATGATGATGTTCACAAACGTGTCGGCGTGATAGTTGTCAGGGAAGAGAGGGCGGAGTACGCGGTCAACGAGTCGTGACGTAAGGATTTCATAATCCGAAGCACGGCCTTCGCGTTTTAGGAATCCGCCGGGGAAACGTCCGTTAGACGAAAATTTCTCTTTGTATTCAACTTGCAGGGGCATGAAGTCAACCCCTTCTCCGGCTTCCTTTGCCGAAACAACAGTTGCGAGGAGCATTGTATTGCCCATGCGCAACTCTACCGCTCCATCGGCTTGCTTGGCCAGCTTGCCTGTCTCAAGGGTGATGGTACGTCCGTCACCGAGCTCGATGGTTTTCTTAATAGGTTTTGCCATAAAATAGTTAGTCAGTGTTCTAAAAAATCGTACAAAGATAGTGATTAAAAGTTATGCTGCCAATTAAAATGTTACAATTATTTGAATTCCTCATAACTTACGGGTTCAGGTGCTGCTATAAGGTGATTAGTGCGTGGAAATGAGGAGTAATAAGACTTTTTGGCAGAACAACCGTATTTTAGCGGCCGATGCTTTTTCTATATCATATTAATAAGTATTGTATAGTAATGGGGTAATCGATATCGGATATTTACGGAGTTGAAAAAGCCGATATGGCAAGCCTGAAAATAATGGCTGCATATTGATGCATATATTGATCGCATGACGATTTTTCCTGAAGGCTTACCTGTAATTAGTGGGTCAGCACGAGTTGCTTGCCATAACCTGACGCGTGGCGGAGGGATATTCTGTCGGTTTTGGCATGAAAAATCTCCAGATTAAGCTGTGACGCGCTTTTTTAGACTCTTATCATATTCAAACAAAACCAATACTCTAATGGCTTCTGTAAAAGTAAAGTTTCGCCCATCTTCTGTCAAAGACAGAGAGGGCACCTTGTTCTACCAGATAATCCACCTTCGCCAGATAAGGCAGATATATACCGATATACATATACGGGCGGAGGAATGGGACCCGGTTGAATCCGACATAATCGTCGTTCCTGACATAGACATTCAAAGGAGAAGGTATCTTGCATCGGCAATGGGCTCAATACGTGACGGGATGGCGAGGCTGACCGCCGTGATATCGCATCTGGAAAGCAAAGGCTTGCCGTACAGTGCCGAGGATGTGGTGGATGTTTTCAACACTTCGTCAGCAGTCGTTGGTGTGGTTTCATTCACACGCAGGCTGATTGCCGACATGAAGAAGATAGATAAAAAGCCTGCGGTTAAACGCCTCGGCATATCGCTCAACAGCCTCCTGCGTTATACCGGCGGCAACGAGGTGGCATGGCACGAACTGACATCCACTTTCGTCATCGGCTATGAGGAGTTTCTGACGAAGCGGGGCCTTTGCCGTAACTCCACCTCTTTTTATATGCGCAATCTCCGCTCCATCGTAAACCGGGCGGCGGAACAGGGTTTCGAGATACCGTGCAATTCATTCAGGCACGTGTACACGGGCGTTGACAAGACAGTTAAAAGAGGTGTATCGCTTTATACTGTGTGCAGGATACGCGATATGGACCTGTCGGGGCATCCGTCGCTTGATTTTGCCCGCAATATCTTTATGTTTGCTTTTTATACGCGTGGCATGTCATTTGTCGATATGGCATTTCTCCGGAAGAGCGATGTGAGCAACGGGGTGATTACCTATTCGCGCCGGAAGACTCGCCGGCAGCTTCAGGTGAGGATAGAGCCTGAGACGCGTAAAGTCATGGACAGTCTGGGGGAGTGCGGGTCGGCATACCTGCTGCCCATAATCACCGATGACGGCTGCGATGCCGCGAAACAGTATGAAAACGCATACTGTCGGGTGAATCACAGCATACAGAAGATAGGGAGGATGCTCAACCTTGGCACGAAACTGACTCTATATGTTGCGCGTCATGCGTGGGCCAGCATCGCACATGCCAACAATGTTTCGCTCGGCACGATAAGTAAGGCTATGGGACATGATTCAGAGAGCACTACACTGATTTATCTGCAATCGCTTGACACGTCCTCGGTAGACAGAGCAAACAGCGACATCATAAGGATGATGCACGGCAAGAAGAAAAACGGGTAGGGTTTGTTTTGCGAACAGGTAAGATTCTCCGCAAGAGACTGATATTTGACACTGCAAATTTAGTCAAAATATTGGAAATAACCATACTTAGGTGAAATAAATTTTTACCGGCAATTTTGCGAATCCGTCAATTTTATCGTATTCGCAAAATCCTTGTTTTGCGAATACGCCAGCCCGGATATTCCCATTACTTGATATGCTGGGCGTTGTCTTTCATATCAGTCTCTTGCGGAGAGACTGACAGATATTTGCAATAAAAACAATGAGAAAACAGTGACGAAAACCGTGGCAATACAACGAGGCCACCAAATCTTCCTGAAAGCCTCTTTCTTTTTAATGCATATTTGTAACTGCTTAAACCTTAGTATCATACGGGCTTAAGCAGGATTTGGAGAATTGTCCTGAAATCACAGTCATCTCCCATGGAGACTTCTGAAAAACAATGGTTCGTGATGCGTGATCTGAAACGCAGGACCTCAAACACACTCGCTGTCCACAACCTCGCATCAGCAGGACTTGAAGTGTTCACTCCGATGACACAGATGGTGATGACGATAGGAGGGCGCCGCCAACGGCGTGATGTCCCGGTCATACAGGACCTGCTGTTTGTTCACGAGTCCAAACCTGTGCTCGATCCGTTGGTGGATAAGTATCCCACACTTCAATACCGTTACCACCTCGGCAAGACAAAAAACGAGCCGATGACGGTGCGCGACAACGACATGGAGCGGTTTATCCACGCGGTAAGCAATGTCGACACTCCCATGTTTTACAAGCCCGGCGAACTGACCGAGTCAATGTACGGCAGGACCGTCAGGATCATCGGCGGAGTCCTTAACAATTACGAGGGGCGCCTGCTGTCGGTTAAAGGCATGAGGAAACGTCGCCTTATAGTGGAGATTCCCGGCCTCATAGCTGCCGCTGTAGAGGTGGAGCCGGAATTCATACAACCCGTATGACATCCCACGGTCGGCCAAGGCATGCAATAGGCTGGAGAAACTAAAAATCTGATATGAGAACAAGCCCGCCATAATTCTCCCGTCGGATGCGGACGCATCCACAATGAGAATCTTGTTCATTGCTCTGGTTATAAAATATGATGAATACATTGAGTTATTGTCGTTAAGAGTAGCCCCCGACATTTTATGCCGAGGGCGGAGTTCACAGTATAACTTGATAATCTACGTTTTGAAAAGACTG
>Ga0137298_10878_pt1 | contig 20232 bp, 27 predicted proteins | sample RamsorincwithD2O_2_FD_97182 | JGI IMG/M metagenome (GOLD analysis project Ga0137298, IMG submission 97182) | Mouse cecal microbial communities from Vienna, Austria - Glucosamine amended with D2O | ecosystem: Host-associated > Mammals > Digestive system > Large intestine > Cecum | place: Austria...
CACAACACCGTCCTTATTCAAAACAAGCACATCGCTGACGCTGATCGAATGCCCGTGGAATGTCCTTGGCAGCTTCTCATTGAAACGCTTGCGGATCTGTCCTGGCTCGTCCTCCGGCTGCATCCGTGCCAGGTACACCTGCTCATAATCCATATACTGTATCTGGATTCCCTTCTCCTGCAGCGCACTGTAAGGCCGAAACCGTATCTGCCTGTTTTCTGGGATATTTTTAAGCTGGTAGACTGCAAATTGGTTCACATCCATCATTCGTCCTCCGCCAGTTCCTCTTTGTACGGTTCCAAATCCATGTTTAAAAATGCTTCATCCGTAAGGAACCATAGCTTTTCCAGTGTGCTGTTAATAAGTGCGAGCATTTCTTCATCCCTGCCGATGTAGGGGATCACATTATGTATTTCCTCCATGGTTGCCTGCCTGCTTTCCTTCTGGAACATTGCCATCAGGAAATATTCATTTTCCTCAAACCTCACCATCATAATTCCGGTTCTCCTTTCTTCTTTGCCTGTGCCTTCTGCCGCTGTTTTTCCTGTCCCGGCTTTTCCTTCTCCTGTGCTTTCATCCTTGCCTGCCGTTCCCGGAGGGCATTTAAGACAGACTGCTTCTTGCTGCCGCCGGATATGGCTCTGTCTGTTTTGGGGGCATTTTCAGCCGCTTTTTTCAGTTCTGCAGACTGCTTTTCCAATACCTCTGTATCTCCAACAGATTTCCGTACCTCTGTAACTGGATTCCTGCTTTCTTCCATCTGAACAGCTTTTCCTTCCTTTACCTCTGGCATTGGCTGTTGCGGTTCTTCTGCTTTCTCTACCAATTCCGATACATCCTGCTCCGGCCTCCGTTCCAAAAGGATTGCCTCCATATCCGCAATCGCTTTCTGCACTAAGGGGCTGTCCCGGTATTGAGGGATTTCATTGATAAATTCCGTCTGCATTTCTCCCATTACCATCAAATCAAAATTTCCGTCATAGATGCTGCCGTCCTCCAAGCGGAAGCCGATCCCCTTAATGCCATTCATCCTCTCTGCAGGAATTTTCTCATACAGCTCCATCGCTTCCTGCAATGTTTTCAGCCGCTCATGGTATTCCCCCAGCACAGGAAATTCCGTACATTCCGCCACATAATACGTAATGATTGCCTCCTGCTCTGTCTGTTTGTTGTTTTTAGGAATCTCCATATGGCTCTGTTTTTCGTCCAGATATTCTTCCGCACTTTTTAAGTATTCCTCCAACGTCCCCGTCTTTTCCATAGAGATTGGATTGATGTCAACCAGGATTCCCGCTATCTTTAAACCTCCCTCATGTAATGTATTGAAAAAAGCATCCTCTTTTAAATCGCCGCTGTAAGACACTACAACATCTATATCTGAGCCTTCATGGTACATTCCTTCCCTGGAACGGCTCCCAAATACCCTTGCGCCAAGCAGCTCCACCTCCTCCGACAGCCCCATTTCATCAATCTGCGCCTGAGCATAGCAGAGTACAGTTTCCTCTATCCCTGCACGGCTTTGGCCGTTTAACGCAGGCTCCGGCTCTGTCATATCAGAAACCAGCGGCAGCTTCCCCTTCTCCGTTTCTTTCACCTGTGCTTTCTGCAGATCTTCCTGTGCCGCCGTTTCCGCTTTTCCCTGCAATTCCTCATAATCCATGACCTTACACGCTGTTATAGAGATCCCTTCATCAGAAAGGATTTCTTCCATCGCTTCACCAATGGAAATATCCGGATTGTCATACACGCCTCCGTCAATCTCCCGGAAATCCTTACCGTAAATTGTATAATCATAGCCGTCAGAAACAGTCTGGATGGAAAAATAGCCTTTTCCGGTCTGGTATGCAATTTCAGCATCACAATTGTCGAGATATTCTTTTGCTTTCTGCGATGCCGACATCGTTTCCTCACGCACCCATGTCCCACTCAGGGAATATTTTTCTATGTCCGTAAGCGTTTCTATCCCATTCCTGCACTCAATCAGGGACATTCTGGAGGGCGGCTGTTCGCTGCTCTCCATGCCAAGCCGCTTATCCACATGGTTCGGAATCTCATGGTAGGCAGTGACTGCCGTATCCATATCTGAAAAATACTGATATGCCCTTTCCGCTTTGCTGCCATCAGCATTCTGTATGACATAGTATTGTGCAATGAATGGCGTTTCCGGCTCCGCCTTCATCTCTATTGTCACGCCTGTTTATTTTTCATCATAATCCGTCTTAATCCGTACCGTTATAAGCATAACTTTCCGCACGAGCCTTTCGTACAGTTCCCTGTTGAATCTGCCTTCCTCAATGCTAAGCCTTGCCATGTACGGCTTGAACAGCCGAATCACCTCCTGCATAGCAAAATAATCGCCATTTACTGCCTTTTCCAGTGTTTCAAAGGAAATGTCCCTGTCTTTAAATTTATTCTCCATGACACATTCCCTCCACCAGCCACCGGAGTGTTTTTACCGTATCATTCCTCCATTTGCAGACAGTGCTTTTTGCCAGACCGAGGATTCCCCCAATCTCCCTGTCCGTCCATCCGATGAAGTAATACATCAGCACAATCTGTAACTGTCTGTCCGACAGTTCCCTTAATGCCTGTGCCAAATCACCGTCCACTATGCCGATTTCATAACCCATGACATAAAAATAGTCAGCGTGGTATGTATCAAAGATTTTATCAACCGTTTCCAACTGCTTTTCGGAAAACATCTCCATGTGCGATTCCCGTTCCGCCATGCGCTTGCGTTCGTTGTAATAGTTAATTTTTTCGTATCTCAATGCCATGCGGCAGTATGTCACAAACTGGCGCACCACCCTGTCTTTTTTATCTTTGTTTATCAATGTCCTGTCCTCTATTTCTGAAAAATTGATTTATCTGAAACGAAGTTAGGACTGGCGGGGAACGGCAGTGTATTGTTGCTTTTAGAAACAGAAAAGCGCTCATTGGTTTTCTTCCAACAAACGCTTTCCCGCCTAAGTTTCAGTGTAAATATTCCTTTTTCCTAATTTGGGACAACTTCCAAATCAAGCTCTTCTGCAATTTTTCTTATAGTTTTTGCCGAATTGTGAAGTTTCTCCATTTCCTTTTCATTCAAAGAAATAGGAACATGGGTTTCGATTCCGTCTGCCCCTATAATAGCGGGCATACTAAGGGCAATTTCTTTAATCCCATAATTTCCATGCATGATAGAAGATACCGGAAGAATAGATTTTTCATCCCTTACAACGCATTCACAGATACGCTTAACCGACATAGCAATTCCATAATAAGTAGCCTGCTTTTTAGAAATAATATCATAAGCGCTGTTTTTTACATCTTCCGCAATCTCCCGCATTGCTTCCTCATGGTTGAAATGTCCACGCATCTCACAAAAATCATTCAATGGAATACCAGATATATTCGTGCTGCTCCATGCTGCAATCTCACTATCCCCATGTTCGCCAATGATAAAGGAATGAATGCTACGGCTGTCTACCCCTAAATGTTTACTAAGCGCATATTTTAGCCTTGCGGTATCAAGAACCGTTCCGGAACCAATTACTCTTTTTTCAGGAAACCCGCTCAGCTTTACAGCAGCATAAGTAAGAATATCAACCGGATTTGATACAATCAGCAATATTCCTTTAAAATTGCGCTTTGCAATTTCAGGAATGATGCTTTTGTAGATAGCAACATTTTTATGTACTAAATCGAGCCTTGTTTCATTCGGCTTCTGGTTTGCCCCGGCAGTCACAATGACAATAGAAGCATCCATCAGGTCATCATAGCCTCCTGCATAAATCTTCATCTGTCCGGCAAACGGAACGCCATGCGAAATGTCCTTTGCTTCTCCGTCTGCTTTATCATAATTTGCATCAAGAAGCACCATTTCAGTGAACAGCCTGCTCTGCATCAGTGTAAATGCTGTTGCAGCGCCTACAAATCCACAGCCGATGACTGCTGCTTTTCTTGGGTTAATTGTTTTTATCATCTCTATTCCTCCCATTCAATAGCGGAAACAGGACAGGAACGAACGGCATCCTGTACCATGCTTTCGTTTTCCGGTGCAGAGTCCTGATACCCCTCCGCCTTATCATCGTCATTCATACGGAATACATCAGGTGCCATCCCAACACACAGCCCGCATCCAATACAAGCATTCTGATCTACATTCACCCTCATGCCGCATCCCCCTTTCGCTAAAATACAACAACCAGCAACATTTTAAACTGCTCTTTACCCAAGACCGCATGAGGGTGTTTTGCGGGCATTACGATAGATTCTCCCTCATGCAGTTCATACTTTTTGTCATCAATCGTAATCTCGCCAACGCCATCCAAACAAATCACAAAGGCATCACCACTGGACTCATGGCTGCTGATTTCTTCTCCCTTGTCAAAAGAAAACAATGTGACACTCAGCGCATTATTTTGTGCTAAAGTCCTGCTTACAACCTGATTGCTTTGGTAAGCAACCTGTTCTTTTAAAACTAAAATTTCTGCCTTGTCTATATTTTTTATTTTTTCCATACTGTTCGTTTGCTCCTTCCCTCAGCCTGATTTTTAACCACCCGTTCAAGATGTTTCTGTTTTCACCTCAAACCCATGTTTCTCAAAAGTTTCAAAAACTTTGTCCATAGGAATATTTTTTATGGCAGCTCCATTTGGTATCGTCATTACCTTACCCATTACAGCTAAAGACATAGGCTTTATAATTTCCTTAAACCCTGCTTCTGCCAATACCTCTTTTATTTCAGGATTTTCACTTACCAGCTCTGAAACTGTTTTTGTGAAATCAACAACTTTACCCATTCGCCTATCTCCTTTTTTCTAACCATGTAATATATTTCTCCTGTATGCCGTCCTGTTCCGCTTTTTTCTCAAACGCTCTTGTCTGTTCATCAATCTGCGCTTTGCATTCCTCTGACAGTGTTCGTAATGCATAAGTGTAGCAGACGGTATCTTCTTTCTCAATGTGACGCTGCAATAAATCCACATAGCCCGATGCATGGGTGACGATATCCAGCTTTCCTTCTGTAGTCGGAACACTGGCATACTGCTTAACTGCGTTCTCCAATTCCCCGATATGGAATCTTCCGAAGTCATGTTCCACCAGCATTCCATTGCGCACCAGTTTTTCTGCAACAGGATCGGAATTATTAAGCATAAACCGAAACAATATCTGTTCTTCCTTTCCATGATGATGCTTGTCTGCATAAGTTCTTGCAAAATCAATACACTCCAGAAACTCCTGAACATCAATGTCTGCCCCCTCAATCACAGCACAGCAGGTTCTCCTTAAATGCTTAGTCAGTGCTACGATATTCTCATGTTCTTTCATCAGTAAATCAATTCCATACATTATTTATCCCTCCTTAATCAATGTGAATGTCTGATTTCCTAAATATTTGTAGGAAAAACCGCTGCCCTCCAAAATACCTGCGACCAGCCTCTCCTTCAGGTCATAATAATGACTGACATCTCCTTGTAATGCTTCCCAATATGGCAAATGTATATCCACAGTCTGTTTCCATACTACTGCCTCCTGACTTATGGAAACCACAGTATTAACCCTGTCACAAGGCATTCCGTTCAATAGCAGATTATCCAAATGCCTATAAACTTCTTCTGCGCTTGTTTTCCCCGACAGTTTCCTGCTCCGTCCATACTCATATGCAGCATTCGCAATATCCGGCATACATTCAGAATGGGCATCCATCGTTGAGATGACCAGAAAAGCAAGGCGGTTTTCAGCGGCAGCGATTTTATCCTGTAACCAGCCATGTATATTACTGTTATCAATCATATTTTCAAGACTGCCTTTCTCCACCGCCCCATACTTTTGTTCCATTTCGGAAAGAATGCCATCATCATACCCGTTTTTGCTTATCATATCTGATAATCTTTCAACTAGCCCGTTTTGGAACTCTATTTTTCCGTATAGCCAGTGATGAATCGAACCTAAAAATGCGCTCATTGCACTCCTCCTATGAATTCAGCTTTTTCAAGAGTTCATCGGCATCCATCCCATGCACCATGCAGGCATCCGCAAGGCTCTCCATCTGTGAGGACGGGCACCCTAAACAGTGCATCCCCATCTGCATCAACACCTCTGCCGCCTCCGGTTTGGTTCTTAAAATTTCTCCAAGTAACATTTCCTTTGTGATTGCCATATTATTTTCCTCCTATCTTTCTTTCCTGTTACAACACTTGCACTTCCTGATTTTTTTCGCCAAACTTTACTTTTATCTCGGTGCAGATTTCTTCCCTGCTTATGCCTCTTTGTTCCTGCGTCTTAATCATCTTATACGCTTGAAAAAGCGGTGAAGGTCCAATTTCCGAACTGAAAAATCCGATCCCCTGATTCCATGCCAAAAGTTCAAACACATCATCCAGCGCTGCGGATTCAAGACCATAGATATATGCCTTTACCAGTTCCCGCACAGCCTGCCTCATTCTTCCTGCGCCAACTGCATTTGTCAGGGAAAGGAGCAGACGCATTTCATAGGGGAGAGTGCGCTTCTCACTCTGCCATGTTGCCTGCCAAAAATCCGCCGCGATACGCCCTAAGTCCTCATCAATCATAGGATAATTCAGCAATGCAAGCGGACGGTATGGCGCAGAGCCTTCCGGCTCTTTTTCCTCTGTCCGGTAAAACCAGACATGAAACTCATTTTCTGCCAGCTTCTCTGTATGATGTATATACCCCAGCATATCCATCTCCTTATATAGCGGGTAAGGTTCAAAAGTCTGTATGACCTCAATTCCCTCCCCGGCTTTTAGCGTCATGGCACGTCTTTGTAAGCCGGGAAAGAAATTTCCCTGCACATGGCGTACATCCACTTTGAAGAAGTCTTTCTTTTTATCCTTCCATTCCTCGTACTTTATCATGATATCCTCCTTTATTTATTTTCTTGCTTTGGTGATTACATTATAGTAAAATAAGCAGAGCAAGTATGTTTGAATTCAAACAAAGAGGTGAGATTTTGGAAAAATTTTTAAACGTATTAAAAAAATGCCCGCTGTTTGCAGGATTATCCGATGACGAGATTTTAACCTCGCTAAAGTGTATCGGAGCAAAAGTCAGAAAAAACGCCAAAAATCAATACATCCTTCAGGCAGGAGATTGTACGGACTGTATCAGCCTGCTTGCGTCTGGGACTGCTTTAGTCATTCAGGAAGATTTATGGGGAAACCGGAACGTTATGACAAATCTTATGCCGGGCGACTACTTTGCCGAACCCTTTGCCGCCATTCCTGATGCAGTTCTCAGCGTCAGTGTTGTTGCGACAGAAAATTGTGAAATTGTGGAAATAAATATGAACCGCCTGATTACCATGTGTTCCGCTGCCTGCAGCCATCATAACCGCCTGATTAAAAACCTGATTACAGCTTTTGCCCAAAAGACACTGTTGTTTAACGAGAAGATAACGCACATGAGCAAGCGAAAAACACGTGATAAGCTGCTTTCCTATTTATCTGCTGAAGCAGCCAGACAAGGATCACTTTCTTTTGACATTCCCTTTGACCGCCAGCAGCTTGCCGACTTCCTCTGTGTAGAACGTGCAGCAATGTCTGTAGAATTATCAAAGCTGCAAAAAGAAGGGCTTCTGAAAACCTTTCATTCTCATTTTGAATTAAGTCCAAATGCCACAAATTAAAACAGGTCAATCTATACATAGCAGATTGACCTGTTTACAAAATACATATTTGTTATCAAATCAGCGGTTGCCTTCTGCAATCCCATAAACGGATTGCAGAAGCATTTTTCCTGATGATGTCTTAAAAACACAATCTATAACATTTCTGATATTGGCTTCCTGATATCCGGATTCGTCAGCATTAACCAAATAATCAGCTTCCAGCAAAATCTGGTAATCAATCCCGTCAACCTCCTGAAAAGTATGATGATGTGCGACCAAAAAGATGATACGGTTCACCATCTCGTTCGACAGCCCTGTACCCTTCAGGAATTCTTCAGCTAATACAGCGCCTTCTTTTTCCTGAAGTTTTCCATTTGTATTTCCGTATTTTTCCCGGCACAAAGGACACGCAATATCATGTATAATAGCCGCAATTTCTATTATTCTCTGTTCATCATCCGCTACTTTCTCACACTCTGCAATCGTTTTTGCATAGGCATACACTTTCATAAAATGATTGATATCATGAAGATTTCCTTTTGAATACTTTACCATTTTAACCATGATTTCTGAAACAGTCATATCATTTCCTCCTGTTATCTATACATCGTCTATAACCAATAGTCCACAAACTTACCAGTCACATCGTACAATTAAAAGCCAACCTTATGGCGAATCGTCATCCAAAACATCAATCCGTTCTATTTTAAAGACATTTAATGTGTCCACATCAGGGCAGGCAAAAACCGCTGTCCCCTTCTCCTGTCCGGGTATTTCGCCGCCGTATCTTAAAATATCAATATATGGAAATGCAACATGCATAGCCATAGGACAGAGTTTTCCACGCTCTGTATCAAAATCAAAACTATCACCTATTTTGTGACCCCTATGACATCCTTTCGTGCCTTTTTGATCAATCAATGTGATCTGGATTCCAGGTTTTTTCATATTTTAAGCACCTCCAACTCCTTCTCAATCGGTATTCCCTTATATATATCTGTATTGTTTCTATTGTTTTCAATCAGGCTGCTCACAGTGTCCATGGCTTTTTTTGTACTGTCATACAGGCTGTTTCCCTCCATCAGTTTTCCCAATAAAACGGAAGAAAAAATATCGCCCGTACCCGGAAACCTGACCGGAATGTTATAAAAAGGAATTGTAAATCTTTGTTTCGTTTTATGATCGAAGCCTGCAACCACATCTTTGCCATCCTGCTGAATGCTTGTGATGATTACCGATTTTGCGCCCATATTACCAAGCCTTTGAATCATTTCATCTACCTCCGAGATTGTTGCAGATTCATGATACTCCACTCCTGTAAGTCTGGCCGCTTCAGTATAATTTGGTACAATATAATCGGCTACTCCTACCAGTTTCTTCATATGTGCAACCGTTTGCTCTGTAACTCCATTGTACAGGGTTCCTTCATCTCCCATAATTGGATCAACAAATATCAGGGTTCCTTTCATGCTTTCCTTTCGACAAAATTCTTCTATGATTTTTACCTGCTCCTCTGAAACAATAAAGCCTGTCGCTATCACATCAAAGCAGAATCCCAATTCCTCCCATACTTTAATAGTGTTCTTCATATAATCTGTTGTTTCAAGAATATCGAATTTGCCATAATCCAACGTATTTGATACTAACGCAGTGGGAAGATTATATATTTGGTACCCCATATATGACATCAATGGAAGCATGACCGATAATGCCACCTTTCCATATCCTGCCAGATCATTTATCAACAATACTTGCTTGCCCATTTTCATCATGCCTTTCAGTTAATTCAATTCATCTATAATGAAATAATTATATACAGGGAGCAGGTTTTCGTCAAGATTTGTGTATACAAGCACCAATATATACATTAAATATCCGCCACACTCCGGAATTTTATGGATTTCTGTTACGTGACTGCTTTTATTGACTTTACCCATTTCACTCAATCCGAAATTCTTATCCCCTGTTCTGCAACTCCCGTAAATGTCTAAGCTGAGCTTCGCTTAATGTTCTCGGTTTCCCAATCCTGACAAGATTTTTGGGTAAAACATAGGTCTTACTTACTTCCGTCCATGACTTTAACCTTATTACCTCTGGAAACTCTTTACATAGCTTATCCATTTTCCGTATCCATGCCAGATTAGCTGTGTAAATTGTTGCTTCGCTTTCATCTGCATTAAAGTTGATAACAACCTCCTGCTCATATCTTGATAATTTCATTCCATGCTCCTTTCTCCAGTACCGAGACTGGCACCAATCCAATTTAACGGTACCCTTCCGGTACCAAATAAATATACTCAATCTTGGGCGGTTTTCTATCATTGCTGTTTTCCCCTTGCTGTTTCCTGACAGGCAACCCTTGTCGGCACTGTGTCGTCCAATATTGGCGCTCAAATTTTCTTAAAATTGGTCTTGGCGGTTTATATCAGCTTGGACAGTCATTCAGTTGTACTGTCATTATCCAACAAAACGCCCTGCTTTCCCGTATATCCACCATGTCAGAAATCTTCCAAAAAACAGATTTTTCCTATCATGCTGGAAATTTTCGGTAGGAATCCGCCTGTTTGTGTGATATTCTGTTTTCGTAAAGGAGAGATTTATCTATGAAAACGCAATTAAGCATACAGGAACGCCTGAAAGACCTGCGTGTAGAAAAGGGAATGACTTTAGAACAACTGTCACAGCAGACAAAAATTCCTGCTTCCACGCTTGGCTCTTATGAATCTGATGATTATAAAGAAATACCCCATAGGAACATCATCGAATTAGCAAAATTCTATGAAGTATCAACGGATTATCTGCTTGGTATGACTGAAAACAGACAGCTTGACAACATTGCCCTGTCCAATCTGCACCTGAGTGACGCTGCCCTGACACTTCTCAAAGACCGCAAAATCAACACACTGCTCCTGTCAGAGCTTATCACTCATGAACAGTTCCGAAAACTCATGCTTGACTTGGAGATATATGTTGACGGTCTTGCTGATATGCAGATCAAATCACTTAATTTTGTGGTGGACACAAGCAGAAAGGCACTGATGAAGCGGCACAATCCTGATGAATACAACCTGCAATTAAACACGCTGAAAGCACAGCACCTTGAACTGAATGAATACTTTTCCCATGTGATTGATGACGATATGCACGCCATTATCAAAGACATCAAGAATGCCCATAAAGGCGATATTGATTCTGCCCCTCCTAAGACCATAACCGAACATTGGGAAGAAATTCTTGAAAAAGCTGAAAACTTTGCAGGCACTTCCAAACAGAAACTTGCTTACATATTCACCCAATTTCTAAAGATTAAACCAACCGAAAAGAATATTGATGATATGGCAGATATGCTTGGACAGTCTGAAATCTTAGAACCTGATGCAAAAAAACGCCGGAACAGTACGAAAAGGAAACAGTCTAAGGACTAAATAACTGCAAAACAAAAGGAACTGCATCTATCCGCAATTCCCTGTTACTGTAACCATATTTTATTATTCCTCTGTCTTAACCAGCTCCACCACATCATTCAAATTGCAATCCAGCGCATCACAAATCCGTATTAGTGAGTCCATAGAGATGTGCTGCCCCTTGTTCATGTTGGCAAGTACATTTGTGGTAAGCCCTGCTTCAATACGCATTTGGCTCTTAGTCATTCCCCTCTCTAAGAGCAAATGCCACAGAGGTAAGTAACTGACTTTCCGCATAGCAACCCTCCATTGTTCGGCTAATTTTTCCTGCCCGTTTTCTGTATCTGTTTTGTTTATTCTATCAGAGATATTGCCTTTTATCAATCAAATCTTGACTGTTGACGGTATTTCCTGTTGTTTTGCCAATCATATTTTTGCTACACCTATTTGGGTATGAAGTGGCTCATACCCAGGGAAAAGCCGCCATGGATGGCGGTTTTAGGAAGCATGGGCATGGATGCCCGTTGCTTCCGCCCCGTCCGGATAGCAAAGCATTTCTCCATTTCATTAGTGAAATCTGCTTTTTATCTTAGCCGCAAAACCAAATCCTGCATAGGTCAAACGCCCGGCCTGCTGCGCCACCCATGAAAATTGATTTCCGTGGGAAGTCCATATTCCCCATTTATTCCTTGCCCCTTTTCATGTATAATAAAAGAAAACCGCTGTCCGGCTATCTGCATGTGGCAGCGACCGGAGGATTGCTATATGAAGGAAAAACTATACACGATACCCCTAAACGATGCGATAAACGCCAATGACGAATGCCCTTTCTGCTTTATTGAAAGAAATGTGGAGCAGGATTTGCTGGATTTCGTACTGGGCTCCGGCTCCTCTTATATGGAAAGCGATGTGCGGGAAGCCACCGACAAAGCCGGATTTTGCAGGAATCATTTCAAAAAAATGTTTGACTACGGCAATACCCTTGGCAATGGCTGGATTTTAAAAACCCACTTTGAACATATGAACCGGGAAATGAAAGCCCGGTTTAAAGCCTTCTCCCCGCAAAAAACGCCCCTCATGGGCAAATTCAAAAAGAATGCCGCCCAGCCAAACCCTATCGGCCTCTGGGTGGATGAACAGGAAAAATCCTGTTATATCTGTAATCGTTTTACCGACACCTATGCCCGCTATCTGGACACATTTTTTGTTATGTATAAAAAAGACGAAGATTTCCGCAGAAAAATCAAAACGGGCAAGGGCTTCTGTCTCCCCCATTTTGGAGATTTATGTGAATCTGCTGAAATAAAACTAAATGACAAAGAAAAGGCAGAATTTTATCCTATGCTTTTTACGCTGATGGAAGAAAATATGCAGCGGATATCCGATGACGTTTCATGGCTGGTGGAAAAATTCGACTACCGCAACCAAAACGCCGATTGGAAAAATTCCAAAGATGCTGTACAAAGGGGAATGCAGAAGCTCTCCGGCGGATATCCTGCCGATGACCCATATAAAATGAATAAATAAAAACCGGATATAAATCATTACCGGTAAGTCAGTTTTTTCAGCATGAGGAGGTAAGAATTTATCTCCTCATACATGATGTCCGGATGAAATGAATTTTCCAGGAAACGGTCCTCCATCATCCCCCGGAGCATATATTCGATTAACTGGTTCAATTTTTCCAGTTTAACCTCCGGCTTAAACCGGGATGTGTCCGCCCCCTTCATCATGGCCTCCAGTGCCTCCGGGATGACATTTTTCTTTTCTTCTGTCGCATATAATGCCTCCGCCACGTCTTCAAAGCGGATACTATCAAGGAAAAGCTGCATATAAGGATATTTTTTCAGCACCTGCATCTTCGCGGCTTCCCGCCGCTTGAGCAATTCAAAAAAGTCCTCCTCCCCTCCTCCACAGCCGGATAGCTCCAATACCATAAACCGCACGCTATAATTATACAAAAAAGTATACAGCCCTAATTTATTTTCAAAATAGTGGAACAGCAGCCCTTTGCTAATTCCTGCCTCCGCCACCATATCATCGGTGCTGGCATGCCGATACCCATTTTTTGCAAAAATTTTCAGAGCCGCATTAATCATCCTATCCTGTTTTTCCTTTTTTAAATCAAAAAATTTCTCGTTCATGTATTTCCCTTTTCATTCTTCTGTTTTCCTGCCTGCTATTGACTTTATAAGTCAGACTTAAATATAACATATTTTCCATGGGCATACAACAAAAAAATTCGGCACAAAAAATAATCCAATTTTTTATACATAATCCCTTTTCAATTTGAGAAAATAGTATTAATATATTCCTATAACCGTAAAATTGAAAGGAGTACATGTATGGCTAAAAAATTCGGTAAATTTTTAATGTTTTCTGCACTCGCCGGTGCGGCGGCGGTAAGCGCTTACTATTATTTACAGAATAAGAATTCTTCCCAGTCCGATGATATGGATGACGATGATGATTTTGACAATTTCAATGATGATTTGGAGGATGACGAAGAGGAGGATGACGCTTCCCGCAACTATGTTTCGCTGGATTTGGAGAAAGCGGAAACAGCCGTTTCCGATGCTGCAAAGGATATAAAGGACGCTGCCGTAGCTGCAAAGGATGCTGCAGAAGCTGCCGCTAAGGAAGCAAAAGAAAACATCTCGGAAGCTACTGAAGCTGCAAAAGATGCTGCAAAAGAAGTAGCGGCAACTGCCGAAGCAAAAGTGGAAGAATTCTTCGATGATGATGACGATGACAATTCTGCCGATTCTATCTAAAAGTATCTTCGGCACTTCAGTTTGATGCCCCGCTGCTTGCAGCGGGGTTGTTAACTTTGTCCGGCCAGGGCTTTTGACACCCGAATCCTATAATATAAAAAATGCTTTGTGGCGGCACAAATAGTCTATTCCCACACTCTTTTCAGCCGCTTTGCCCCTTCCCGGATTTGTTCCCTGCTCAAAGAAGCATATCCCAAAATCACCGTGTCCGCCTTCCACTGCGGCGCTATCTCCCCTACGCAGAATTCGGAGAGACCATACACCCTGACCCCCTCCTTAGCCGCGGCATCGGACAATTCCTTTTCGCTCCTGCCCCTCTTATCCTGCAAAAGTATATGTAGCCCCGCGTTCTCCCCCGACACGTCAAACGCCTTTTCCATCCCCCTCAGGCCATCCAGCAGATTATCCTGCTTTTCCCTGTATATTTTCCTCATCCGGTTCAAATGCCGTTCAAAATGCCCATTCCCAATAAATTCATTCAATATCCTCTGGTCAATCCTGGATACTGTAGTGGAATAAAAGGAGCATTTCTCCTCATAGATGCGCAAAAGCGGCAGCGGCAGCACCATATAACCGATACGTATGGCCGGTGCAATGGATTTGGAAAAAGTCCCGATATAAATTACCTTTCCCATCCTATCGGATGCCTGTAGGGATGGCACAGGCTTTCCCCTGAAGCGGAATTCGCTGTCATAGTCATCCTCTATCAGGTATCGTCCTTCCTTTTCCCCTGCCCATTTTAACAGTTCCATCCTCCGCCCGATAGGCATAACAATCCCCGTGGGATATTGATGGGAGGGCATCACATAAGCCACATCCGCTTCACTCTCCCGTAGACCATCGGCGCTCATCCCGCTTTTGTCCATAGCAATAGGGCTGATGCGGTAGGCAAAAGAATCGAAAATCCGGTATGCCCGCCGATAAGTAGGGTTTTCCATAGCAATCTTCACATGCCTTCCGAGAATTTTTTCCAGCAGCATCAGCAGATAATCATTCCCTGCCCCTATAATAATCTGTTCCGGCCTGCAGTTCACGCCCCTGGATGTATGAAGATAATGGGCAATTGTCTCCCGCAATATATAATCCCCTTTAGGCGAACCGGAAGAGAAAATTTCACTGTTGGCATCCACCAGGATATTTTTCGTTATTTTCTTCCATGTTGCATAGGGAAATGCCGACATATCGATGGTATTAGGAGAAAAATCGTAACGGAACTTTAAAATATCCGTTTCCTCTTTACCATCCTTTATTATCCCGCCTGCCCTCTCTGCCTTATCCTCTTCCCCTAAATCATAAAGCTCTTCGACCGGACAGACAAAATAGCCCCTGTACGGCCTTGCCTCTATATAGCCTTCCGAGAGCAACTGCTCATAAGCCAGCTCCACCGTGCTCCTGGATACTTGTAAAAATTCTGCCAGATAACGTGTAGAGGGAAGCCTCTCCCCTTGCAGAAGCTTCCCTTTCCTTATCTCATTCTTAATATGTAAATAAATCTGTTCATACAGATGTTTCCCGCTGTGCGGATGCAATGTAATCGTTAAATCTTTCATTCTTTCCTATTCCAGCACGGTATTGCTCGAGCTCAAGCCTTCGCCGCGTTTTGTTTCTTCACCTGTTTTACAATTTCTTCCTTTAACGTCCGTGCCCTATCCTTCATCCTGGAATTTGCCGCCGGGGAAGAAATAACATTGGAAATCAGCTTTGATGCCACATCATATTGCTCAAACTTCACGGCCAGGACAGAAATTAAATAATCCACCGTGGACTCATCCATACCGCATATTGGGAAAGGCTCCGACTGCCTTGCAGTAATGAAACCGTCAAAAGCATTCTTAAGAAATTCCTTTTCTTCCGTCTCTAACTTCTCCTTTTTCTCCTCATACTGCTTATCCCCTTTATCTAGCTGCTCCCCTTTCCCCCGTAAAACCCATGCTGTTTTCAGGCAGATATACGCCTTTTCGCTTGGCTTGGCCAGCTTCACAATCGCATTCACTAAAGTCAGCTTATACCGTGCCAAAGCTTCATCATAAGTATAGGAGTCCTTTTCCTCCGCCGTAGATGGCTTGAAGTTGGCCGAAATCTTCTCCTTAATATTTTTTGCCTGATGAACAGTAATAAACTTAAAAAACCGGCTCAGAGCTGCATAGCCGCAGCCGGGACATAAAATCACATCATATTTCAGGGCATCAATATTCTCATACTTTGGGCGCAAATCCGCGTCACTGCCTATCAGCCTGGCCCTTCCGGCTTTTACTGTCCTTACTTTAAAATCTTTGCCGCAAATCGGGCATTTATATGACTTGCTAAACAAAAAATCCTGTTCCTCTACCACCGGTGATGCCTTCTTGACTTCCTGTACCTCAATAGCCTTCTCCTGTGTATCATTTTCATACACATCTACGCTCTCCAAAGAACTCAAACCAAACCGGGATAATCCGGATAATAATCCAGCCATTCCTTCTATCTCCTCCATCCTTCTATTTGCCACTATTTATGCTTCTATCTGTACTTATGGCCTAACGGCCTATGCAATACCCTTCTATTTAGGCAACACATAAGAACTTTTCAGCGACACAATCCTGTTGAAAACAAGCGCATCCGGCTTAGAATCTTTACAATCCACACAAAAATACCCCTGCCGCACAAATTGGAAGCTCTCATAAGCTTTGGCCTCCGCAAGCGCTGGCTCCAGATAACATTCTTTTAATATTGTCAATGAATTCGGGTTTAAATTCAAAGAGCCGTCTTCATTATATACGCCTTTTTCCTCGTCAATGATATTCTCATATAGTCGTACTTCCGCTTTTACCGCCGAATCTGCAGGCACCCAGTGAATGGTACCTTTTACTTTCCTGCCCGTAAATCCCGTTCCGCATTTCGTTTCAGGGTCATAAGTGCAGTGCACCTCAACCACTTTCCCGTCCTCATCCTTTACACAGCCTGTACACGTGACAAAATAAGCATTCATCAGCCGGACTTCATTCCCCGGATATAAACGGAAATACTTTTTAGGGGGCTCTTCCATGAAATCTTCCCTGTCTATATACAGTTCCTTTCCAAAGGGCACTTCCCTTGTTCCCATCTCCTCGTTTTCCATATTGTTGGATACGGTCAGCATTTCCGTCTGCCCCTCCGGATAGTTGTCTATAATCAGCTTTACCGGGTCTAATGCTGCCATCATCCTGGGCTTTTTCAGCTTCAAATCTTCCCTGATACAATATTCCAGCATAGCATAGTCCACCGAAGAATTGCTTTTGGAAACGCCGCATAAATCTACAAAGAGTTTGATGGATTCCGGCGTAAAGCCTCTTCTGCGCAAAGCAGCAATGGATACCAGCCTGGGGTCATCCCATCCGTCTACAATGCCGTCTTCCACCAGCTTTTTAATATATCTCTTCCCCGTTACCACATTTGTCAAATACATTTTTGCAAATTCAATCTGCCTGGGCGGATGCGGATACTCCAGTTCCCTCACTACCCAATCATACAACGGCCTGTGGTCTTCAAATTCCAGCGTACAGATAGAATGGCTAATCCCTTCTATCGCATCCTCAATAGGATGGGCAAAATCATACATCGGATAAATGCACCATTTATCCCCGGTATTATGATGAGCCATATGGGCTACACGGTAAATAATAGGGTCGCGCATATTGATATTGGGGGATTTCATATCGATTTTCGCCCGCAATACCTTTTCCCCATCCTTGTATATGCCATTTTTCATATCTTCAAACAGCTTTAAGTTTTCCTCTACACACCTGTCTCTGCTAGGGTCATCCTTCCCAGGCTCCGTCAATGTTCCACGGTATTCGCGCATTTGTTCCGCAGTCAAATCCGAAACATAGGCTTTCCCCTTTTTAATCAGCTTCACAGCCCCTTCATACATTTCATCGAAATAGTCAGAGGCAAAAAACAGCCTGTCTTCCCAATCCGCCCCCAACCATGCGATATCCTCTTTGATGGATTCCACAAATTCTGTTTTTTCTTTCGTAGGGTTAGTATCATCAAAACGCATATTAAACTGGCCATTATACTGTTTGGCCAGCCCATAATTCAATAATATGCTCTTTGCATGGCCGATATGAAGATAACCATTAGGTTCTGGAGGAAACCTGGTATGCACCCTCTCATATACGCCCTCCGCCAGGTCCTTATCAATCAACTGCTCTATAAAGTTCCTGGAAACTGTCTCTTTCCCGCTTTCCGGCTGTTCCTTATTTTCCACTTTCACATCTTCGCTCATAATATTTATTTATCCGCTATGGCCTGAAACCAGCCGTTATACCATGCGGAACAACCTCCTTGCAATATATCTTAAATACTAATTATTAATATATTATCATAAAAATTTTAAATAATAAAGAGATTTCCAATAACTATTTGATATCTTCGTAACAGTTCAGCCTTTCGGCTTCCCTGTTACGGAATCCGGCCATTTTGAATTTTGCCTACGGCAAAAGAGCCGGATTCTTTGCCACATCTACACATTCGTACGGACTTTGCAGCAAGTGCAAAGTCCTGGGCTAAACTGTTACATATCTTCCTGCTGAATGGATTTCTTCAAAATTCTCCCAAAATGTTTATAGCTACGCAGAAATTCCGGCAAAGCCCGCATTTCCACATCGGAAAAAGTTTCTATCAGCCCCGCAACTTCATTTATGTAAATCACTTTTGACTGCACCATGCTGTCACATAACAATTCATCCACCGAACAGCCTAAGACATTCGCAATATCTACAATCCTTTCCAGGCTAACCTTTGTTTTCGCATTTTCTATGTTGCTGACGTGCTGAATAGATATGCCTACGGCAGAAGCCAGTTCTGCCTGCGACATCCTTAAATTTTCCCTGCGCATCCGAACCCTTGCCCCTAATTTCACGTAATCCACCGACATTCTAACCACCATTATCCTTTATACCCTAATTCCAATTATTACCAAACTTTATAAATATTGTACTAATTGTATTAAATTTGGAACAAAAATGGAATCAATTAAATAAATAGAATATTTATATAGTTGATGTCATTATTGCTCTTTGGGTAATCTTTCACGGGAAAGCTCTGTCTTTTATAATGCCTGGGACACTTTGGGCGAGTATGCAAAATTGCTCAAAAACCGCAAAGCGTATACAAAACCCCCGCTGCAGACAGCGGGGGCAGCAAACGGATACGTATCCGAAATATATACTTTTCTAAACTATATCATTCCGCTTATTTTATCATCCCGCTTACTCGTCCACACTGTAATTTGGTGCTTCCTTCGTAATATGGATGTCATGGGGATGGCTTTCTTTCAGCGAAGCCGCCGAAATCTTAATAAACCTTCCGTTCTGCTTCAGTTCTTCAATAGTCTGGGTGCCGCAGTAGCCCATGCCTGAGCGGAGGCCGCCCATCAACTGGAAGATGGTATCCTCCACGGTTCCTTTATAAGCCACACGCCCTTCCACGCCTTCCGGAACAAGCTTTTTTGCATCTGACTGGAAATAACGGTCTTTGCTGCCATTTTCCATCGCAGCGATTGAACCCATTCCCCGGTAAACTTTATATTTTCTTCCCTGGTACAATTCATAAGTTCCAGGGCTTTCATCGCAGCCTGCAAACATGCTGCCCATCATACAAACATTCCCACCTGCTGCAATAGCCTTCGTCATATCGCCGGAATACTTAATACCGCCATCCGCAATAACCGGTATCCCGTACTCCTTCGCCACCTCATAGGCATCCATAATCGCTGTAATCTGTGGCACACCGATGCCGGCCACAACACGGGTTGTACAGATAGAGCCCGGGCCAATCCCTACTTTTACTGCATCCGCCCCTGCTTCAATCAAAGCGCGGGTACCTTCCCCTGTAGCCACATTTCCTGCAATTACCTGAATATCCGGGCATTTCTCTTTAATCATCCGCAGGCAGTGAAGCACATTCTCGGAATGGCCGTGGGCCGAATCCAGTACAATTACGTCCACCTTTGCATCCGCCAGCGCCCCCACACGGTCGAGCACATTGGCCGTAATGCCTACTCCTGCCCCGCAAAGAAGCCTGCCCTGCTCATCTTTTGCGGACAGCGGGTATTTAATCGTCTTTTCAATATCCTTAATAGTAATCAACCCTGCCAGATTATAATCCGCATCCACTATGGGCAATTTTTCTTTTCTCGCCTTTGCCAGAATCATCTTGGCCTCTTCCAGGGTAATCCCTTCCCTTGCAGTAATCAGCCCTTCGGAGGTCATGGATTCTTTTATTTTCTTTGTAAAATCCGTCTCAAATTTCAAATCCCTATTCGTGATAATTCCAACTAATTTCCGTCCTTCCGTAATCGGCACGCCGGAAATACGGAATTTCGCCATCAATGCATCCGCATCTTTCAAAGTATGTTCCGGGGTCAAAGAAAACGGATCCGTAATGACGCCGTTCTCAGAACGCTTTACTTTATCCA
>Ga0137298_10886_pt1 | contig 20098 bp, 24 predicted proteins | sample RamsorincwithD2O_2_FD_97182 | JGI IMG/M metagenome (GOLD analysis project Ga0137298, IMG submission 97182) | Mouse cecal microbial communities from Vienna, Austria - Glucosamine amended with D2O | ecosystem: Host-associated > Mammals > Digestive system > Large intestine > Cecum | place: Austria...
AGGGTCTATCGAACCGTCGACATGGGTTATGTTGTCGTTGTCGAAACAACGGAGAACATGTATTATGGCGTTTGTCTCGCGTATGTTCCCTAAAAACTGGTTGCCGAGCCCCTCGCCTTTGGATGCGCCGCGCACCAGACCGGCTATATCGACTATATCCACCGTTGCGGGCACTATGCGTTCCGGATCGACCAGTTCCGCCAGACGGGAAAGGCGTTCGTCGGGCACGTTTACCACTCCGATATTCGGTTCTATCGTGCAAAATGGAAAATTGGCCGACTGTGCCTTGGCGTTCGACAGGCAGTTGAAAAGAGTAGATTTCCCGACATTAGGCAGTCCTACTATTCCGCATTTCATGATTTTCTTTCGTTTTTTTTAGTGTATGTTATACTTTCTTTATCGGCATTTTACAAATATGACCCGTTACCTCCGTACAAGCTCCATGTGCAGCACCGGGTAAGGCATACCCTGGCTGTCCGTTTCATCGCGCGATATTTCCGCAAAACCCATACGCCGGTAAAAAACCGCAGCACCGGTATTTTGCTCGTTCACATCGACAAACCTGACTCCGAGGACATCCGCCGCATGGCGCACCAACACGCGCCCGATACCCCGTCCGAAAAACGAGGGATGTACGAACAGCATTTCCAGTTTATCGCCGCAAACTCCCGAAAAAGCAACCGGCCGGCCGTCCTGTCCGCGCATGCCGTAAATATCGGCCGATTCGAGACATGCGTTCCTTACCATAGGTCGCAGGCGCTCCACTTCCCCCTGCAAAAGGAACGTATGCGTAGCACGCACGGACGCTTCCCACAAATCGGTCAGGGCATCAAAGTCGGCAGGGCCGAAACGTTCTATGCGTGTTTCAGTGCTCATTTTCTCAATTTATTGTCTTTCAACGCGCGCAATATAGGCGACGAATATACGAAATCCACGATAGCCTGATTGTCCGTTTCGAGGATATCGGCCGATGTGCCTTCCCATGCTTTGTAACCGTCCTTGAGAAACACTATCTTCTGGCCGATTTCCATGACGGAGTTCATGTCGTGGGTATTTATGATGGTGGTTATACCGTATTCGTGCGTTATCTCGCTTATAAGCTGGTCTATCACGATCGACGTTTTGGGATCGAGCCCGGAGTTCGGCTCGTCGCAGAAAAGATACTTCGGGTTCATGATGATGCCCCTGGCTATGGCTACGCGCTTTTTCATGCCTCCGGACAATTCGGAAGGATATTTTTTCTGCGCCCCTTCGAGATTTACCCTTTTCAGCGCCCAATCCACGCGGTCGGACATTTCGGTGCGGTTGTGGTCGGAGAACATCATAAGAGGAAACATGACGTTTTCTCCTACGGTCATCGAGTCGAAAAGCGCGCCGCCCTGAAACACCATGCCTATCTCGTGGCGCAAACGGTCCCGCGCGGACGCGTCCATAGAGCTGTATGCACGGCCGTCGTAATATATTTCGCCGGAATCGGGACTTACAAGGCCGGTAAGAGTTTTTAGAAATACGGTCTTACCGGCACCGCTCTGCCCTATTATAAGATTTGTCTTGCCGGGATCGAAAGATGCGCTTATGCCCTTGAGCACAGGCGTACCCTCGAACGATTTCCTTATGTCCTTTGCTTCTATCATGTCTTTCCTATCCGAGTAAGGTCTGGGTGAGTACGTAGTTGAGTATTATGATGACTATGCTGCTCCATACCACTGCATTGGTCGACGCGCGGCCCACTTCCAGCGCGCCGCCTTTTATGTAATATCCGAAAAACGCCGGCAGTGTCGCTACGACAAATGCGAACACTTCTGATTTTATCATCGCATATGTTATGTAAAACGTATCGAAAGGCATACGAAGCCCGTAGATATATTCAGCCGAAGTACACGTACCCGATGTTATGGCCGCTATCCAGCCGCCGAATATCGCCATAAGCATACTGGTCATTATAAGCACAGGCATGAACGAGAGCATGGCGGCTATCTTAGGCAGCACAAGGTAATTGATCGAGTTGACGCCCATTACGTCCAGCGCTTCTATCTGTTCGGTAACGCGCATCGTGCCTATGCTCGAAGCTATGTACGAGCCTACCTTTCCGCAAAGTATTATCGATATTATCGTTGGCGAAAATTCCAGTATAACCGATTCGCGTGTGGCATAAGCCACATAATACTTAGGTATGAAACCCGATCCGTCCAGATTGAATGCCATCTGGAGAGCGACCACAGCTCCTACGAAAAACGACAGGAACGCCACAATCCCCATCGAGTTGAAACCCAGGTCGTCCACCTCGCGGAAATAAAGCTTCGAGAATACGCGCATCTTCTGCGGTCGTTTCAAAGCCTGCCCCAGCATGATGAAATACCGTCCCGATTTGGTAAAAAACTTATCTATGTAATTAGGCAGCATCTTGAATTATATATTTCTACTATGTATTTTTTCCCGTTCAAATATCGTATCTGTTCAGCCGGGATCACCCGGCCACCAGCCGCGCTACTGTCCGCGTTCGATAAGGGCCATGTAAAACCCGTCGTAACCATCGCGAGAGGCCAGAAGCGAATGTTCCTCCAATAGTTTGTAACCGCTGTTCTCCGTCAGAAATCGCGCCACCTGCATACCGTTTTCCCTTGGCAGCACCGAACATGTGGAATACACCATACGGCCTCCAGGTTTGAGCATGGCGCTGTAAGACGAAAGTATTTCAGCCTGTGTTTGCGTCACGCTGTCGATAAACTCCGGCGTCAGCTTCCATTTGGCGTCAGGATTGCGGCGTAAAACACCAAGCCCCGAACACGGCACGTCCAGAAGCAGGCGGTCCGCAGACTCTTTCATGCGTTTTATGGTCTTGGAACCTTCTATTACCTTCGGCGTTATGTTCGACGCGCCGGCACGACGCGCTCGTTTTTTCAGTTCTTCCAATTTCCCGGAGAAAATATCCATCGCCGTTATCGTACCTTTTCCCTCCATCAGCGCGGAGATATGCAGCGTTTTGCCTCCGGCTCCTGCGCACGCGTCAACTACACGCATCCCCGGCCGGGGATCCAGAAGCGCAGCCACCTTTTGCGACGACGCGTCCTGTACTTCGAACATTCCGGCGCGGAAAGCATCAGTATCGAACACATTTTTGCGTGTGACCAGCTCCAGCGCATCGGGACATCCGGGCACGTCTTTTCCCACTATACCGTTGCCGGCAAGGGCCCGGCGAAGAGACGCCATGTCCGTTTTGAGCGTATTCACCCTGAGTACTACAGGAGCCTGGGTGTTCAGCGCGGATATCTCGGCATCCCACACATCCGGCAGTTCGTCCATACCCATCCGGTCGAGCCAGTCGGGTATGCTCTCGCGCACTTTCCTTACCTTCCTGCATTTTTGATAAGCGGAGATTATTTTTTCCGGAGAAATTTTGGAAAATTCCTCCCAAGGCGGCAGAGTACCTCCCGATACGACCACATGTGCGGCCATAAGACGCCAACAGGCATGGGGGCCGTTTATGCGCTCCACCCCCGTTATTTCCTGGTACAGGCGTTTGTAACGCACGACACCGTACACCGTATCGGCTATAAAAGCACGGTCGGACGAACCGCGCCGGCGGTCCTGCCTGAGAATGTATTCTATGACTTTGTCCGCATAGCGGCCTTCCACAAATACGCCTTCCAAAGCCTTCACTACGGCTTCGGCCTGCGAACGGTATATTTTTCCCGGTTTCTTTTCAGGCATTTACGATAGTTTTTTCCTCCTGCGGCAAACTGCAGGCATGAGTCACTGTTTAAAAAACGGACGGGGGCGTAAAAACGCCCCGTCCATATATCGGCCCGCAAAAGGGGCAATCCATATCCGTTCAAAAAGCACCCTGGCGGGCATCGTCGTAAATTTCACGTGCGGCAAAATGGAAATTGCATTCCCTGGCCGAGGACTCCGGAGAGTCCGAAGCATGTATCGCATTTTCCGAAATATCCTTGCCGTAAAGGGCGCGTATAGTATTAGGAGCCGCTTTTTTAGGGTCCGTATTGCCTATGAACGCGCGGTAGTCCTTTATCGCGTTTTCCTTTTCAACGATCGCTACCACGATAGGCCCGGAAACCATATATTCGACCAGTTCGTCGAAAAACGGTTTACCTTTGTGCTCGGCATAGAAGAGCCCGGCATCGCGCCGAGAAAGCTGCGTCATCTTAAGGGCTATTATCTTGAAACCGGCATCGGTTATCCTGTCTATTATCACTCCCAGGTGTCCGTTACGCACGGCATCGGGTTTTATCATCGTAAGCGTCCTTTCCAATTGTGCCATAATATGAGAAGGTTTTAATGGGTTATTGTTTTACTGACTGCTAATATACCACTTTATTTTTTCCCCCGCACGGGCAGCACGGAAAAAAGAAATATGCCCAATGCAAGCCACGGCATGGGACGCGCCATGAAATCTCCGTAACGCACATAGAACGTAGGCTCGCCGCGCGGTATGTCCAAAGTCCCGACAAGAGCTTTTTTCTCCCCGTACACCGTCGAAGTGGTTATTTTCCCCGACGGGGCAATAAATGCCGATATGCCTGTATTGGCCGAACGTATCACCGGCAGACGCGTTTCTATGGCCCTTAGGCGTGCAAACGAAAGGTGCTGGCGGTGCCCTTCGGTATTGCCCCACCAACCGTCATTGGTGATTATGCACAACACGTTGGCGCCTTTTTTCACATAATCGGTAACGTACTGTCCGTACACGCTTTCATAACATATTATCGGGGCCAGAGCCAGCGTATCGCCCAGCGAACGGAACACCGCGCGATCGGCCTGGGTCACGTTAGAGCCTGTCATACCGCCGAAGTCCATCATAGTATCCCCCAGCAATCCTTCCAAAAGCCACCGGTACGGGAAATGCTCGACTCCCGGCACCAGACGCGACTTGTGGTATATGTCCTCGCCAAGAGGCGTGACCTGCACGGCCGAATTGTACACGTCATACCATACGTCCGCGCCTCTCACTTTATTGGCGGTAGAGGTGACAGAATCCTTATCATGTATGTATTTTATGAACGAACCTCCGGCCACTACCGTAGCGCCGTCGTGTTCCGCGCTGAAATTCCTCATGACACCGACCACAGGATTGAGCCGCCACATGTTTATGGATTTATATTCCGGAAGTACGGTTTCTGGAGCGACAACAAGCCGCGTCGAAGGCAACATCACGCTCGAGGCCATTTCAGCGAGCGTGTCGGCCATCTGGACATCGGTGGCAGAGAACTTTTCATCGTAAGGGTCTATGTTCGGCTGTAGGGCAACGGCTTCGACCCTGGCCCATGGTTCGGTTTGTTTCTGGGATATGGTCCAAGATATACACATAGGCACGAGCACCCATGCGGCCGCAAACCCGTAAAAACGGTACAGAAGTTTTTTCGGTTTTTTCTCAACATACATTCTCCACGCATGGAAAATAAGCGCATTGGATATCAGCACCCACAGCGAGCCTCCGAATACTCCGGTATACTCGTACCACTGCACCAGTCCCGCGTAATTGGCAAAACCGTTGCCGAGCGTAAGCCACGGCCAGGAAAGTTCCCACTCGGTATGCATTTTTTCGAACGACACCCACAGCGCTATCCAGAACACCAGTCCTACGGTCATCCCCCGGCGCCGCATCACGAAATACGAAAGCATCATAACGATGCTCATCATGGCGGTATTTGCCCCCGAGGCAATGAAAAAACCGGCCCACGTTGCATTTTTCAGCCAGAAAGTATCCACTGCATTCCACACGCCGGAAGCTACGGCCGACATCATCAGCATGATCCACGCACCGTGCCGCGCTCCGGCACGTTTTATCTTATAGGCAGCCACCCACAAAGGCACGAAAGCCACGAACATAAAAGCCGGCGTACTCCACGATATCCATCCCAGAGAAAGCATCAGACCTGTCAGTACGGCATACAGTATAAATGTTCCGAGCATTTTTACATATTTTTTATATAGATTCGACAAAAATAGCGCAAACCGATATCTTTTCGAAGAGAAGACGAACCCGCCTTACCATCCCCGAACATACCGGCGCCTTCCAGTGAAAAACACGACGCACGATACGGCCAGTATTCCCGTTTCCACCCACAGCGTACCGCCGGAGAACCCTGCAAACGACATGGCGATATGCGCAGTCATAACCGACACGCCTGTCCACATAAGGCATAGCCTTAAAAATCCGGCGGCACGTACAGCATTTTCTCCATCCACGCGCATTATTCGTGTAGCGGACGCCGGCCACCTCCTTGCGGCGATACCCGAAAATATAAGCACGTGTCCGGCTATTATCACTGCCGCACGAATGTCCGGCACAGGTATTGCAAGGTTTTCCACCGGTGCCATATTATTTTTTACGGCTTACAGTAAGGCCGTCGCGTACGGGCAGCATAACCGTCTCGAAACGGCTGTCCGAGGCCAGGCGGCGGTTGTACTCCATTATGACATGCGTGTCCTCGTCCTTCGGGTCCACGGGTTCGACAACCTTACCGTTCCACAATACGTTGTCCGATAGCAGAACACCGCCGCTGCGGACCAACGGGGCGCACATATCGAGGTAATTGAGATAGTTGCGTTTATCGGCGTCTATAAAAACGATGTCGAACTGTCCTTCGAGCGAAGGCACTACGTCCATGGCATCGCCAATTACCATTTTTATCATTCCACGATAAGGCGAACGCTCGAAAAACGAACATGCCATGTCCTCCAGTTCCTCGTTTTTATCGACAGTTATCAGTTCTCCTCCTTCCGACAGCCCTTCGGCAAGGCACAGAGCCGAATATCCGGTAAACGTACCCAGTTCGAGTATCCTGCGCGGGGCCACCAACTTCGATATCATAGCCAATATCCGCCCCTGAAATGCTTCGGAGAGCATTCTTGGGTGTACGCTGCGAAGCCATGTGGTACGGGCCAGTTCAGACAAAAGCGCAGGCTCTGTCCAGGAAGAACTTTCGGCGTATTCTTCCAATTGGCGGTATTTATCGGCTGAGAAATGCATATTCGTGTAGCTCTTTACAATAATAATTCCGTTAATTATCCTTATCGCTCTCAAAAACGAGTGTCGTCAGGTTGTCCTGCGCATACACCCGGTTGGCTATGTCCATTATGTCCCCGGCTGTAACTGCCTGTATTTTTTCCGCCATCTGCGCGAAAGTATCGGCACGGCCTGTCATAAGGTACGATTTGCCGGTGGCAAGCAACTGATTGAGGTTGTTCTCCGAGGCTATGGCCAGCTGCCCTGTCATTTGCATTTTGGCTTTGTGCAGCTGGAGGGTTCCGAGAGGTTTTTCCCTAAGCGTTTTCAGTTCTTTCAATGCCAGTTCCCTGGCACGTGCGGCCGTTTGTCCGTCGGTGGCTACATAAACTCCGGATATACCCGTATCGGAATATCCAGTGTAAAAGGCTTCCACACTGTATGCCAAAGCATAACGTTCCCTAAGCGTGAGATTAAGCCTAGCACTCATCGAAGGGCCGCCCAACAGATTGGTCAGAAGCGACATGGCTACCGCACGGTCATCGTCGGCATCGAACGACGGTGCGGCCATTATTATGTGGCTCTGGTGCGTATCCATTTTCCGCACCTGTTCAACCGGCGTATAACCCGAAGGTTTTTCACGCCGCAGCAAGAAATGCTCACGTTCCAAAATACACGAATACGGTTCGGTGTACTTGAGCACCATATCGCGTACTTTCACACCCGGAACGTCGCCCGAGACGCATACTATCATACGTTCAGGGGAAAAGTTGCGCCTTAGGAAACTTATAACACCGTCCCTTGTAAACGAGGCTATCGTTTCTTCCGTGCCAAGTATGGTGCGCCCCAACGGGTTGGATGGGAAAACGAGCTGTTCTATGTCTTCGAATATCAAATCGGCAGGAGATTCCCTATATGAGTTTATCTCGTCCGCTATCACGTCCTTTTCCTTTTCCATCTCCTTTTCCGGGTACACTGACCCGAAGGCTATATCCGTGAAAAGTTCCATGGCCCGGCCCAGATATTCCGGCAGGAAAGAACCGTGTATACATATGTCTTCCTTGGATGTAAATGCGTTGAGTTCGCCCCCGACATCCTCCAGACGCGAGAGAACGTGGTAGGCACGGCGGTGGCGTGTCCCTTTGAACAGGCAGTGCTCTATATAGTGCGCCATACCGTGTTCTCCGGGTAGCTCGTCGCGCGAGCCTATATTGAATATAAACGCCAGATGCGCAATATTACCGCCGGCGGCGCGGTGAAGCACCCTTATGCCCGAAGGCAGAGTATAGTAATGCAGACCTATGTCCGATATTGAATTCATATGGTTGCAAAAATACGATTATTTTACGAGCAGGGAATGTAAAAAACGAAACAGAGGCTTTTATCCGGGCATAGACAGCTACAAAACTCGGCGGCTCAATAAGGCGGGGCCATAGGCCCCGCCTTATTGAGCCGCCGAGTTTTGTAGCCTGCCGCGTCATTTTTTACCCGCAGCAGCTGCTATTGCCTTCAGGCGCTCCATCTCGTCCCTCCACGCCGCAGCCGATATGAAGTCCAGCTCCTTTGCCGCCTTTTCCATCTCGCGGCGGGCTGCCGTTATACGCTTTTTAAATTCTGTCTGCGAAAGGAACTTTTCGTCACGCACCGCATCTTCCTTATCCCTCTTGACCAACGCCGCAGCACCGGAGAATTCCGGCATCTTCTGCAACAACGTATTGGCCGTCACGGCCTTGTTTATCGGAGAAGGAACGATACCGTGCGCGGCATTGTACTCCATCTGCACTTTCCTGCGGCGGTTAGTCTCGTCTATCGTCTGGCGCATGGAATCGGTTATCTTATCCGCATACATTATCGCCCGTCCGTCGACATGGCGTGCTGCGCGCCCTATCGTCTGTGTAAGCGAACGGTGCGAACGGAGGAAACCTTCCTTGTCGGCATCCAGTATAGCCACGAGCGACACTTCGGGCAAATCGAGACCCTCGCGCAGCAAATTCACGCCGATCAGCACGTCGAACAGACCCTCGCGCAACTCCTGCATTATCTGCACGCGCTCCAGGGTATCCACATCGGAATGTATATAACGGCACCTCACGCCAACCCTGGTCAGATACTTGGCCAGTTCCTCGGCCATGCGCTTGGTAAGCGTAGTCACAAGCACCCTTTCGTCCAGTTCTTCGCGTTTGCGTATCTCCTCCAGAAGGTCGTCTATCTGGTTTTTGCTCGGACGTACTTCTATCACCGGATCCAGAAGACCGGTAGGGCGTATCACCTGCTCGACATAAGCGCCTTCCGATTCCTCCAGTTCGTAATCCGCGGGAGTAGCCGACACGTAAATAGTCTGGTTTTGCAGTGCATGGAACTCGTCGAAAGTAAGCGGACGGTTGTCCTTCGCCGCCGGAAGCCGGAAGCCGTACTCCACCAGATTTTCCTTGCGGCTGCGGTCTCCTCCGTACATGGCGCGCACCTGCGGTACAGTGACGTGGCTCTCGTCTATTACCATAAGGAAATCCTTAGGGAAATAATCAATAAGACAGAACGGCCGGCTACCCTCCTCGCGTCCGTCCAGATATCTCGAATAGTTTTCTATACCGGAGCAGTAACCCAGCTCGCGTATCATCTCCAGGTCGAATTCCGTGCGCTCTTCCAAACGTTTGGCCTCGAGAGGCTGGCCTACGCTACGGAAATACTCCACACGCTTTCCAAGGTCTATCTCTATATTCCGTATAGCTTCTTTCAGGCGTTCCTTTCCAGTGACGAAGATATTGGCCGGATACAGCCGCATTCGTTCGTATGACGCTATACGCGAATTGTTTACCGGATCAATTCCCTCGATATCCTCAATTTCGTCGCCGAAGAAATGCACCCTTATGGCAGTATCGGAATAAGCCGGGAAAATATCCACCGTATCGCCCTTTACACGGAAATTACCCCGTGTAAAATCCCCCGTAGTGCGGCTGTACAAGCCGTTCACCAGCCCATGCAGGAAAACGGTACGCGGGATATTGTCGCCTACTGCGAAATCGACCACGCTTTTCTCGAATTCCTTGGGATTTCCTATACCGTAAAGACACGAGACGGAAGCCACGACGATAATATCCCTTCGCGAAGACAAGAGGGCCGATACGGTTGAAAGACGGAGTTTTTCTATATCCTCGTTTATCGACAGGTCTTTTTCTATGTACGTTCCGCTCGATGGAATATAAGCCTCCGGTTGGTAATAATCGTAATACGACACGAAGTATTCCACGGCGTTTTCCGGGAAAAAGCTTTTGAATTCCGAGTACAACTGCGCTGCCAGCGTCTTGTTGTGCGCCAGCACAAGCGTAGGCCGTCCCGTGTTCTTTATCACATTGGCTATCGTAAACGTCTTTCCCGAACCGGTGACGCCGAGCAATGTCTGCGCCCTGACACCGTTTTCGACCCCTTCGGTCAGCTGCCGTATCGCATCCGGCTGGTCGCCTGTGGGGGCGTATCCGCTTTCAAGTTTGAATTCCATCGTTCCTTTTCTGATATTGATCTGTAAATATACGGCTAAAAAAGCGGGGAAACATAAGTTTCCCCGCCGCCGGTATTTTTAAATGAAAAAGTGATTACTCTGCTTTAACGCCTTCTATTTTCATTCCGTCGGAAGTCGTAAAAGTGACCTTGTCGCCTTTTATCTCGTATTTGACCACTTTGGGGAAAGCCTGTGTGAACTTACGTTCCTGCTCGTCCTTGTCATGGCAGAACATCCGTGTCATGCCCATATTTTCGGCAATTTTTATATTCTGCCCGTCCAGCGTATACTGTCCGAAATAACGGTTGCATCCGGTAGTGCCGAAAAAGCGTCCGTCCTTTGCGAAGTTAACATCAGGCTTCTGACCTTCTGTTATTTTATAATCGCCTATGGAAGTAATCTGGTAGGTAACATCCAAGGGCAGCGCAGGGTTTTTCTTCGCAGCGCAGGAAACGGCAAACAGCGACACTACGCCGAATGCCATAATAGCCAGTTTTTTCTTCATTGTCTTCATATTTTTTTGTTGTTTATGTGTCGATAACTATGTCCTTTATGCAAAGGTAAGCCTTTTTTTCTCATTTTTGCATAGTGTAAGCTATCTGCCTGCATTATGCAGGTACAATTTACGAAAAAAAAACAATGACAAGCGAATATCCGTCCAAAATACTTTCTCTGGCAGTAGAACAAATATCCACCCTTCCAGGAATAGGGCGCAAAACCGCCCTCAGAATGGCTCTCCACCTGCTGCGCCGCGAACCGGAACAGATACACCGCCTTGCCGAAGCCCTTATCGGCCTTGCCGACGAAATACACCGCTGTCCTCGCTGCCACAACCTGTGCGACGGCGATGTATGCGACATATGTGCCGACACGACCCGCGATCGCGGGGTGATATGCGTGGTCGAAGATATACGCGACGTACTGGCCATAGAACAAACCGGCACCTACCGCGGGGTATACCACGTACTGGGCGGCCGCATATCCCCGATGGAAGGCATAGGCCCGTCGGACATCGAGATAAACTCGCTGGCGGAAAGGGTATCGTCCGAACAGGTAAGGGAAGTCATATTTGCGCTAAGCGCTACGATAGAAGGCGACACTACCGCTTACTACATATACAAAATGATGCCGCGCAACGGCATAAAACTCTCGTCAATCGCACGCGGGGTATCCGTAGGAGGTGAACTCCAATACACGGACAACATAACCCTGGGACGTTCCATCCAGAACCGCATCCCATACGAATCGACTATCTGAACACGCTCCTATCCCCTCCGCAAAACAAAAAAGGCCGCATCCGGGACTTCCAAGTCCTAAGGATGCGGCCAACACACAACACCAACAACTAAACACTAACTACCGTCTTTCATTCTTCTGCAGGCTTGGGACGCGCTATTATACGAGCCTTGCCTTCGGCCTTGAGTACCGTGGCAGTAACGGTTACGATGAACATCCCGGAACGTGAAAAACCGCCGCTCATTTTGGCATGCACCGAAGCGCGCGGTATCTCGATCTGGAGTCCGGACTTTGGCGTCACCCGTATGCTCAGTTCCACAATCGGCGCCGTATCGGGAGCATTCCACGCACCTGTCTCAGCGTCCTTTGTCCCGCCCATAAGTTCGGTAAGGGTGTCGGCATCCGCATCCATTATGGAGAACAAAAGCATTACCTTGCCCGACTTAGACACGGACACAACGGGAACCTCGCTCTCCTCGGCATAATGGTCCGTCACTTCCGGGTCGTTCTGCGTCAGTGTACACGAATCCTGGTACGTCATTCCCAGCGTTTTGTATTCGGTATCGAGAGCCGACGTTTTTTTGACTTCTATCTTAGAAAGTCCGAATGTTGCTATACTTGCCATAATCAATTAAAAGTTTTTTTCCGTTTACCCCGCAGCGATATTTCTCTGCGGGAAAATTCAATTCACATAATTACACATACAGAATACGGAATGCGCCTCGGTAAAGCTCAAACAAGTCTGGCTTTGCACTCGGCTTTCACCGTATTTTACACACAACCACCGCAGGGACAACATTATACGGCCCCGCGCACACTCACAGCTACTTCGAGTACACAGCAGAACATATCCCCCTGTTGTGAAAACGTCTGGGAATCTATCCACGTGAGACATCCGCCGGAGAACACCTCGTCTATACCGTCGTACACTCGCCCTGAAAGATACTCCAGACGTTTATAGTCCGGGACCATCTCAACCGCATCGCCGCGGTCGGAAATGACCGGCGAAGTGAATATCATCACTTTCGCTTTGGCAATGCCTCCGGACTCCGTTATCTGGCCTTCGGCACTCACTACGATATCTTCCTTGTCTGAATTCATCGGGCGTGAGTCTTTGTATAATCCGCCCGTTATCTCGCGAAGCACATCAAGCCCGGAAAGCCTGTTATACAGATGGGACGCTATCGAAAAAGTAGATTTTCTCATTTATTCCAAATTCGTCAAAATTATTGAACAATACGTCAGAGCCACATTTTACACCCCAGCGGAGAACATACGAAACCGCGTACGCTTCCTTTGGCTACGGTTCGGCCACCGTCGGCGGAATATACCTCCACACGCGTACCGTGTTTCAACGGAACGGTACCAACCGGCATATACACAACGTAATCGTAACGGTACTCCTGCCCGCCTTCGAGGTTAACGGTCTGCCCCGAGCCGTTTCTCACGGCACGGCATATGCAGTGTTCGGCTGACGAACCGTCCGGAGCCGTATAATTTCCGTACTCGTCGCGTGAAAGCCCTCCAGAGGGCATTTTCACCAAAATATCGGGATATAGTTCAAACATGTGTTTTATCGAAATGTTTCTGTTCCTGAAAAATGTTATCACCACACATCCGAGCAATCCCTAAGGACGCTACGTGCAGTACTGATGTTAGCGCCCGAAGGCTCCCACCGCCGGTATATGCTCTCGGCCATCGAAGCGAGCATGCTGCGGTCGGCCACCGTAAGCGAAAAACCGTCCTCGGATATATTCGGAGTAGTGACCAACGCCATATACACATCGGCCCTTGCCAACATAAAATCCTTTGCGGGACCATTGTATTCTGCCTGCGGGTCAAGGCAGCGGTCCAACATTATACGCTCCAGATAACGGGAATCCAGCGGATACCCTACCGAAGTCCTGAGTGCTTCCAAAACAGTCATAACAAATTATTTTACGGTTAATAAAAAATAATGGCGCCGCGTCGAGTCCAGGGCCTCACCCCGGCATTTTCATTTCGAGCCACATCAGCCCGGAAAACGCAGCGCCACTTAATCACGGCGTCTCTGTCCGCAACGCGCTACGCCTGGTCGTTCGTTGAATCGAACAGGAAGCAACGGTCGGCATTGCCCCACACCGGTATGGCATTGGCTATTCCCTTGGTGACCTCGGTTACAGGGTCCTCGGTAGAATATTTCTTGATAAGGACATGTTCCCTTTTTACTTTCGTAGCCACACTGTCCAGAACCATTTCATCGGCCATAGGAGCATGATATGTATAACCGCAAGCCAGCTCCGGAACGAATGTCACTACTCCTGCCTCCCAGGGATTTACCGTCGAACGCGTACCGTCCGCCTTTTCTATCGTCACATACGTATCTATTATGCGTATCTCCGGCAAACGATGAGCTTTAAGCGCGATGTTCACATCCTCCACATTCGGTATTTTGATGCGGCCCACCTGGGGAACCCACGCCGAACAGAAGTCGATAGCCTCGTCCGTAGCCATCATGGAATAGAAAGTTTCGAGGTCCATGAACATATACTTTATCAGTATACCCTTGCCTATGCCCTTTTCCACCACGGAACGTATATCCGATATCGGGGTTGCCGTATCCGCATTCGCCGCCGTCCACGCTACGGTGCTTTTGAGTTTATTTGCCTCAGGCACACCGAAATCGACAGTCGTTTCCGTCACTGTTCCGGCATTGTTGTTACTGTCCAGAACGAAACCGCCGGTAGAAAGTGCGCGCAGGGCCAACCATTCCAGTCGGGCATTAACGCCGTTGAAGCAGAAATCGGTATCGGCATACACCCAGTTCATAAGGGCTCGCTGGCCTTCTTCGCTGCCATAATAGTACTGCAGATGCTGGTACTCGTTGAGATCCGTTTCCTCTTTAACGCGCATTATCTCCACTTTCGGTATCTTGCCCGTAAGGCGCTCTATCACATTGCGCGTCTTTTTAGGCGCAGCGGAATTGTAGGACACCACGTCAGCGGCAACATTTATTCCGTATTCGCCGGAAAGCGCGCGCCATGTCAGCGTCGGGGTGAACATTATAGGGAATATCGACGGATAGTAGAACTCGTCCAGAGTGTATGCATCCACGACTGCCTGAAGGTCGTTTTCCGTTACTTCCTTGATCAAAGATTTTTTCATCGTTTTAAAATTGAATTACGTTACACAAAATATTCTTATTATTTCCTTTTAGATTATACCACTAAGCAAAAAAAAAAATCACTGCTTCAGTTTACCGGCCAAAGGATATCCGCTCCGGCGCGATTTGAGAAAAACCTCAACCGCAGGGGACACTCCGGATGGATTCTGTGCCATTTCCGGCCGCAGCGAAGCATCCATCCTGGCATTGTTCTGCTCCTGTACGAAAGCTTTATAACCAGATTCTATTGCATCGGCAGCCGGTATCAGTTCAGATGCCGCAGGGTCTATTTCCAATGCTTTAGCCCAGAAATATTCCGGCACGTTGCGGTTTTTCAGTTCCACGGCAAGCGCATCTTTGAACTGCCCTGCCGAAGCCTGTCCGGACTGGTAATCGGCTACCTGCGCTTCGAGCGAAGCATATGCCGAAAATTTTTCCGCCAATAGCGACATCATTTCCGACATTCCGGCATAATCGCGTTCGGCTTTAGCCTGATCCTGCCCGGCGCCTTTTTCAATCAACGAAGCCACCACAGCGGCTACATCAGCCGGCACGGAAGGGTAATCCTGTTGAATTTTTTGTAAAATCTTCGATTCCATTTTCAAATGATTTTAAAATTAATACTACCTGTTTGTTTATTTCGAGTCATATGATATAAGCCGTTCCTCACGTATGGCTTCTGTGAAAACAAAATTTTCACCCGTCTATATTCACTGCCCAATCCACATTTGTAATTCAAACATTACGAATATACGAAATAATTATCTAAAAAGAAAATATTTCTAAAAAAACATTTCGAGGTTCCTGTTAGCACGCGAAGGATGCAACACGAAGTACATCCGCATCATAAGCGCATCCGACACGTCCGGAGAACGCCCCAACACTTCTTTCACCCGGTTTTTAGGCACTACGCACAATCGCCCCTCACCCGATGTGTCCAGCGCCTTTACTTGTTCCAATTCCTCGATAATGCGCGTACGAAGCGAAGGGTCGTCCGTATTCACATACATCAGGCCCTTGTTCACCACATCGGCCAGCATGAAATAACACTGCGACTTAAGGTTCTGGTAATTCTGTTTTTTTCCTCCCACCGCCACGGCAGACGAATTGTTCATAAAACCCTTGCACTTGAGTATATCAGCAACTCCTCCGCCAACGCCGTCTTCGTCGCACACGATATTCGACAAAGGCACACCGGCAGAATCAGCCAACGCCGACACTGCCCTTGCGGTAACGTCCACTCCCTGCCTTGCGAAAACGGAAACCTTTTCACACCGCATTCCCGACCACAGGCACACAACGGTACTGTCGTCCCCGAAACGCGCTATGTCGGCGGTTATATACTTCTCCCCGGATTGTACGGTCTTATTCGTAAAAATATTGAGAATGTTGTCATAAGGCATCAGTGCCAGAGGATCGTCCTCGTATTCCCAGTTTCCCATAAGCAACCGCTGCACTGAACGGCCGTCCAGTCCACGCAAACTTTTTTCATAATGCGGCGAAACGTGCGGATTGTCCCTTATCAAAGACTCTACAAAACGTTTGTCCTGTTCGAGCGATCCATCCCTGAAAGGTTTGTAAAACCTCGAATACACGAATCCTTTCGACGGGTTGCACGTTCCGAGCATCTTCGGCACAAGTGAAAAATCCGTCAGCCGGTAACGTATCCTCGAACGCACCACGTTCCACGCCAGCGCAGACACTTGGTTGCATTCGTCGATAAAAGCGCCCGTTATCTCCAGCGAACCCAGTTCGTCGAAATTGGGATCCGAAGGCCGCGATTGTAAATGACGCAGGATTATCTCCGAACCCGTTGCGTTTACCGTAAGCAATCCGCGAGAATCGTTGTAACCGAACCATTCCTGCGGAATTCCCTGCATTCTGGCTACGTACCAAAAAGTATTGAGCGTCGTTTGCCGCAGCGTAGCGGCAGTGGCCCGCGCCATAAGGTAACGGCTGCCAGGATACTTAAGCGCACATTTAAGCAGCCAATAACAGCCCAGCACAGATTTACCGCCGCCTGCCCCTCCGCCGTAAAGAACTTCGACGGTAGAGGCGTCTTCCAGATAATCCAGCGCCTCAGTCTGTTTTATTGTCAGTTCCATAGCTCTTTTTCTCGTTCCATACCACCGAAACTTTTCCAGTCTTAGATCCGTCTTTACCCACAGCCAGGCCCAGAAGCCTCGAACGCTGCTCGGAGCAACGCCTCAGTTCAGCCAGATAACGCGCATCCGCACCGTCATCCATCATCTTGGAGTCTTCCCACGCCTGCCACAGTTCCGACTCGCGCACGTCTATTTTTTTAAGCTCGACCGCACGCATAAGTACCTTGTCCTTTATCCCTTTGGCCGACCATGTAGACAATACCTCGTCCAACAACCCGTTGAGTTTCCTGTAATAGAGTTTCTCTCCCGTCACGTTCAGTACCCGCTCTATTGTTCTGGCCTTGTTATACCCTTTTATAAAACATTCGGCCACAACTTCTTTCAATTTTTCTTTACGCTGATTTTCCTCCTCATTCAACATTTGTCTTCCCTCATTCATTTTATTATCTTAAAAGAAATTACACTATCAAAAAAATATCACCTCTCCATCGTCGAAACCACCGGATTCAAAAAACTCGCAAAGTTGGCGTTCGAGCGCCAACCGCTGTTCTTTCCTATGGTGCTTCTTATGCCTGGAAATGGCCTCAGGGAACTTACGTACCGATTTGACTGTCTTACGGTCCAGCCTCGAAGTCTCCATTTCAAATGCGGCTTCAAGTCTTTTGAACTCTTCCAGCAATTCCAAAGCGCGTTTATGTTCTTCCCTGTATTCTTCTTCAGTAATGCACATAGTTTACTTTTTGATAAGTTTTGGAATATAATTAAATCGCTGTCCGCACTTTAGTCTCCCTGCGTCGCCTCAGTTTTTCAAGACGGTTTTCCAAAACCAGCTTCACAGTCTCTTGATAATACCCGTAAGCCACACGTATAGCCGAAACCTCTTCTTCGTCCAAGCCAAGCCTTTTTCTGAGGATATAATCCGAAGGACTGTCAATGTACTTCAAAACGGAATCTTCTGATATCGGGTGATTTAATTTTAAAATTAAAAGATTTTCCCTACTTTTACACATCATAATTAATTATAGTTAATGAAACATTATGTTATTACATTCGTCAAATATAATGGACAACCTCCCTGTTGCGTACTACTAACCCTACAAATATATTATTTTTTTTAAACCAACAGAAATATTATCATAAAAAAAATTACCTCAGCAGTAAAACTCGTGTCTTTCAAACATATTAAAAAGGAAGCAACCGAACCTAATAATCAAAAAACAAAGAAAAACTTTTAAAGTTTCTGTTTTTTACATAATTTTACAGTTAACAAACATTAAAAACAATTACGTATATGCCTAAATTAAAAGACCCTGAAATACAGCGTGAAATAACCGCCAGAGTCATCAACGCCATAGAACGCCTCATAGACCTCGGGCTGGTCAAGAACCAAAAGGAATTTTGTAAACAATCCGGATATAAAGAAGCCAATTTATCGAAAATAATGAACGGGGAAAGATTCTCGCCGCTTATGCTCGTACATTTCCTCAGTTTCAGTTTCAACATATCCCCCGAATGGCTCATATTGGGCAAAGGGCCCGTTTTCAACCTGCAAAAAAAAGAGTGATATACTCTTAGCGGCATATCACTCTTTATCTATCTTCCGGGAAAGGAAAGACGACGGACACAAACGTCACCTGAACATTTCCTTCAGCCGGTCCTTGAATGTTCTTTTCTGGCTTGCAGACGGATTCGGCTCGAAAGTCGGATCGTTTTCCACCGATTGGAAAAACTGTTTCTGCACCTCGCTAATATGCTGAGGAGTCCACAGGCTGACATAAACCAGCATATCTCCTTTGCCCGAACGCTGGAAATCAGGCAGTCCCTTACCTTTGAGCCTCAATATTTTTCCGCTCTGCGTGCCTTTTTCCAACGTAATGCGCACCTTTCCGCCCTCAACGGTTGGTATTTCCTTCTTGGCGCCCAACACGGCATCGGAAAAACTTACGTAAAGCTCATACAACAAATTGTTGCCATCGCGCACGAACTCTTCGTTCGGAACCTCTTCTATCACGACTATCAAATCGCCGGCAGGACCGCCCATAGGGCCGTAATTGCCTTTACCGGCCACACGCAGCTGCATACCGTCCGAAACGCCGGCAGGTATTTTCACAGATATAGTCTCCTCCTGATTGACCAGTCCTTCGGCATTGGCTCCGGCGCCGCGTTTGTCTATCACCTTGCCGGTACCCTGACAGGTCGGACATTCGCTCACGGTCTGCATGGCTCCAAAAGGAGTATTTTGCACCCTGACCGTTTGACCGCTGCCTCCGCAGGTAGGACATGTTTTGAATGTAGTGTCTTTCGAATGTACCAGGCGGGCTATCTTTATCGTCTTTTCCACACCCTTGGCTATTTCAGGCAAAGTAACCTTCACACGTATGCGCAGGTTGCTACCTCGGACACCTGCTGCTGCGGAAGAACGTCCACGGGAACGCGAACGTCCGCCCATATCGCCGAATATATCGCTGAAATGGCTGAAAATATCGTTGATATCCATGTCCTGATAGCTCGTATAGCCACCGCCGAAACCACCGAAGCCGCCACTCTGGCCTGCAGCGCCGCCGTTCATTCCGGCATGGCCGAACTGATCGTAACGGGCGCGCTTGTCCGGATTCGACAGCACGTCGTAAGCTTCCGCAGCTTCTTTGAACTTTTCCTCGGCCGCCTTGTCGCCCGGATTTTTATCCGGATGATACTTCATGGCAAGTTTCCGGTAAGCTTTTTTCAGTACATCGGCCGAAGCGTCTTTCGGCACGCCCAGCACTTCGTAATAATCCCTTTTCATCTGTTTTTTTCCTCAGTCTGAATTCAAATGCACGCCATCTCAGGCCCCGACAACCACTTTGGCATATCGTATGACCCTATCGCCCAACTTATATCCCTTCTGCGTTACGTCCACTATCTTGCCTTTCAACTTTTCGTCTTCCGAAGGTATCTGCGCTATGGCGTCGTGCATATCCACATCGAAATCGTCGCCCTTGTTCACTTCCATCTGCGACAATCCTTTTTGCTTTAAAACGCCCATAAGTTTCGAATAAATCAACTCGAAACCTTTTATATCCTCTTCTTTGGAATGCTTGTGAGCCTCGGCAATTCCACGTTCAAAATCGTCAAGCACCGGCAGCAGCGATTCGAGCACTTCCGACGAAGCC
>Ga0137298_10900_pt1 | contig 19809 bp, 27 predicted proteins | sample RamsorincwithD2O_2_FD_97182 | JGI IMG/M metagenome (GOLD analysis project Ga0137298, IMG submission 97182) | Mouse cecal microbial communities from Vienna, Austria - Glucosamine amended with D2O | ecosystem: Host-associated > Mammals > Digestive system > Large intestine > Cecum | place: Austria...
AGACAAATGGAAAAACGACAACCATTTGTCTGTTTGTTTTCATATATGGCAAGAATAAATCGGTATGAGTAGTAACAATAGTCGTGCTAATAATCCTTGCCGGAATAACGCTGAATGCGGTCATAGGAGAAAATGGAATAATTTTGCAAGCGAAGGATACGAAAAATTTAATTACCAACGAAACAACCTATGATAATGCACAACTAGCACAACTGCAAAATGAACTCAAAGATAACGGCTTGTACAGTGGTATAGGTATAATACCAGGAACCGATACAGGTGGAAGTTCTGAGGGAGGAGAAAATGGAACCATAACAAACTCTGGAGGTAATAGTGGAACAGGAAATTCACAAGGAGGTAATCAAGGAGGTTCTAATACAAATAGTAGTGGAGGAGATAACCAAAATCAGAATGCAACGGTAAGACCTAGCCAAAATCAAAATCCAGGAGGAGGAACTATCGTAGGTGGAAAGACCACAAAATAAGGCAAGGAGTCGTTTCCTTGCCTTATCTATTTTTTCTCTTATTTATGCACGTGGATGTGCTTTTTTGTATACATTTTTCAATCCTTGATTTTGGAATTGCATATATACTTGAGTAGAAGATATATCCGAATGTCCAAGCATGGTTTGGATTGCTTTTAGGTCTGCTCCATTTTGTAATAAATGGGTTGCAAAAGAATGTCTTAACACGTGTGGTGTAATATCTTTTGAAATGTGTGCTTGTTCTTTATAGTATTTTACAATTTTCCAGAAACCTTGTCTGGTTAAACGTTTTCCGTTAATATTGACAAACAATGCTTCTTCGTTTTCGTCTTTTACTAGGATTGGTCTTGCATTGTCGATATATTCTTTTAATGCTTTTGCTGAGATGGTTCCAATTGGAATATTTCTTTGCTTATTTTGGTTTGAACAGGTTACAAAACCTTCTTTTAGATTAACATCATCACAGTTTAGGTTAATGATTTCTGTAACACGCATACCAGTAGCATAAGCAAGTTCTAGCATAGCTTTATCTCTTGAACCTTTTAAGTCCACATTTTTTGGTTGTTCTAGTAGTAATTCTACTTCTTGTGAGGTCAAAATGCTTGGCACTCTTTTCTCAATTTTTGGTGCTTGTAAATTCATCGTTGGGTCTTCTTTTACTTTACGATTTCTTAATAAGAATTGATAAAAAGAACGAATCGTTGCTAAGTTTCTAGAAATCGTAGATGGTTTTTTTCCAATCTCACTCAAATGATCTAAGTATCTCTTTAAGTCGCTTTGATCTACTTTTGCATAATTCATTCGATTTTCTTCTGCATACTCTTGATATTGTAAAATATCTCTCTCATAAGATTGCAATGTGTTGTTAGATAACTTTTTATCATTTTGCAAAAATTCTAAAAAAAGTTTGATTTGTTTTTCCATTATCGTTCCCCTACTTTAGATATATTTGTACAAAATTAAGGGTTGTACAAAGCCCATTTCAATTTACATAACTTAACCATTTATGTTATATCAAATTTAGACAGAAAAGTAAATATCTTTTCTTGTTTTTTTCAAGAAAAATATTTTTTAATACAAATTGACGGTCAATCGAAACAAATTTGTCGAGCCATATACCTCTACAAATGTACCAATACAAAAAACGCCTGCTAAGATAAGGCTCATCATACTATGTTTGTAAATCTCAAATTTAATCGTTTCTTTTCGATGGTCTTTCAGAATTGCCTTATATAGTTTCATTCCACTTACTCCCAAAAAGATTAAGCATGGAATAAAGATGATGTTTTGCAATAAAATCGAGGAAAAGGCAAAGATTGCACCTTTTTGCACTCCTAGGCAAGCAATCACGGCTGCAATCGAATAGCCAAGTGAGAACCCTTTATATAGTAGGATTCCTAGTACAACCGGCATGCCAATTACAGTAGAACCGGCAAACCATAATAAAATCACTAGACTCATATTCGTTATTAAATTTTGGCGAATGAGGCTTCCTTGGTCAATTTGTGCTGTGCCTTGTTGTAAGACCCCGAATGAAATTTTGAATATAGTTGTGTATTTGCGTTTGTGCTTCTCCTTCTAAATGATTGACATAGATAACACCTAAGGTAATTCCAATTAGAAATATGATAAAAATTAGTAAAAACTCACGAAGATTATGGAATACATAATTCAAAATAACAGTTGTTATTCGATTTCTTCTTTCTCTTTTTCTCATCTGTTTCCTCCATCTATTTCTTAACAAATGTCTATTCAGAAACATAAGAATTATGACAAAGAATTATTTAACAAGCGGTTAGTTTTCCGTATACTCCTCCGCCACCGGCTTGGATGTTTATTCTTCCTTCTCTTGCCTTAATAATCGTTTGGGCTACCTTCTCTCCAACTACTCCTTCTAGGTCGTCCTCAGATAATTTATGTAAGATGTTCATTTCGGTTTGGAAAGTTTCCAATAATTTATCAATGGTTTTTCCTCCAACTCCTGGTATAAACGTAAGTGGAATTTGGTAAATGTATGGTGGACGGAAACTTGGACTTTGGGTAGTTGGTTTGTCCTTAATTTCCTCAATTCGATCAAACACACCCATTGTAATTTTACTACTATCACAGTCCGGACATCTTCTAACTGGAGGATTTCCTTCAATTGGTTTATTGCAAATTTCGCAGAAAGTGCGATGATATTTTCCTAGTTTTGGATCTAAGCCATAATTGGCTAAAATCTTTCTTCCACCTTCATTATGAAGTGCTTTCACAAATTCTTTGAAACTAATTCCATCAAGCCATAATTTATTATATTCTCTTGCAATTTTGGGTAAAGAATGTGCATCCGAATTGGTTAAGAATGTCTTAGTTTCTAATTCTGAAATGGTGTCTGCTAAAAAGGTATCCGAACTAAGTCCTAATTCAATGGCTGGAATACGGTCATATTTTTCTTGAAAAATGCGTTTAATACGTGTTGTACAATTTCCATAAAAACTTTTATGTGGTGTGAAGGCATGTGCTGGTATCAAAATCCCATTATATTTTTCTACAATATCAATTAAATCATAGGCTGAAATGTTGGCTCTTTGTGAACTCAGGGTAATATTGTTGATATGGGTGGACATCTCTTTTGAAAATGCTTTGATATCTGCAAGTTTTGGAAAATAGCAAAGGTTATGTGCACTTCCCGTCTTTCCATTATCATTTACTTCCGAAGTTTCAATTTCACTTCCTAAAATGATACAAACCTTATCTTTATAGATAATGCCTCCATCTTCAATTTCATAGGCTTCCCCTGTTTTCAAAAATTCTTCAATATCTTCAATGACATAAGGTGATGCACAGTCAATAATCCCTACAATGTTAATTCCTTTACGGTCTGCACATTCTTTTGCAATATTGGCAAAATTAAGAGACCTTGCTGCTGTAATTTTAATTGGCTTTCCTTTTTCGCTTCTTCCAATGTGGACATGCAAATCTGCAAATACTTCATTCATTTTTCTTCATTCCTTTCTCTATTTTTCGCATAAGAAGAGATTGAGAAAATTTTCTTATCTCAATCTCCTATTTTTCTTTTGTGTTTCTATTTCAAAAATTCTCTTTCGTCCATTCTTTTCATTGCCTCTATATCCGCAGCTGTTGGTATAACTGGTTTCTCTTTTTTCTCTTCCTGTATTTCTTTCGTTTCAGTTTCTTCTATTGCAAGTTTTGCCATTTCATAGAGTCTAGAAGCTGTTTTTATACTAATGCTTAATTGTTTTTCTTTATCATACATAGTTAGTGCATTTTGACGAGATATTTTATTAAATTCTTCTGCAAATTCACTAATAATCCCTCGTCCAATACGAGAAACACCTACTGTGTTATTGTTTTCTGCATTTAGCGTAGAGCGGTAATTCGTTGTAATTTTCTCCATTTGCTCAATGAAATTGATAAAAGTTATTAAATATAGATTATCACAATCTTTTAAGTTACGATATTCTAGTAAAACAACTGCATCTTCTACTTTGAAAGCTGCTCGTTCTGGTCTTACCAGTAGCATACCCCCAAATTGATCCACTAATTCTAAGGTATCCGCTTCTAGCTCTCTTGGTTTTAATCCGCTATATCGATTTACCTCTTCACAAATACGGCAAAATTTATCTTGAAAGCCAAGTAGACTTAAGTATTCAGCGCCATCTTTTGCATAAGATTGTACTTTGCTTAAGTCACTGGGATTTTCTGTTTTTTTACAATTACATAATAAATTCGCAGTAAGAGCAAGGTTTTGTTCTACTTCTAAGTCTGTTACTTCTAAGAATAACTTAAGTAACAAGGTTTTGAACACAACCGATGGGTCAAAAAATAAAGAGGCTTTTTTCTTAAGGTAATACATAATCTCCATTTTCTTTACCCAATCTCTTTCTGCAAGAATATATTCTGCAAAACTACTTTCCATATTCTTACCTCCAAAGACACATTTTTCGGCATTTTTTCTGTTTCTATTATATGCGAATTACAAATATAGTTCAATAATATTACAAAAAAGTAACAGAAGTGTAACATAATTGAAATATGTCCACTTCTGTTTCTTATTCGAATAATTTACTTTCTTCAATTTGGGCTTTTACATCCTCGATTTTATCATTGTTTTCAATCACATAATCACATCTAGCTTTGAAAAAATCGTTATCTTCTTGGATGCTAATTCGCTTTTCTGCTACTTCTTCGGTAATTCCATCTCGTTTGCAGATACGCTCAATTTGCAAGTCTTTTTGTGAAATGATAGCAATACTCGCATCACAGATTTTGTCCAGTTCTGCTTCAAACAAAAGTGGTGCATCAATGACAACAATTTCTTTGTCGGTTTCTGCCATCATTTTCTTAATTTGCTTGGTAATATGATTAAAGGTATAACCATTTAGCATTTTTCTTTTTTGGTCATCGTGGTAAATGAAATCTGCTAATTTTTTACGATTTAATTCGCCATTCGGTGTTAAAATGGTCTTTCCAAAGATATGTGCAATTCCTTCTACATACGAACTTCCCTTTTGGGAAAGATCTTTTGCAACTTGGTCTGCGTTAATAATGCAGACGTCATATAATGATTGAATAATCTCACAAACCGTACTTTTCCCGGCTCCTGAACTTCCTGTTATTCCAATTACTTTCATAAATTCAAACACTTTCTCTTTGTTATCTTACAATTAATGGATTGGTATAGTCTAGATTTGCTCTAGACTCATATTCATAGCCTAAGGTATAGGTATCACTGGCAAACAAGTCAATGGCAAGCATTTGCTGAATTTGTCGGTTGGGTCTACCATCTAAGAATTTTTTTACCGATGTTACTAAATTCGTTTTAGGATCTCTTCGTACAATCTCAGATAACAATTCTTTTCCTTTATCATTACACCCTAGTACACGCAAATATGGTATTACCTTGCGAGATAAATCCATCATTTTGCGGTCTATTCCTAATAATGCATAGACCAAAATACGTTGAATTCTCGTTTGGGTGTATCGTTTCGTTTTTACCATATCAATAAAATCTCGGATGGTATTACAATTTTCGGCTGCTTCTTTAATGTTGTATTCTAATCCTTCGGATACATCTGGGATATTGGCAATATCTCGAATGGTCATTTTGCGAAGATTGTATAAAATAATGGTTTCATATTTTCGCAAGTCGAATACCAAGTTTCCTCTTTTCATTTCCTCACGAAGAAGCATATAACATTCCTTCGGCATCACTCTTCGGATATCGTCAAATTGTTGCAACTGCACTAATTTACGAATAGCAGAAGCACTAGCAAAATCGTCTACAATTTTATCGTCATTGTAGAATACTTTTTTGCGTTGCACGCCAAGTGGCATCATATCGCTTTTCGTTTTCTTGAGAGCCTTTAGATATTCGATTGCTAGGATATTATTCGATCCAGATAGAATATTGGCATATCGCTTAATATCGTTCAAATACATCATAATGGCACTTTCACGTGCTTTTGGAAACGAATTTCCTCGGCTTAATTCATGATTGAGCATGGTTACGTATTCGCGTGGTTCTTGGTATAAAACATTGGCAATATTATTCAAACTGGATAAGTCATTGGATTCCATTCCAAAAGCAAGGTTTGTTACAATTCCTGTGGTATTTAATACCTTTACTGCACCCTCTGCAAAGTTTTCTGCACTGGATACACTGTAAATGGTAGGTAATTCAAGAACTAGGTCAATTCCTCCAGCTAAAGCCATTTCTGTTTTTGTCCATTTATTGATTAAAGAAGTGCCACCTCTTTGGGCAAAGTTTCCGGTCATGACGCAGATTGAATAATTGCAGCCAGAACGCTGTTTTGCTTCTTCTAAATGGTATAAGTGTCCATTATGAAATGGATTATATTCTGCTATAATTCCGAGAACTCCAGCCACAGATTTCGCCTCCTTGCTCAAAATGACTTGTACTCCTTTTGATTTGTTGATATAATATCATAAAATCAAATGATTTTCAATGAATAACCAAAGAATATTTAAGAAGGAGAAATCAAAATGGACGAAATCGTGATTTATACCGATGGGGCTTGCTCACGGAAACCCTGGACCTGGTGGTTGGAGTGCTGTTTTAATGTACCAAGACCAAAAAAAAGAAATCTCTGGTGGGAAAAAAGATACGACTAATAATATTATGGAATTAACCGCTGTAATTGAGGGCTTGAAATTATTAAAACATCCTTGCAAAGTTTCCCTTTACAGTGATAGCGCTTATGTAGTAAATGGCTTTTTACAAGGCTGGATTTATAACTGGATCAAAAAAGGCTGGAAAACAGCAGATGGCTCCCCTGTTAAAAACAAAGAATTATGGCAAGAATTATATGAATTAACCAAAGTCCATGAAGTAGAGTTTATCAAGGTAAAAGGACACGCAGATAATGAATGGAATAATCGCTGTGATGAACTTGCTCGTAATGCCATTTCAACAATCAAATAAAACAAAAAAACTCGAATTTTTCCATTCGAGTTTTTTCTTGTTTTATTTTTTCTTTTCGTCAGTTTCTTCTGCCTGTTTTGCTTTTTGCGTACGACTTTCCAAGCATACCGTTACGGCTCCTACTGCGATAAAGAGAACCGCTAATATTTCTGCGATAATGTAAGAGTCAATAGTAAGTCCACAAATTTCAATTAGGCTGAATAATCCTAGAACAGCTACGAGTATCGTTGCCAATGTTTCTAAGCCTACCTTTAAGGCTCCTAATTTACGATAAACAACTGCTTCATAAGCGATTGCAAAAACAATGAAAATACCAATACATACGAGATATGGTCGAATTTCTTCCCATAAATCTGCAGAAGGAATATCCGATACTTCAAAACTATCCCTTGTATTCTCAAGTCCATATTTTTCATTTAAGATTTCATTGATTTTGGTAATTTGTTCTTCTGTAATATCTGCTGTTGTGATAGCAAGTACATCTTCAAATGGACGCATTTTTTGGAATTCTACGGTTTGTTTTCCAAAAACATCTTTAGTAAGTTCTCGAACTTCTGCTAAATCAAATTCTTTTCCCATATATACCGTTGTTTTCTTTGCTTGGGTATATTCTAATCCAAGGTTAAATCCCGTTACGGCTGTCATAACGGTTCCAATCACGATAAATACAACAATGACTGCACCTATTATTTTTTTCATATCTTTTCTTCTCCTATATTTCTTTTTGCTGTTTTTTATTTTCTAGTTCCTAGTACGAGTGTTCTCATAACGGTAACTAGGAATAGTACAATCGTTAAAATTCCCCAGAATAAGGTCATTCCAAAACTGTAAATTGGTAACCATTTCATAAAGCAAAATACAATACTAAGAACAAATACTGGTACTAGCACTTTAATTGCTGCTATGATTCCGTCTTTTAAGCTCTTTTTAGCATCTGCTTCGTTTAATTCTTTGGTATAATTTTTTAGCATCATCCAATTGGCAAGAATTGCTAAGATTACTGTTACAACAACTGCGCTGATCGTTTCTGCGGTTAAGATAACATTGGTATAACGAACTAGGATAAGTTGTGTTGCTACAATTCCAATTATCGTAATCACAGCAAAGATTTTTTCTTTGCGGAAACGAATGGCAATACCGATTACGCAAAGAACTGCTAATACAATGGCTGGTACAATTAGTTTGTCCATTTCTTGTCTGTCTAGTGGCATCGTATTGTATACATTTTCGTCTACTTCATATTCGAGTGGTAATGCTTCTTTATCAATAATAACAGAGAAGTTAGACGCTTGTTGCAAATATTTTTGTAAGTCTGACGTGCTAGTTGTTTCGGTTCCAACCGTTAATTGTAGATTTCCTGTTGTGTTTTCACGGTCAAATGCGGTTGTAATTAAATCATTTCCATCTAAACGAATAAGTACCTTTTTCGTGGTATCATTTCCTTCTTCGTCTTTCGACTCCACATAGTTTTTGGAAATTTCTCTTAATTTTTCTTTTCCTTCTTTGTTGTATTCAACATTTAGGAATACAATCGTTCCACCAGTATTTCCTGTGGTATATTGCACACCGGATTTTTTAATTTGTGCATTGCTAAGCAATACTTCCTTGGTGTCATTATCGATAATTTCAAAAACACCTCTGTCTACAATGACACTGCTAATCGTATCTGTGTAGGTGCTATCTAGTACTTGGATATATACTTTACCAGTAGACTTGTCCATACGAATGGTGTAGTAGGACTCAGAAGCAATTCTATCCAAACGTGCACGGAAAAGCTCTTTTACTTTTGCATAATTTTCCTCGGTTAGCATTTCTTTCGTATTGCCTGTCTTTTCTTGGGATTGCTCTGCTTGTTCTTCTTGGCTTTTTTCGCCTTCTTCTTGTCCCTCTTCGGTTTTGGTTTCTTCTTTTGGCTCAGTTGGCTTTAATACAATGGTGCGATAACCAGTTACGCCATCTCCTAAAATATATTTTGGAAGTTTATTCTCATATTGATAAATCCCTTTTTGGTAAAATCCAACAAATGATACAATGGATAATAGGACGATAATTCCAGTTACTAATATTACTTTTAGTGCTTTATTTTTCACGATAATTCCTCCTCGTTATTACAATAATTTTGTCCCATTCATAATGAGTTCAAACCAAATGCCAAGATATTTCGCAGCATATTTACTCATCATCGTTCGGTCCATAAATATTTCAAAATAGTCTAATACTGGTGATATTTCTGTATCAATGGTTAAATCCAAAATCACTTTTCTTTCTTCTTTGAGAATTTGGAAATTCGCATTGGTTACCGCATAATTTACTTTATCATGTTTATCAAAACTAGACATGTTCGGATTGGAAACACGGTCGCGGTGCACATCTGACTTATCTGCCAAAATAAGTGCTGCTGAAATATCACTCACGGCTGTGCCTGTCTGCTCATCATGATTTCCAATCGCCATCATAATTTCGGTTCTGGATTTTACATCCATCCCCATTTCTTTTAACAGTTGATACGCTAGAATTGCACCAGAATGTGCATGATCTATGCGGTTAATCCCATTTCCGATATCGTGTAGATATCCTGCAATACGAGCAAGTTCAATTCGTTCTTGCGGATATCCCAAAGTCTCGAGCACCCTTGCTGCTCTTTCTGATACAATGGAAATATGGCGGATGGAGTGTTCCGTATAACCTAATGCGTCCATCTGCCTTTGTGCTCCTAGTATCAGTTCTTTTATTTCCTCACTATTTTTTACATCTTCAAATGTTACCATTGTTTCCTCCTATGTAGATTTTCATTCTGTCTTGCTAAATTTTACCGTATATCCATAAAAATAGCAAGATTTTTGCAAAATTATTTACTTGGTTTTTGCAAAATTAACCCCAATAATCCCACCTAACATTCCTGTTAGAATAGCAGCCACAAGCATAATTCCCGTATGTAGGGTAAAAGACATTCCTTCCATTAAGATACTCGAGATAATCCATAATACCAAAAGATAAATCCCTCCTACAAATCCACCATTTACCATCCCATTTTTGGTGTTTTTTCTGGCTGTAAACACACTTCCAATTAAGATACACAAAGAAGATAATAGGATAATCACTGGACGGATGGTACTTTCCTGCATATCGGTACGAGCCAATAAAAGTGAAAATCCGAGTAATAATAGGGCAGACAATACTAGTGCAATCGCACTTCCAATCCCAATGTTTTTCATATTTTTCCATGTAATCTGTTGTTTTTCCATAAAACCCTCCTCGATAAAATTAGCATTTACTCTTCCCTTCAATCTATTCGTTTTTTGGAAAGAAAAGAACAAATTATAAAAAAATCTAGAACACTTGTCAGTTAGAACACATATATGGTATAATAAAAGTTGAAATTGATAAAAAAAAGAAGGTCGTTTATGAAACAAACAAAAGAAATTGAAAAGGAAGTGGAATTTCAAGAAATTATCCATCCACTCATTCAACATCCAACGGTACAAGAAATGCGAAACTACCGTCAGCATTTTCAAACCAGTTGCTATGAACATTGTTACCAAGCAGCCTACTATTGTTATAAAATAGCGAAGAAGTTTCATTGGGATTATCGTTCTGTTACAAGAGCAGCCATGCTTCACGACTTATTTTTATATGATTGGCGCAAGAAAACAGACCGCCATGGACTTCATGCCTATACTCATGGAAAAACGGCTTGCCAAAACGCGAGTGCTATTTTTTCATTATCCGAAAAGGAAAAAGATATCATTACCAAACATATGTGGCCAGTTACATTGGCTTTTCCAAAATCGAAGGAAGGATTTTTGCTTACTTTTGTCGATAAATATTGTGCCATTGAGGAGTCCTTTGCAGAACTCCACTTACCAGCATCCTTTCAAAAACTGGGGCATTATGTTTCTGTTTTCTTTACCGTTATTTTATTTAAGAAAATTTTATAGAAAAACGCTCCTCATAGCGAGGAGCATTTTTTATTTTGATTTTTGGTATACGTATTGTAGTATTTTTTGTTCCATTTGTTTTAGTTTTGCTTGTTCGTTTGGGTCTTTTAAGACAAATTTTTGCATGGTTTTCTCAATATATCTTTGTTGTTGTACGACTTGAAAACTTGCCGTTTCATTTAAGTCAAAGACCAATGCTAATAGTTCTACTACCGAGTCAATTTGATTGAACTTTCTTCCTTTCTTGCGGAGAACGGTTTGTTCTTTTTCCACTTGCTCTTGTACTTCTGAAGATATTTTACTTCCGATTGATTTGTGCAATCTCGGTTTCGTCTTGCCAAAAGACTTCACAGGCTTCATAGAAAATATCTAATTTATCTGCATCACGGATGATTTTGGCAAACAGTAATTTCTCGCCACTTACGTCCTCAGAAATCGCATATTTATTGTGGTTTTGAATTGCCGTAAAAATGAGATTATCATACTGGCTATCGGATAGGTATTCTCGAATTTTCCCATTTTCTTTTAGGATTTCAACCGCTCGGTCCCCGTGGTCAAAACTTTCTTGGTCCGAATAGGTTTGGAATTTGGTATATTGCTCAAACCTAGCAATATCATGTAATAATCCAATCATGGTTGCAAGGTCAATTTGTTCTGCACTTAGTTTCATTTTCGTTGCAATTTCTCTTGCGTTTGCCATTACGCGAAGGGAATGGCTTTGTTTTCTTGCAATCGCAGCATTGGTTAAATCGTATTGCCTCGTTTCTTCTAGAAATCTTTCTTTTGCTTTTTCTATCTCTATCATTGTTTTTCCTCACTTTGTTTTTAGAATACGGAGTGTGTTTAGAATAGTTAATAGGGTTACCCCTACATCAGCAAATACAGCGTGCCACATTTGCGCCATTCCAAGAGCACTTAATACCAGTACCACAATTTTTGTTGCAATGGCGAAAATAAGGTTTTGGCGGATGATGTGGATGGTACGATGGGAAATGTGAATTGCTTCTGGAATTTTGGCTAAATCGTCTGTCATAATAACCACATCAGAGGCTTCGATCGCCGATTGGGAACCAACCCCTCCCATAGATATTCCAATATCCGCTCTTGCAAGGACAGGAGAGTCGTTGATACCATCTCCTACAAAAGCAACCATACCTGTTTCATCTTTGTGTTTGGCTAGATGTTCCTCCAAAACTGCATATTTATCTTGTGGTAGCATTTCATATTTTACCTCTTGTATTCCAATTTCTTTGGCAACTGCTTGTGCTACCTCTTTTTTATCTCCCGTAAACATATGGGTAGTAACACCCATTTTGTGTAAATCGTTCATGGTTTGTTTTGCTTCTTTTTTGATGGTATCTTTTAGTAGAACACGCCCTACTACTTCTTCTCCTATCTTTAAGTAAATGCTCGTTCCCGTTAATTCTTCTGTTTCTGTTGCTCCTACCAAACTAGCATTTCCAATTTTGACTTTTGTTCCTTGGATTTCATATTCCATTCCTTTTCCTGCAATTTCGTGGTAATTTTCTACATCACTGGTATCGATTTCATGGTTTACTTCTTTCAAGATTGAAAGAGCGATTGGATGGTTCGAAAAACTTTCTCCTTTTGCCATATATGCTAAAATCTGCTCATTTGTATAGGCTGGCGATAAACTTTTGATTTCAGCAACGTGAAACTCCCCTGTGGTAATGGTTCCTGTTTTATCCAAAACAATTTCTCGGATATGATTTAGATTATCTAAATACTGGCTTCCTTTTACTAAAATGCCAGACTTGGATGCTCTTCCAATTCCGGAAAAATAGCCAAGCGGAACGGAAATTGCGATTGCACATGGACACGAAATAACTAAAAATGCAAGGGCACGGTAAATGCTTTGCGAATAGGTAACATCTTTAGCAATCATTGGCAAGCATACAGCAACAATAACCGCAAGGAGAATTACGATTGGGGTATAAATTTTTGCTGCTTTGGAAACAAATGTCTCTGTTTTTGCTTTTTTATCCGTCGCATTTTCCACTAATTCTAAAATCTTGTATACGGTACTATTCTGGTATTCTTTGGTTACTTGCATTTCCACGACTGCCCCTAAGTTAATGGAACCAGATAGTACTTCGTCTTGTTCTTTTACTTCTCGCAATTTACTCTCTCCCGTTAAGGCAGAGGTATCTAACTGTGAATTGCCAAGGCTAATTACTCCATCTAGCGGTATTTTCTCGCCTTGTTTTACCAAAATCGTATCTCCTACTTTGATTTCCTCTGGTGATACTTTTTCAAACCCTTCTGCTGTTTTTCGATTTGCATACTCTGGTTTAATATCCATCAATTTTTGGATGGATTTGCGAGAACGGTCTACGGCTCTATCTTCTAACATTTCTCCAATTTCATAAAGGAAAATAACCATCAGACCTTCTAATCTTTCTCCGACACAGAAAGCACCAATACAAGAGATAGTAATGAGTAGACTTTCATCAATTTGCTTTGCGCGAAAGAGTTTTTTGGCTGCGGTAATTGCCGTTCGATACAATAAGATACTGTAACCTAAAATCCATACCACATTTTGTATTCGTTCGTGGACAGGTAACCACATCGCAAGGATGCCAAAAAGAATACCAAAAACTAATCGTAAGATTGGGAATACTATTCCTTTTTCCTCTTCTTCTACCTCGGTTTCTTCCCACTTTTGAACGGTTACCTCTGGTTCTACTTTGGCAACAATTTCTTTCACTACTTTTTGTGGATTTGTATTTTCTGTTTCCAAACTTAATTTACAGGCCGCAAAATTAACATTTACTTTTTCAAACCCTTGTTGTTTGGCAACTGCATCTTGTATTTTTGCTGCACAGTTAGCACAGTCTAAATCTTTTAGATAATATTTATACTTCTTCAATGTGTTCACATCCCTTCTCGAAAATTTGTCTAACATGGTCATCTGCAAGGGCATAATATACCACTTTCCCACTCTTTCGGTAAGTAACTAATTTGGCTTGCTTTAATACTCTTAATTGATGAGATACTGCGGATTGTGTCGAGTTAATTATCATGGCAATATCGCAAACACATAACTCTTCTTCCAATAAAGCAGAGATAATTTTCATTCTGGTAGAGTCCCCAAATACCTTAAATAATTCGGCTAAATCAAAGATTTTATCATCACTTAAAATATGTTTCTTTACTCGCTTGATACTTTCTGGATGGATGGCTTTATCCACACATTCTAAAATTTCCTCTTCCATATTTCCTCCTTATATATGAATAGTTGCTCATGTATTTATATATATATATCTTACTTCTGTGTTTTGTGTTTGTCAATAGAAAATTTTGAAAAAAAGAAAGAAGACCTACTATTTCTAGTAAGTCTTCTTGTGCTGGTGACCCCTACGGGAATCGAACCCATGATTCAGCCTTGAGAGGGCTGCGTCTTAACCGCTTGACCAAGGGGCCATACAATATGTATTGCTTAACACCTTAATACTATACTACATTTTGGCCGGTTTCGTCAATACATATTCTAAATTTCTCTTTATGAAATGGTCGTAATTCGTATTTCGTGGATATGACTAGAATTGTCATAGGAAAAACGAACACGATAATATTTCCCTGCTTTTATGGTTTCGCGTACTTCATCTGGTGTCATTTTTTGATTATCAAGTTTTACGGTTACTTGATGTGCCTCATACATCGAATTACTATTGCTTACCGCTGTCATAAGAGAACGAATACTGCTACTGGTCTGGGAACCTTCATAGATTTCAAAGGTGCTATTAAATACTTGTGACTCTCGAACTTCCAAACTACTTGGTACTTTGTCTTCTTGCATCATACCAGTATTTTGTGCGGTTGAGAAGATAGCAAGTCCTAATCCAACGAAAATAAGCAAAAAGATTAAAACCGTTACAATCGGAACAACGAAAAATCCGACTAAAGCACAAATTCCACATCCTTTGGCATAACGTGGTTTATCTGAATAATTGACACAAAATAGGATGAGTCCTGCGAGTGGAATAAAGAAAGATAATACCTTTAACCCTACTGGTGCTGGCTCATTTGCATTTTGTGCGTTATTGGTTTCTGTTACAACTTCTGTTTGAACTGGTTTTTGCTCCTCCATATCAATTCCTCCTTTTATTTCCTTTATTTTAACAAATATCTTCTTTCATTTCAACGCATCTTGTTAAAATCTGCTGTAATCTTTCATCTTGCTTGGTTAAATAGAGATAACCGATTAAGGCTTCAAATGCAGTCGAATACATATATTCCTCTACGGTTGCATTTTTGGCGATGTGATGAGACTCGGTGTTTCGTCCTCTTCTCACAATATCTTTTTCTTCCTCAGTTAATTCTGTTTGTAAACTTGCTAATAGGTCTGCTTGTGATTTTGCTTTTACATATTGAATAGCCTCTAAGTGTAGTTTATGTGGCTTGCTTTGCATTTGGTTGACAAGGTGGATACGGATGTATAACTCATAAACCGCATCTCCTACATATGCCCAAGTTAGGGGCGACATCATGTCTACTTCTTCTTTTTTACGATTTCTTTGTATCAGCTCTTCCAATTTTTTCTCCTTTTTCTAATGATTTGGTCTTTCTAATGAGATTTTGCCAAGTCGGCCTTTACGAAAGTCCTCAATTACAATTCCAGCTACTTTTTCTAAGTCGACCTCTCCGCCAGAAATAATGGCTCCTCTTTTTTTGCCAATTTCATTCATCATTTCAATGATTTTTTCATTTTCTTCTAAATCGCTTTGCTCAATTTGTTGCAAGCGTTCCGCTTCTAGTTTGTATCTTTCTTGCAAGTTTTTCGGATATTCTTCTTGTAGTTTTTTGATTAGTTGATAGCCAATTTCTACGGTCGGCAATATTTCGTCTTTGATGGTTCCTGTGTAGGATAAGTTTAAGGCAACTCCTTCTCCATCTAGTTTTGGCCATAATACACCTGGCGTATCTAATAACTCAATTTTATGATTCACACGAACCCATTGTTTTTGCCTTGTAACTCCTGGCTTGTTTCCTACTTGTGCAGAAGTCTTTTTTGCTACACGGTTAATGAAAGAGGACTTTCCGACATTTGGAATACCAACTATCATAACACGGATACCTTTACCAATGCGACCTTTGCTTTCTAACTTTTGGCGAAGTTCGTCTTTCATTTGCTCTAGTTCTTTTACGACTTCTGTAATTCCCTTACCTGAATTTGAGTCCACTAAAATTGCTTTTTGGTTTTGCTGTTCAAAATATGTCTTCCATTCTTTTGAAACAGCGTCATCTGCCAAGTCTGCTTTGTTGAGCAATAAGATAACTGGCTTTCCTTGCAGAATTTGCTGGATATCTGGATTTTGGCTAGATACTGGTATTCTGGCATCTAGCAGTACAATGGCTACATCGACCAATTTTAAGTCTTCGCTAATTTGCTTTTTGGTTTTTGCCATGTGACCTGGGAACCAGTTGATGTTTGTTTTATTTTGATTTTCCATTTTTCTCACCTTTTTTATCTTCCATTTGTTTTATTTCGTCTATGTATTTATAACTTAAACGATTACTTTTGGATATTGCAGATTTTTTGGTTTCTTTCTCATATAAATCCTTAGCACCTTTTGCAACTCCTCCGCCTCTTTTGGCTACCTTCAAATTTTCTTTTAAGTTTTCCATCTTGTGCTTTCATTTTCAACTGTCGACATTTTGTCGATAGTTCACTTTTCTCTTCTTCTGTCATTCTCGTTTTTAATCGATACCAATAGTCATTTGGATTTTTACTATCAGTCAATGCACTTATAACATCTACAATGCTAAAAAAATACTCTTCTTTTTCACTATCCCATATACTTCTAATTTCTTTATCTTCAAAAAGATTTGATATTGTTTCTAATTTATTATCTATAATTTTTTCTCCTTTCTGTAACATTTTCTATTTAATTGGCTTTACTAACAAAACTAACTTATTTTTTATACTCAATTTTTATTTATTATCTTCTAATTCTCCCTCTCTATTTTCAAAAGGCTCGGATTCAATACCTTATTTATTTTTAAGTTCTATACTCGCTAAAATCATCTTATTGTCAACTTAGTTCTACTTCTTTTTTCTTCGTTTGAACTGTCAAGTTCTCTCTTCGTTCTAGCAATCTTACAATTCTCGGTCTATTATATCTTTGAATTATAATGAATTGACTATCGAATATCATAGCAGCTAATGCTGTTATGAAGAAGATCCAAAAATTTCCCCAAATGAGTGAAAAAAATATTGTTGACACTGAAATTGCTTCATTTATCCAATGATCAACTTCTGACTTTGCCATAACATTAACAATACTCTCTAATGAATTATCTTTTAGTGAAAATTGTTCTGGATTATATGTAAGAGCTTTATCTTTCCAGTCTTTGACTTTCAAAAATTTATATAATCTCTTTTCAAGTTTGTGTTCCTTAAACCATTTTTGTTTGTAATTGATATTTTTTCTAAATAATTTAGATATATTTCCCATAATAATTCTAACCCAAAAGTGATACATTATTGTAAAAGTTGTAATGCCTATCCATAATACAATCTGACTATCCGTATGATTACCATAGTATAATATAAAACAAATTATAGAAGTAATTAAACATATAGCAATAACACTATACATAAATATTGCTGGTCCGCTATTATTTAACTTTATAGACATTTTTTTGTTACTTTTATCGTTTTCCATATTTTTCTCCTTTTTTTATCATAATGTCTAAATTTCCATACACTTCCTATATTATATCATTATTATCCATTTACAAATTTTCTTTTCTTTTTCATTATTTAATCCATCGAATTCGACGGGATATTTTCTAATTTTATCAAATTCGCTTTTCCATTTTTATTTAATTCAATTTCAAATACTAGATTAGACTCCTCATTTTCTCCTATGTGCTAATTCTTGCTTTAATTCATCATTTGTTAATGAATTTTCAAACGGAAAGGCTAATGTAATATGTGGAGATATTTTTCCATATAGTTCATTATATTGTTTTCTAATTTTTTCTATTTCATCGATATTATCAAATTGGGGAAAGATTAAAATATCTCTCTTACCTCTATTTATATATTTCATGTTTAGCCTCCCTTATCGGATATACAAAAGTTCGAGTTTAACTTGTTAATCGTTTTTACACAAAGAAATCGTTGATTATTTCTCGTAACTCTACTTTATTTTCTTGGAACTGGATTTTTCTATGTCCATTTGCTCCAGAAGGGTGCGGAAATCCTAGTAGGCATTGTTCTCTTCTTATCCCATTTTGGCTTATCATGTATTCTAAGACTTCTTCAACCGCTTTTCCTAAAGGGATAATAAAGGCATTGGGCAGTTTTTTTATCTCTTCATAGAAATATTTTTCTAAATAACTTTTCAATACTTCATGTTCCAATATTTTAGGAGAAAAGCCAGTGTAGTTTTTGTTTTGGATAAACACTGGATATGGTATCATGGAAGTCGTATGGAGTAAGTTGTCTTTACTGGCAAACAATTCTGAACAAGAACCAATTTGAAGTTTATCATGCAAGTTCAGCTCATCTAACATTTCGATTAGATTTTTTCTCATACTACCCGCAAAGCGTGAATTTCTTTTACATTCTTTTTTGATTTCTTCGGTTTCCATTTTTTGGACTAATCCATCCTGTGCTGTTTTATATGCAATGCTTGTCTGTGTCCACCCTGGTGTTATACCTACAATGAATATTTTAGCCTTTTCATTTACAATTTCGTTATGTGGAGCATAATAGATTTTCATATGATTATCGCTATATAATTCAAATTTCTTGTTCAAAATGTCTTCTTTTGTGAAACCACTTAGTTTTTCTATCTCATTACAATATTGCTTAAACATTTTTGCTTCCCTTTATATCAAGTTTTCTGTATCCGATACCATTTCAAATTTATATTTTTGATTGGCTAAAACGATAGCAGCGTCGATTGCTAAGTTTCCTGCTTTATCTTTATACCCCAAGTATTTCTTCGTATTGTTCATACGAGCAAGAAATCTTTGATATTGCCTTCCTGTATCAGTATCTGGACGATTTTCGTAGACCTTTTTTATTTTTCCTATCATTCTTACTTGTGCATATGGTTTTCGATTATTTTCCTCTACGAATAGATATCCTAAATAATGAATATCTTCTAATTCTATATTTAATTCTTCTCGATATTCTCTTTTTAGTGTTTCTTCATAACTTTCATTTTTCTCTGGCTTTCCACCCGTTAATTTATATCGATTGTCTTCTATTCTTAACATTATTCTGCCATCTTCCGAGAAAACAACGCCATAAACTTGCTTTATTTCTACGTTATCTGGAACAGCACACTCATTCCAAGTAAAATGAACCATTGGTTTTCTCCTTTTTGTTAGAGAATTTCTTCTATCCATTTTCCATCTTGATAGGTTATTCGATAGGCGTTCTTGTCCTTATTACTTTTTATAATTTTACATTGTCCATCTACGATTTCTAATGCTACACAATTATCTAATGCAATTCCGTCTAATTGTTTTTGTTGGATTACTTGGTAAAATTTTTCTCTTGCCGCTTTTCCCTTTTGCTCATAATGTACACAGTTAATTGCATTTATCACACCAATTCCTTCTAGTAAATCATAGTTATATCTGAACCAACAATAACTTCCCGCACTTAGTCCTGAACAGACAATTCCCTTTTCATAAGCTTGTTGTAAAATTTTATCAACACCAAGTTCTCTCCATTTTTCTAGCATAAACTTGGTATTTCCTCCACCAACATAGATTATGTCAGTTCTGAATATATCTTCTTTTACGGTTTCGATGTCGATATCCTTTCCTAATAAATCTAAATTAGAAACCGTGCAGCCCAAGTCTTCAAATATTTTCTTTATCACAGAAAAATACTCTTCACTATGCGATGAAGCAGTTCCAATAAATAATAGGTTTGGATTTTTCTTGTTGGATA
>Ga0137298_10912_pt1 | contig 19521 bp, 18 predicted proteins | sample RamsorincwithD2O_2_FD_97182 | JGI IMG/M metagenome (GOLD analysis project Ga0137298, IMG submission 97182) | Mouse cecal microbial communities from Vienna, Austria - Glucosamine amended with D2O | ecosystem: Host-associated > Mammals > Digestive system > Large intestine > Cecum | place: Austria...
CATCCCGAACTGCAATTTAATACGACACTGCAAACACAATTAAAACAGCCGGCGACAAACCTATTCTCAAAATTACAAAGACAAAAATTGACGACACCGGCACCACTGCAGAAACAGCACTGGTGAAATATCGGGCCCGAATTTGAAAATATATTGTGCGACTTCAGGAAGATTCCGCGGAAATCAGAGAATGCCCGACAAGAATTTAGGAATAAACAACGAAACGTCAAAAATTCTCCTCCATCTAAACCTTAAAATCCTCTCCAAAACCGCTTCTGTCGATAACCAAAACAGCACCTCCGAGAAAATACTTCTTTTAACCCAATATTCGCCCTCTCCTCCCTCTCAGACTGCGTACACTAAAGAGCTAAAAACGGGCTAAGAAGCCAAAGGCTTTCTCTAATGGCAATTGTTTCTGCCCGCGGCTAAACCAAGGCGACCGAAGCCTAAAATTTTGCTTCCTGTAAAAAATTTATCTGCATAAAAGCAAATCCGTTGCAAAAAAGCAACATTTCCAAGAATTTTTTCCCCATTCAGAGTTTTCTTAAACTTGATTAAATTCTTAAGTATTTCTTACGTAAAATACTTCACCCTCAGGGAATATACGCGTATTAATTAGTTAAATCTTGATTAAATATTTAATAAGGAAACTAATTTTTACAACCTAAATTAGGGTCGGGTTAGTACTTACAAAAGATGTCGCTTCCCACACTGTCCCCATGGAATAAAAGTTCCAACGATTTTTAACCCAGTAGTTTTAAGTGCAGGTGTTGATATGACAAAAAAGACATTATTAGCGCTGACGATTTCAGCTGCTTTAGTCCCGGCTTTTTACGTATCTGCTGCTGAAACAGATACAACTTCCGGCGCCACCGAAGCTGCGGCGGCCCAAGACAGTTCCACAGCAACTAAAGGCGTTCGCTTCCGCTCGGGTCCTCAGAGACACGCAAGAGGCGTTGCTTTCGGACGCGGCCACTCCGGCCACTCCATTAACGTGAGCCACGCAAGCTCCGCGATCGCAAATATCCCGATGGATGCGACAACTTCTTCCATCACACTCTTCGGTGAATTGGACGCCGGTATCAAACTGCACAAGACAAAAGGTAAGTCCGCAACAGTTGAACTGACAAGCGGCAACTGGTATTGGACCAGCTGGGGTATCAAAGGTGTCGAAGATATCGGCAACGGCAATGCGGTCATCTTTACATTGCAGCAGGCCTTCAGACTGAACAACGGCGAGTCCATCGCGACTAACCACTCCACTTCCTCATCAGGCGGCTTTAATAATCAGGCTTTCCTCGGTCTGCAGGGACATTGGGGCCGTTTAACATTCGGTCGTCAGGGCGGCCTCTCCTCCGGTGACGGTGACTACAGTATGCTCGGCGGAAGCGCTATCGGTACAGGCATGTCTGTGATCGGTGACCTTCAGGGCGTCTTCTATCTGACCGGATGGCAGAATAACTCCATCGCATACCGCACCCAGGAATGGAACGGTCTGCAGTTCACGGCCATGTACTCCAACGGCGTCAGCTCCGATACCGATAAGTGGTCTAAGAACTCCCACTACTACGGCCTCGGTATGACATACGATGTCGGTAACTTCAATTCGAACCTGATGTACGAAATGGAAGACCATAAGGGCAACACCACTAAGATCGATAAAACAAATATCATCACGGCGGGCGCTTCTTATGACTTCGGTAGCTTCACACTGTACGGCGCATATCAGTACACACAGCACGCAACAAGAATGCCGAACTACAACCAGTTCCCGGTTAACGCATCTTCGGGCGCTTCCACTTCTGCAAGCGCAACCTCCGGAGCTTCTGCCGCTTCTTCCTACACCAAGGGAGCAAACCAGAACGCGGCTTCTATCTCTGTGGCAACACCGCTTTGGGGCGGCAACCTGATGCTGCAGCTCAACGGTGTTAAGGGCAAGATCAAGGACGACGGTACGAAATACAGCGCATGGTCTGTCGGCTCTGCATACACGTATCCGCTCTCCAAGAGAACTCTGCTTTACGGCGGAGTTGCTTACGGCAACGCCTATAAGGCTCTCGACGGATCCGACCTCGACGGCTACACAGCTGTTGTAGGTATGGCAACGTCCTTCTAAGCCTTACGGCTGATGCGGTGCCTCTCGGCACCGCAGAACATTTCCGGGCGCCTCAGGCTTTATGAGGCGCCTCGGAGTTGGGGAAAATTATGATCACTCTCAAAACAAAGTGGACACTATTCTGGATCCTCTGCGCGGCATTTATCTGCGGAATCCTCTCCGTCTGCGGACTGGTTTCTGCGGTTAACTGGCTCGGATCCGAGAAATTCTGCAGCACCGGATGCCACACAATGAACGGTGTCGCATACGCATGGAAACAGGGCTCACATGCGCGTACCGCGAGCGGCAAAACCGCAGACTGCTCCGACTGCCACTTGTATAACGCTTCCGAAAACACACTCGGACCAATCGGCTATATCAGCCTGCTCGGTCATAAAGTGGTCGCCGCTTCTCACAGCGCTTTCGGACAAATCATTGGAAACTTCAGTACCCCGACACTCTGGATGCAGCAACGCCCCGGTATCGAAGCCGGCGAAATACAATGGTTCCGCGAAACGAACTATCACACCTGCAGAGGCTGTCATGACCTCTCCAGAATGTGGGATAAAAACAATCCTTCAATCGGCGCTTGGCATGCCCTTTACCAAAACCAAACACTTGACTGCCTCGCCTGCCATAAGGACGTAGGTCACAATTACACAAAGATTGACGCTTACATCAAAGATAACGGCACATACCCGAATCTCGATGAAGCTTGGCTCTTCCCGGTAGACGCTTCCTCAAGCGCAAGCCCGATGCCGCCCGCCAATCTGACCCCCGAACAGCTTCAGAAAGACGCTCAACCTTACAACCCGTCTTCTGTCAGCGGCGCTTCAACCGGCAATACTCAGACGGTTAACCAGTCCAAGGACGCAGCTAAGATCGCTCAGGAACTCTATCAGAAGACGAAAGAGCCGATCGGTGCCGCTTCCAACACTGTGAAGCCCGCTCCTGCGGCAGCGCCTGCTCAGTCAGTATCCGGCGCCAGCGCTCCTGCTGCAAAACCCGCTGCCGCTCCGGCTCCGGCAACTAAAGCAGCACCGGCTCAAGCCGTATCGGGAGCTTCAGCTCAGAAAAAGTAAACCTTTAATCTGATATCTGCGTAAAGCGGTCACTGTCAAAGCGGCCGCTTTATTTTTTTCTCCAAAGGCTCTTCTGAGTGCGCCTTTTCGTCAAACAAAAAAAAGATCAGACCGGAAAACATCTCCGGCCCGATCCTTTCTTTAATCAGAAAATCTTGACTCGCTACTTCTGATCGCCTGCTTTCGGTTCACTCGCCTTTTGGCCCTTATCCGCTTCTAACGGCTCAATCACACCGATCCTAAAGTTCTCATTAGTGAACTTGATCTCGTCGTCCAAATTCGGTGTGTACACAACGGTTTTCAGCGGCTCATCCACCAATACGGCTTTAAGTTCCGGATGCGCTCTCAGAAAATCAATCGCGCCCTGCCAGCCCATCACAAAAAGAGAAGTGCATAAGCCGTCGGCATAAGCCGAATTCTTATGAATAATCGACACGGAAGACAAGGTCGCGGGAACCGGACGTCCCGTCCGCGGATCCAAAATGTGATGATATTTCTTTCCGTCTTTAATAAAAAACTTCTCGTAGTCGCCGCTCGTCACAACCGATTCGTCGCGAGAAGGGACCGCCGCAAAATATCCGCCTCTCTTGAGATCGGGCTCCTGCAGACCAATCAGCCAAGGATTGCCGCTGTAGTTCGTCCCGCTTGTGATCACATTGCCGCCAAGACTGATGAGCGCGTCTTTACAGCCGGCCGCTCTGAGTTTCTCAATCACTTTATCCGCGATAAAACCTTTGCCGGTCGCGCCAAGCGTTATTTCCTGACCTGCCCCGATCTTTCCGTAATACTGATCGCCCTCTTTCTTTACTTCTATCTTGGTCCAGTCAACTTTCGGAAGCGCCTCCGCAATTTCTTTATCACTCGGTACGCGGTGATTGTCATGGTCGACGCTCCAAAGTTTGACCAGAGTGCCGACGGTCGGATCGAGCGCGCCATGAGTCATCGCGCAGACTTCTTTGGTCCTCTCCAAAATATCCGTCGTGTCTTTGGAAATTTTGATCCACTCGCCTTTGGCCGCGCCTAAACGAGATAAGTCACTGTCGGGCTTATAAGCGGATAGCAGAAGTTCAAGTCGATTGACTTCGTCTTCTGTCACCTTCTCACAGTAACCGGCTTTCTCCTGGCTCTCCGTCTTAAACTGCGTTGTGACCACCGTACCCAACGCGTCAAACGCATGATGATAGACATCAGTTTCCGCATATGCCGAGGCAGAAAAACCGGCGCCTAAAACCAAAGCGGCGCAAAGTGGTTTGACATTAAACATAAAAGGTATCCTTTCGAAATTTATTCTTAGTGCATTGAGCCTGCATGCGGTTTCAGATGCGAGCATCCGAGCTCCTCACCGAGATCGCACGCGCGCTGATAATAGGCGCGGGACTTCTCTTCTGAAACCTCTGCACCGAGGCCGAGGCGATAATTATTTCCAAGCGACAGGCAGCCTGCGGCATACCCGGCCGAGCAGGCCTTTTCATAAAACGGATTGGACTGCGCATGCTCCCCTTTCTGCTGACGAGCAAAACCAAGATAGAAGCATCCGCCGCCGTGGCCTTCCATGCAGGATTTTTCCGCACACAAAAGCGCTTTGTCATAGGCTTGAGCGCGATGATATTCAATCGCCGCCTCAAAACACGCCTGACCGCCTTCAGCATCGCACTTCGGCGCCTGATCAGAAGCGAATACGCACAAGGGAACTGCTGCTAAAGCTAAAAGAAGGGATTTCATCATTTTTAAATTCCGTACCAATGAGGCCGCTCATTGTCAAAAATGAATATTTGCTTGAAATTATAGGTAAAAGCACCCGTTTATTTCAGGTGTTTTTCAAGAATATCGCCGAGAATATCGATCACTCATATGTCCGGTCGAGTCCGTTCCCGGCGAAACATCAAAAATCTGTTAAAGCTGTTTTTTCTGCTCTTTTATCTCTTCGGCAATCAGCTTTCTTTCATGCGGAGAAAAGGGTTTCAGCGCGTCTCTTTTAAAGTTGCTCGGATTCTCTCTACCAAGACCGTCTTCAACAGCTTCTTCAATGGTTTCAATATAACGTTTAAATTCTTTCACAATGCCGGTTTCTGTCATTTACTCATCTCTTTTGTATCGCTGTAAAGTTTATATTGAGTATTGCTTTATAGCGTTCTTGTTCATCCGTTTTGGTGCCTAAGTACCAAGACAGACGCTCTCTTTAGACTTTATCCAAATCACCGACCACGTCCTCTGAATCCCAGAGTTTTCCAAACACGCGCCAAAAGTCCTGAATATCCTCTTCTGAGATTTCGGCATCGCCATGAACAAGCGTCACAAACTTTTCTCCGCGCCACTCGTGCAGACCGCCAACCTCTCTAAAACCGTTTTTACGGTAAAAACATAAACGCTTCACACGCTTGGCCCGATCCGTGCATCCCGGATAAATGCCTTCGCAGTCAAGAAAGATGACTTTGCCTGCTGCCATCTCGATTGCGGCTTTGATTACGTCGCTTCCAATGCCTCTGCCCCGTTTTTTCTCATCAACCGCGATATAAAAAAGATAAAAGAAACGTCCTCTTTTTAATGTACAGAAGAAAGCTTCCGCTTCATTTTCCCGAAGCAGCACGAACATCTCTGCTCCGTTCACAGAGCAGGTAAAGAAGGGCTCAAGAGAAACTCGTTCAAAGAGCGGAAAGGACTGCATGTAAATACGACGGACAGCCGCTCGATAAGGGTTGTCGCCGCAGACTTTTTTAATTGTGAAATCCGACATTTTTCTTCGTGACAATTGAGATAGGTTTTATCCTACAGAATCGGATTCTTCCAAAACCAATCCCTGCTAATTATGGGAATGCTGTTCTGCGCCGAAGAAATGACTATTACGATGCTCATGGATCTGAGGCGCTTTAATCTCAGAAAGCTTTTTATCGGTAATCGTAAAGAAGCGGCTGCAGGTCTCGGCCAGCATGTCCGGATCATGACTGATGATGATCTTCTCACCCTCAAAGCGATTAATAATCTCAATAAGGCGCTTTCTTGCTGCCGCGTCCAGCCCGTTCGTGGGTTCATCCAGCAGAAGAACGTCCGGTTTCATCGAAAGAGCCGCCGCCAGCGTCACAAGTTTTTTCTGTCCGCCCGAGAGCTCAAAACTCAGAGAATGCTCCAAATGTTCAATACCTAGAGAGACCAGCGTTTCATGCGCCCGTACCCAAGCTTCCTCCTCTGATAAACCTTCGTTCAGCGGGCCAAACGCCACATCATCAATCACCTCCGGAAAGAAAAGCTGATCATCGGGATGCTGGAGCACAAATCCCACTTTCAGCCTAAGCGCCCGGAAGTCTTCTTCCGTCTGTACGGATTTTCCATAGAGCAGAATTTCTCCGCTCTTGGCTTTTAATAAACCGGTGATGATTTTAAAAAGTGAAGTTTTACCGGTCCCGTTCGGGCTCCATATTCCTGCACTGCAGCCCTTCTCGAGACGGAAATTTAAGCCGCTCAGAAGTTCCTCTCCGTCAGGATAGGAAAAGCTCAGATTTTTAATTTCTAAAACCACCCGGTTTTCTAAATCGTCCATCCGTACACACTCAGAAGAATAGCCGCGGCACAAAAAAGCGCCGTCATAAAAACATCCGTCCGTGTGGACGGGTATACATTCAGTGTTCGGATTTTACCGTTGAAACCGCGAAGTTTCATCGCTTCGTCCAGCACTCGACTGCGGCGAACAGCCTTTGCGAAAAGAAGAGAAATCATCGCCGCGACTGTTCGGTATGTTCTTCGATCCGCTTTCAGCACAAAACCGCGGAGTTTTGCGGCTTCAACCATCTGTCGATACTCTTTTTCAAAAATATCGATACCGCGGGCACAGAACAAAATAATCGCCACCAGTTTGTCAGAGAATCCTATCTTATGGAATCCATAGGCAAGCTGAGAAAAACTCAGACTGCTGACAAGCGTAATGAAAATCATAAAGAGCGCATTCGCTTTAATTGTCACCAATGCGGATAATTCAACGCCCTGCTTTGTAACCCAGCCCCAAAGCGGTTCACCCGGCGTTGTCCAAGGCGTCAGAAGCCAAATGAAAAGAATAAAAATATTGATTTGGACGGCGCGTTTCACAAAGTGAGACGCGTTCGGTTTGAAAAATAAAACCGCGGAGAGCGCAAAGACCAGGGCGGCAAAAGCACTTTCGCAATTAGGAAGGACAGACACCGGAGCCGCAAAAATAAATGCGCTCAATATTCTTGCGGCGGGCGTAAATGTCCTCGCGTCCATTATTTTTTCCGTCTTGCGCTCAGCCATGCAAAGATTCCGCCAAGTCCGATAAGCCAGCCGAGACCGCCGACAATATCTCTCAAAGAAATCTCAGGATTTTGAGCTTGAGCAAGCTCACGGCGAAGCGGAACAATCACTTTTGTCTCCTGATCTTCTTTGGCAAGCCGAACCGCGTTGTCTAAATCCTTCTGTGTGTAAAGTTTCGGATCCGAAGAAGTGACGCTATCCGTTTTCTTCGGCTCATACGTCAGAAGAAGCGGTTCTTTAGAGGCTTCCGCTCCGGAAAACTCTTCTCTGCTGATTTTCCATCGATTCTGATGTCCCTCTCCCGCGTTCACGACAACCGTCAGCGGAGCGGCCTTAAATCTGGCGGGAAGCGCAATACAGACTTTGCCTTCATCGGAGGTTACCGCTTTAAGAACGGATTCTCCCGCGTCGTTGATAAAGTTAACTTCAGCTCCGCGCGCAGGCGCGCCATTTGCGAATTTCGCTTCCGCGCATACCTGATCAGCCTGAGGATAAGCAAACACATTCAGCCTATGCGCCTGAGCCGAGCCCGCTGCCGCGACGGCGATCAAAGCCGCGGCTCCGTAAATCAGTTTAACGATGTTCATCAAAGACTCCGGGATCACTTTTTCTGATGTATACCACAGCGATAGCCGTAATAATTCCCTCCACAATCATGATAGGAAGATTGGAGAAGAAAATCGCCCAAGCCGCAGCCACAAATCCCTCGCTGGTGAAGGCGAGCGCAAGCGCCGTTAAAAGTCCCGAAATCAGCACGCCGCAAAAGCCGGCAGCAAAACCGGCCGCTTTTAAATGCCTATCGGCGCTTTTACCGCTGATCCAATGAAAGATTAGGCCGGCGGCTGCCGCCCCAAGGCCCATTGTCGCAGTGTTCACGCCCAGAACCGTAAAACCGCCGAATTGGAAAAGAACTGCCTGCAGAAGCAGCGCAACGAAAATAACAGGAAAAGCCGCCGCGCTGAGGACTGCCCCGATCAATCCGTTCATAATCAGATGCGCACTGGAAAAACCGACCGGCACGTGAATCAGACTTGCGACGAAAAACACGGCTCCGAGAAATCCTGCCAGCATCAGATGATCCGTTTGAATCTTTCTCAGACCGTAAGCGACGCCTACTGCGGCCGCTGCCGCACCGGCAATCAAAACCGGCGCGGATAACACTCCCTCAGCGATATGCATTATTTAAACGAAGGCGTCACAAATTCAGTCCAGAGTACCGCACCGATTTCTACCGGTTTATCAACACCCTCATGCTTAATCTTGTAGTCGGCCTCGCTAAGCGCGGCAAAACCCCACCAGCCTTCCCAGGGAACAGAGTACGAGAAAGTTCCCTGATCGTCGGTCATCACAACCTGTGTGATAAAGATGTCATTGGGCGCTTTAACGCGCTTATCTACGTTGTAGTACTCGACTTCAACCGGAACGTTTGCCGCAGGTTTGCCGTCAACAACGACCTTACCGCGGAAAATATTGCCGACATAGTTGCCGAAAGGACGGGTCAGCGGAATGATTTCAGTCTTGAGCCCGGCGGGGATTTCCCAACCGTCTTCTACACCGTAAGCCGGGACCATAACCTTGGTGTAGTGCATAATGAATTTGTCTTCGGCAGGCTCCCAATAAGGCTGCGGCTCAAGAACAAATTCATACAGGCCCGGACGAATCACTTTGTACTGTGTAATCCAAGCGTCCTTATCCAATACTTTTGCAGGCTTCAGTGTATCGGTCAGATCGGTCTTCCTGCCGTCAACAATCACAGAAAGATTCTTCGGCTTGGCCATGTTCATACCGCTTTGTTCCATCGGATGATTAAAAGCGGCTGTGAGGGTGACCGTGCTGTCTTTCTGATCTTCAACGATCTGTTTATCCGGGATCACACTGCCGAAGTGCGCCTGAGAAACAGCGGCAAAACTAAAAAGAAGCGATGCAGCGATAAGATTTTTCATAAATAGCGGCTCCTTATGAAGGTGTTAAATAATTGTAGGACGTCAAAGAACCGTATTTAAAAAATCTTCTTAATATTTTTTAAATCTTCTTAATTTCAATCTCTGGTAGCAGCCCAACAGACGAAGGAGCCGGCAACAACTGCCACTCCGGCCCAGAAGGCGTGGTTCAGCGATGCCCCGATGAGAAAAGACGCAAACACGCAGGACAGGACCGGCGTGAAGTAAGAAGCGATCGCCATAATTGCGATTTTTCCCTTCTGCACACCAAAGGTCCACAGGCCGTACGCGCCTCCCATCACCATCGCTGTCAGTATGACAATCCCAAGCCCCTTCATGCTGAATTCTCTGCTCGGAGCGAGATCAAGCAACCAAATCGAATTAAAAATCAGCATATTCAGACCGAAAATGACGGTCGTAGGATCTTCCCCGTTAGCCCATGCTCTTGTGAAATTCGAATACGCCGCCCAGAATATTGCGGCCCAGAGTGCCAGGAAGTAAGCCAGCGGATTAGTTTTTACATGATCCCACATGCTTGCGAAGTCGACAAGAATACAGCCGGAGAGCACCATACAGATCCCGTAAATCGCGAGTGCCACTCCGATGGAGATCCACCACTTTGCCTTCTGACCGTTAAAAAGCACAGCAAAGAAAATCGTGAGAGAGGGCCAAAGGTAATTAACCATTCCGACTTCCATTGCCTGAGTCCCGCTGCTGGAGATGGATAGTGAGATCGCAAAAGTCAGAGAGGTACCGATCGCGGAACCCAGACCGAAAATATAGTATTTCAGAGGGAGGCGGCTAAATCTTGGAAAACCGAAAGCGAACCACACAAAAACGAAGGCAATGAGGTAATTGATTGCCAGGCCCAATCCGATTCCGATCGTATCGGAAATCAACCGAACCAGCGAGACAGACAGCCCCCAGAATATCGGCGCGGTGCAGCCGATCAAGGTTGCCTGATTCTGTGTTAATTGCATATTCTCCCCTTTTTGGAGGGATTGTAGGCAAAAAAACGATAAGCGGGACATCTTCTGCTCAAAAAATGTCCCGCTGAATTTAAACTCAAAACTTCCGAAGTTCTTACATTGAGAGTCAAAAAAGGGAAATTTTGGGCCTATTTTTACTCTGATGCAACAGCATCATTAATAAACAGTTTCGTGATTTCTCCTTCTTCTGAAAGGGTTGCTTTTCCTTTCACTTGAAGCGCTTTCCCAAGAGCAAATGCCTGCACGTACGGGGTGTTTTGGTTAGAGAGTAAGGGATCGCTGATTTGTCCGTTGATTCGCTCTTCCGGCCCTTCGTTTTCGAGTGAAACTTTACATGAACCCGTAAGCAAGTCCAGTTCTGTAAATCTAACGAAGAATTTTTTTCATCTGTGATCTTGCTGTCTTTGGTCTTTGCCAAAAGATCTTTTGTGAAAGCATCAGCTTTCACAAATTCTCGTTGGTTATCATCGCAAACAGAAATACCGGTACAGGATTTACCAATAGAAGAGCGAGCCTGCCTGTTCTCTGCGATCAATCCGTCCGCCATTTTGTCAATCGTTCCGAGCAAACATTCCTGCATTTCTTTATTCTGAGAAACGGACTGCCGGAGTGCTTGTGATAAGTGTTCCATCTTCTCCTTTCCTCTTTTACTAATAACATAGCTAGCAACGGCGGTAACTAATGAACAAGCTAAGCCTGAAACAGCTTAGGCATTATTTTAAAGAGCTGTCAACATGTTTAAATTTCGGGCTCTGTATTAAGAAGAGCCCGAATGTTCTATAGTTTCTCCGATAATGCGAAGCTGTTCAATGTCACTGACGTGAATTATTTCATCGGCTGCAATAGGGTTAAATCAAAGAAATCAGCCGATTCGCTTTACGCCCGGTCCCTGAAGTGTTGAAACTCCGGGAACCGATGAGGTTTCCACGCGGATCACAATCGGCAGGCGCTCCTGTACTTCGCCGACGTGTGAAATAATTCCGACGAGTTTATCCTGATTGATTTGGCCCAAAACGCTGAGCGCTTTTTCCAAAGATTCAGAGTCTAGTGTGCCAAACCCTTCGTCAAGAAAGAGCGAATCAATCTGGATATTGTTGCTTGCCATCTTTGAAAGACCGAGCGCAAGCGAAAGACTCACAATAAAGGTTTCGCCGCCGGAAAGATTGGCCGACGGCCTGATAACGCCGCCGAGCGCCGTATCCACGACACTGATTTCCAGATTTTTACCCTTGGTCGAACTCAAATAGAAGCGGCTGTTCAGCTTCTTCAGTTCGGCATTGGCGCACTCTAAAAGCTGAACCAGCACCAGGTCCTGAACAAACCTATTGTATTTTCCGCCGTCTGCTTGTCCGATTAAATCGCAGAGCTTTGCCCACAAAGCGTATTCACTTTCCAGATTTTTTGCCGCTTTTTGCGCTGCAGCCGCTTTCTGACGATTCTCTGCGTCGCGATCCTTCAGCGATTTAAGGCGACCAATCTCTTCGTTGTTCTGATCGATCTCTTTTCTAAGGTCAACTCTTTGGCGTTCAATCTCCGCTCGCTCTGTCTCTTTCGGGCAATCCGCCTTGTGACTTTCCAAATTCTCTGCAGACGTTTTAAGTGACGCAGTCGCTGAAAGCTGAAGATCCTCAAAATCTTTAATCTTCTTTTTCAGCAGTTCTAAATCCGCTTCGGATTTCCAGGAAGATTTCCATGCCTGCTGACTCTCGAAGGCTTTATCAATAAGTGCCTGAGCCCACTCACCTGCAGATTTCTGCGTCTGAAGCGTCAATTCATTAAGCGCCTTTTCTACCGCTTCAAGCCGTCCTGTCTTAGTTGCCCAATCCGTATCAGCAGCGGCTTTCTGCTCCTGAAGCATGGCCACATTGTCTTTTGCCTGCTTCAGCGCCTGTTCGGCCTTTTGCCGCTCCTGTGAGACACTCTTTTCTCCGAACCGGGATTTGCGCTCACCGCAGCTTTGGTCATAAACCTTTTGAAGCGTCTGAACTTTATCGCTTTTATCGTTCACTTCCTTAAGAAGTTTCGCTGCCTGCGTTTTCAACACTTCCAGAACGCCGGACATTTTGTCTTCTTTTGACTTCTGTTCGTTTAATTGGACGACGCTCCTGTTGTAAGCGTTGCCCCGCTCCAAAAGCCTTTCGATGAACGACGCGGTAATTTCCTCTGCCTTTTCCAGCGAGTAAGCACTAAAGTCCCTGATAAAAAGAACCCTGCTGTCCTGCAGTTTATCTCGATTATCCGACAGAGCCTTACCCAGCTGCTGAAGCTGAGTACTGATCGTATTCTTCTCTGCTTTCTTTGCGGCAAGCTCGCTATCGGCTCTGGTCTTTTTTTCCTTCAGCAGGTTTAATTCCGCTTCCTGCTTTTGAACTTCAGAGACCGTCTTATCGTAATCACGCTTAATCTGTTTCAGCTTGACGATCTCGTTCTCGACCCTCTGCTTTTCCTCTGTGATACGGGCAGCTCCGCATTCCCGAGAAGGTACGGATAAAACGCGCTTACAGGCTTCTTTATAGTCTTCGGATGCGGCTTGACATTCAGCCTCAAGGGATTTCAGCTGACCTTCTTCCGCTTTCTTTTGTCCGATAAGAGCCGCATTTTCTTTTGTCTTATTGCTGAGGTCTTCGCTGGCCTGCTTAAGTTCAGTCTTAGCTTCTTCCAATTTGACTTTGGCTTCAGCCACACCGGCAGGAAGCTGATCGGCATAAGGATGATGTTCGGATCCGCACAAAGGACAGGCTTCTCCGCTGACAAGGGCCGCTCGCTCCTTCATGAATTTATTAATCGCAACGAGCTTTTCGTTAGCGTCAACGTTTTTTTCCAATACGCTGTATCTGGCCGAAAGTTCGTTAATCTCGGCTTCCTTTGCTTTGGCTAATACATCAAGCTGCTTTACCGCATCACGATGTTTACGGACTTCCGTATCAAGTTTTTCCGCAGTTGAGCGCTTTTGGTCCAAGGTCAGAAGATCCGCGCGATGAGCCTCAAGCCGCTCCTGCTGCGCCTGAAGCTCTTCCGTTGTTTTACCCTCCAAAAGCGCAGTTCGGTGGCCTTTCAGCAAATCAATTTCCTTTGTTTTTACCGCAACAGCGGAAATAGCTGTCCGAGTGATTTTCTCAAGTTCTCCCGCTTCTTTTTCAGCCTTTTCAAGCTGTTTGCTAAACCTAGTCCGTTCGTCTTCATCATGCGCGATCACTGTTTCCAGTCCGGAAAGCGTATTGCGAATCACGGAAAGCCTGTCGCTTTCGTCGAACAGACGAGCATCATTCTTTTTCTCGGCAAATGAACTTTCGGCTCGAGCGGTTTTAGCTTTCTGATCAGAAAGTTCTTTCTCAGATGCGGCCTGCTTTGTCTGCGCAGTCATGTACTCTTTGCGGCTTACCTCGAGTTCGTCCTTCGCAGCCTGAAGTTGCTTAGCTTCTTCACGGATCTTCCCGTCCTGAATATCAACCCAAGTAAACAGCTCCTGATCTTTCTTGGCTTTGCTTTCTGTGTCCTGAAGCTTTTTCAATGCATCTGAGAGATCAGACGCAAGTACCGTAAGTTTGGGTTTCAGCTCTGAGAGTTCCGTACCGAGCTGATTTTTCTGCTTTTCTGACGAGTTTAAATTGCGTCGGCTTTCGTCATAAGCGTCATAGATCGGTTTAATGACGGCCGCTGCGCTTGCCCGATCCCTTTCTACTCTCAGCCGATCAAACCCTTCCTTTTGAGCTTCAATTTTTTCTAATGCGTTTTTTGCCTCTTCGCAACGCTTCTCTAATGCAGCAAGTGTTTTCAGTTTTTCCAGCTTTGCATCACAGGCAGAAGCTTGTTTTTTTTCTTCTTCGATTTTTTTGTCCAGTTCTACAAGCCCTGATTCGATCTGCTTGAGCTCCTCATCGCTCAGAATCTCAAACTTTTCATATTTTTCTTTCTCTTCGTCAAGCTGCTTTTTAAGCTGACTGGTCTTGATATAGACTTCCTGCGAAATCTTCTTATAAATCTCTGTACCGGTAATTTCTTCCAGAATATCGGCTTTGTCGTTTGTTCCGCTGTTCAGAAAAGCCGAGAATTTTCCCTGAGCAAGCAGGACAGATCGTGTGAACTGATTAAAGTCCAGTCCGAGTACTTCCTTGACCGCCTGAGCTTTCTCTTTAACTTTGGATGCCAGAGTCATCCAAGTGCCCCCTTTAAGCTCTTCAAGCGAAAGCTTTACAATTCCGAAAGATTTCTTCCCATCAGACGAATTTTCTTCGTTCTTACCGCTTCTTGAGCGAGCGTGGCTCCATTTGGATCTGAAAATGCGCCCGCCTGATTCAAAAATGAGCTCCGCAGAGCACTGATCGCTCTGACGATTCATTACTTCATCAGAAGTGTTGCTGATAGAAGAGATGCGCGGAGTTTGGCCGTAAAGCGCAAGACAAATCGCGTCGAACACGGTTGTCTTGCCGCTGCCGGTTTTGCCGGTGATGGCAAAAATTCCGCCCTTATAGGATTCATCAAGGAAATTAATCTCCCATTGCCCTTGAATAGAATTCAGATTCTCTAATTTAAGCGTATGGATTCTCATGCCGATATTCCGAATAAAAGTGAACGATCTCTGCTGCGGTTAAGGAGTGGCAAAGCTTTGCCCCATTTGCGCCATATCAACAACAGAGCGGTATATCGCAACGAGTTTTTCCCGCATCTCTTCCTCGACTTCTTCCTGCTCAAGCCGCTTGTCAAAGACGCTCATCGGATCAAGCTGCTCTATTGTCAAAACGTTCTCTCCCTCGGCAAGCGAAGCAAAGCGGCGCGCAGTATCTTCAACACGGACCACCTGAATGCTTGTGCCTGCAATAAGTCTTTGAACGGTTTCTACTAAGTTGGTCGCCGAAGAAGTGTCTTCATGAATAATCTGAGCTAAAACAGGCTGCGACGGATTCTGTTCACTAAGGACCTTAATTTGATCCAGTTGAATTTCAATGTCGCTGAGTTTGCCGCGTACTGTCACAATACGATCAAAAGAGGGAACTGGAAGATCCGAGACAGCTTTTACCTTTTCTTTATCAAATTCCACCACGCGGACGATCTTTGCGTGAGAAGCTTCATCAAAATTAAACGGTATCGGAGCGCCGCTGTAGTTACGCGTTCTGTCTCCGCCGATCAGCTGGGCTTTGTGGATATGACCTAATGCCAGATATGAAATGACGGACGGAAACACGGATGAAGGCACAATACCGAGTGAACCGATATAAAGCGCGTTTTCATCATGACCGACTTTAGAATTTGCGGTCATCAAATGACCGGTTGCGATCAGAGGAACTCGGCTGGAACCGATCGTCTCCACCGCTTTTTTAACAACCGTCTCATAGTGATCCTTAGTCGCCGCGACAATCTCTTCATCTCTGCTCAGCTGACTGTCAGCTTTGATCCGAAGAATGTCACGCTCTCTCAGATAAGGAATAGCGCAGACAACGCCTTCGAGTTTTCCCTCCTCGTCCCTTAGCTCTACAATTTCCCTGGCAGGATCGCTTTCAGCTCCGCCGACGACATAAATACCTAAATGACTAAGAATATTTTGAGGGGCATTCAGCTGCGTCGGTGAGTCATGATTGCCGCCGACAATAACAGCATGGCGGCAGCATGTCTTGCCCAAACGGGCCAAGAAGTCGTAGTACATCGCCTGGCTTCTGTGCGTCGGGACGCAAGTATCAAAGATATCGCCGGCAACAACTAAAGCGTCAATTTTCTCTGTTTCAATCATTGACAGAAGCCAGCTCAGAAACTGTTCAAACGCGTCGTAGCGGTCGAAATCATACAGTCGTCTGCCTAAATGCCAATCGGATGTGTGAAGGATTTTCATAATTATCGTCCTTGTGGAATGATCGATAGTTTATGAAAAAATAGTAAACCCTATGGCGACAGTTGATGTCTTAAAGGTTTTCTGCTTTCAGGAACGCTTTGCCGCGCTCTGTTGTCGGTGAAGTGAAGAACTGAGCGGCGTCCGTATACTCAACCACTTTTCCGTCCTCGAGCATCAGAATCTTATCGCCCAGGAATTTCGCTTCTTCCAGACGGTGCGTCACCATCAGGAAGGTCTTTTTGATATTGTCCTTGATACCGATAAGTCCCTTCATACGCTTGAGCGTCTGGCAGAAATGATTGCTGGTTTCCACATCCAATGAGGCCGTCGGTTCGTCTAACAGAAGGACCGGAGGCGCCATCATCATGACCCGAGCAATGCCGACACGCTGCTGCTGTCCCCCGGAAAGACTGGAGGCAGGCGTTTTAAGAATATTCGGCGTAATTCCAGCGATCTCCAACGCATGCTGATAAAGCTCCTCAGTTTCCTGATCGGACATCTTCGGACCGTACTGAAGCGCCATCCTGATATTTTCCTCAGTCGTCCCTTCAAACATAACGGCCTTTTGGAAGATGTAGGCAATTTGTCTGCGAAGCTGATGTACATCGTAGGTGTCAATATTCTGTCCGCGCCAGAGAATTTCCCCGCCCACTTTGCCGGGATCAAGTCGATTGAGCTGCTTGAGCAGGGTGCTCTTTCCGGCACCGCTGGGTCCGACAATGCAGACAAAAGCTCCGTTCTCTACATCTAAAGAGACATCGTTAAGAATTGGTGTGTTCTGTAATGTGACATTTAAATGTCTAACGGATAATTCAATCACTGCTATACCGGTTCAATGTTTACTGACCTATACATAGTAGTCGTTTAGCGAGACAATTTAAAGGCAGGGCAAAAAAATCCACCCCGGCACTGCAGAGGTGGAAAACCCATTTCTTGTCCGAGTTGAATGAACTCGACATGATGAGATTGTGAATCATCTGCTATATTACGTAAAGTGCAAATGTTATCCATCGAGTTGCAAAATTGGAAATCAAATCTAAAGCATTAAAAATTTTCTGCGCTGTGGTTGAGACGGGTTCTCTGCTTGCCGCGTCAAATAAACTGGGCATTTCTCCTTCGGCGGCAAGCCGCGTTTTATCCCAGCTTGAAGAGCGTATAGGGATCGTTCTCTTTGATCGAGGAAATAAAACGCTCACTTTGACTTCCGAGGGCACAGAGTTTTACCGAGTAGCAATGGAAGCGATGCGCGCATGGAAAGTCGTGGAAGATTATCCGACTCACCGAAAACGCAAACGCAAACTTCTGAGAGCAGCGGTGCTCGCTCGCCACTGCAGTGATGTCATTCTGCCTGCCATCGTCAAAATCTTTAAAAGACACGAAAAGGATATGCGGGTCACGCTCGATATCCATAACGGTCGAGATATTTACTTTTCAAAGTATTCTCATCCGTTTGATATCGGTTTCGGTACGCTTTTAAGTGAGCATGACGATATGGAAAAGCGCGTGCTCGCAGAGCTGCCTCTGCGTCTTGTCTGTTCAAAAAACAATCCTCTCTCACAAAAAGACGTTGTCTCAAGAGAGGATTACGCTAAAGAGAACTTTATTCTTCTTTCTCACGACATGCGTGAGAGGAAACTGTGCGATCTGCTTCTTCCTTCCTTGGAAGAAGATCAGATTGTGGGGGAGATATCGTCTACACAAGTCGCTCTGCGCATGGTAAAAAGGAATGCGGGCGTTCACATAACGGACTCCCTTGCGGCGATTAGCGTAAGCGACGACTGCAAAGCCATCCCGATCAGCGATCCTCTGACGATTCCTTTCTGCGTGTTTTGGCCGAAAACGGCAGGAGCACTCTCCGAGGAAGTCAAGGAGTGCATCGCGGAAGTTTCCGCAAGTATTGAAAAGGCGGGAATAAAGTTGACTGAATATGGAAAAAGTTTTATACGCCCAAATCGGAAAAAAAATTTCTAATATTCAATTACTCTATTTCTTTCCTTATGTGTAAAAATAAGGAATCTGTTAACAAAAAAACTTGGATTGGAAATGAAAAAAATCGCCATTTTAGGCTGCGGATCAGTCAGTCAGGTGTTCTGCATCAATGCGCTGCGCCATCTGGGTAATGATTATTTCATCACGACTGTTTGCGCAAAGCACCATGAACACGCTATGGAACTTGCCAGCCGAGTCGGCGGAAGAGCGGCAAGAAACGTCAACGAAATGCTCGAATTAGGCCCCGACATTGTTGTTGAGTTCGCGGGAATCTCTGCAGTTGAAGAGCATGCTCAGGAAATCCTTGAAGCCGGAGCCGACCTGGTGATCTCTTCAGTCGGCGCGCTCGACGAAAAGAATTTCAGAGACCATATTGTCAAAATCGCGAAACAGAATAAAAGACATATCTATGTGACAAGCGGCGCAATCGGCGGCCTGGATGTCATGGAAACCTACAGCGTCATTGGCAATCCAACAGTCAGAATTGAAAGCGTAAAACCGCCTGAAAGCTATATCGGCACGCCTTATATGGAAGGCAAAACTGTCAGCACAACTGAAGAGCAGCTGATTTTTGACGGCGACGTACATGATGCGATTCACGGTTTCCCGAGAAACGTCAATGTCTCCGTAGCGACATCTCTTGCTTCCGGGGCCACTGATGCCAAAGTCCGCCTGATCAGCCGTCCCGGCATCAAAGAAGTCACGCACCGCATCACACTGGAAAATGACATTATGCATTCGGAACTTTTCTTCAAGTCCAAGCCGGACCCGGAAAACCCGAAAAACAGTCTCTCTTCTGCTTACAGCGTGATTGCTCTTTTGAAGAATATGGCTTCGCCGCTTAGTTTCTTCTAAGCAATTAACCGTAAAAGCGAGTTTAAGAACTCCGGCACTCAGATCGAGCGTCGGAGTTTCATCTTTCTTTACCCCCCCCCCGTCCACACAGACAAAATAAAACCTCTCACCGCATTCGCAGCAAGAGGTTTTAAGAATGGAGAGCCCGGAGACTACCTACTTTCGCAAGAAATACAACTCACTATCATCGGCGTGGAGGCGTTTCACTGTCCTGTTCGGGATGGGAAGGAGTGGTTCCGCCCTGCTATGGCCTCCGGGCTTAAAACTGTCCGCTCCGGTTAAGGAGCCAATTCGGATCGATTTACTTCATCTTGGCAGCGCCTTGGATTTCTCTCAAGCTCAGCTTTCACTTTGTTCTTTCTCGCACGGACCTCACAGCCGGTCACAAGCAACACGGTTATAGGATCAAGCCTCACGAGCAATTAGTATCAGTTAGCTCAACGCCTCACAGCGCTTACACACCTGACCTATCGACGTCCTGGTCTCG
>Ga0137298_10917_pt1 | contig 19385 bp, 17 predicted proteins | sample RamsorincwithD2O_2_FD_97182 | JGI IMG/M metagenome (GOLD analysis project Ga0137298, IMG submission 97182) | Mouse cecal microbial communities from Vienna, Austria - Glucosamine amended with D2O | ecosystem: Host-associated > Mammals > Digestive system > Large intestine > Cecum | place: Austria...
TAATCCAAGGAATGGACAACTATGTTTCAAGCCTTGAGACTAAATTGTCAAGTGCAAAAAAAGAGTTGTCTAAGAATAGTGATGAACTTAGGACCACATCTGTAAAAGGATTGCCACTTTTGTCAGAAGAACGTCAACAAAAGGTAAAGGAAAGTCTTTATCTGTTCTTGTTGCAAAAGAGAGAAGAGAATGAACTTACTCAGACTTTTACAGCAAATAATACGAGAGTCATTACTCCTCCTATGGGCTCTTTAGAACCGGTTGCCCCACGTGTGCAGCTTATATTGATTGTGTCAATATTATTGGGGCTTGCAATACCGTTTGGTATCATGTATACACGGGAGGCTTCCAATACAAAGGTTAGAAGTCGAAAAGATCTGGAGGTAATCAAGATGCCGTTTGCCGGTGAGATTCCACAAGTTGGTAAGAGAAAAAAGCTGACAATCGATGACGGAAAATCCGGCAACAAGAAATCTAAAAAGGAAGAAGCTCCAATTTCTGTAGTTGAGGAAGGTAAGCGAGACGTGGTTAATGAGGCATTCAGGGTGATTCGTAGCAATATAGAGTTTATGTCTGGTAAAGAAACAAGCGGGCAGGTGATAATGCTCACGTCTTTCAATCCTGGAAGTGGTAAATCTTTTATATCATACAATTTAGGAGTAAGTTTTGCATTAAAAAGAAAGCGTGTGCTTATTGTGGATTGTGATTTGCGGCACGGCTCATCGTCAATGTTTGTTGGAATGCCAAAGAATGGACTTACTAATTATCTTACCGGAAATATAGATAATTGGAAAGATGTGGTTGAAAAAACTTCTGCATCCCCTAATTTAAGCATACTACCAATTGGAAAGATGCCGCCTAATCCAGCAGAACTTCTTGATAACGGTCGTATTAAGGAGCTTATAAATGAAGCTAAAGAAGACTATGACTATGTTTTGTTAGATTGTCCTCCGGTAAATATTGTAGTTGATACACAAATTGTTGGACAGTACGCTGATCGAACACTTTTTGTGGTTCGTGCCGGATTGCTGGATAAGAATGCGCTCGGAGAACTTGATGAGTTCTATGAAGAGAAACGATTTAAGAATATGAGTGTAATTCTCAATGGCACGGAGGCTTCTCATAGTCGTTATTATACATATGGCACATATCAAAACCATGTGAATTAATATTTTAATACGTTCAATAGAACTCCGCATATTAAAATTTGCGGAGTCTATATTTGTTTATTTTTGATAAACATTTAATAAGTAATATGTGGCCTTTTAGATTAAAAAAATCGTTATATGAGACAGGTATTTTTAATGGGTTAATAGATTGGCATTCCCATATCCTGCCTGGAGTTGATGATGGAATAAAGACTTTAGATGAAGCAATAAGAGTCTTGCAGTCCTATGAGGATTTAGGAGTTAAAAAAATATGGCTTACACCCCATATAATGGAAGACTATCCTAATTCTACTGAGGAACTAAGATTAAAGTATCAAGAACTAAAGTCTTTATGGAAAGGAAATCTTGAGATAAAACTTGCGGCAGAAAATATGTTGGATAATCTCTTCGAGAATAGATTGGACAATAATGATTTGTTGCCAATTGGAGATGATGGCAATCATTTATTGATTGAAACCTCATATTATACACCTCCATTTGGAATGGATGAAATGTTAGAGAAAATAAAACATAAAGGATACTTTCCAATTTTGGCGCATCCAGAGCGATATCGCTATATGGATAAAAAGGATTATATAAAGCTAAAAGAGGATGGACTCCTTTTCCAACTTAATTTCTTATCATTGGTGGGAGGGTATGGAGAGACCGCAAGGGATAAGGCTGAATGGCTTCTAAAAGAAGACATGATTGACCTTATTGGGTCTGATGTTCATAAACTTGAGAGTGTGATGTCGCAAATTAAGATAGCTTTAAAGAGAAAAGAAGTCGAAAAACTGCTTATTGATTTGGCTTCAAGACCCAAAATAGTATAATTTTGTTTTGTCACCATGTGAAAATGGCATATCCTCCCGGAGTTAATGAAAATGAATAATCAGACGATACTCTACGTTGATTATTATATCTAATTCGAGTGATTTTTGAAGACGCTGAAAAGGACACTTTCTGCGGATTGAGTATGTCATGATTTACTATAACCAGATATCGGTTTCCATTGTTTTCTAAAAGACTGATTAATACTCCTTTTTCTTCCGAAGAAATGTGTTTGAAGGGATAAGGTGGTGCTTCAAGTCTTTTTGTGCCTTTGGGAATTTTTTTCCCGGTATGCCAAACATCTATTAGTTTTGCACCTAAAAATACATTGGAAAGAGATTGAATCTGGTAATTGTTTTGTTGTACAAGATACCATAAATTCGTTTTGTTGTTTTCCTTGTCTATTGGCGCCGATCTGAATTTTACTGAAGTTTCAGGTGGTATGGAGTATGTGAAATATGATAATCCCTGCGCTCCATATGCCAGAGCTGTAAATGCTTCGAATGTGAGATATTCTATGGTGGGATCCGGATAGTTATTATGAGGAGCAGATAGGCAGAAAGCCCAAAAAGGTATATTATAAATCTTGGCAACGTTAGCAGCTATTTCAAGGTTCTGGTAATAAGATTCAAAAACCACTGTTTTACCGTTTTGATTTATGATTGCATAATTATCATATGAAAATACGTTGGAATCCGATTTCTTGATAAAATCTGCAAGATAGTCAAAGTAGTTGTCTATGCCTAATTGAGCAGGGGGTGCTATGGGAAGTAAATTTACAAATGGGATATGAATGGAGTCATATTTTAGTATTTCTCTACATACTTCGCTCCATTTGTCGAATGCTTTCGCAGTAGGCTCATCCCAGACATAGTAACCTATTATATTGCTATTGTTGCGAAATAATGTAACTGTTTCACGAATAGAGGGTATTCTTCTCGTTTCAGGACAATTAATTAATATTTTCACTCCGGTACCTTCCGCTGCTTTTATTGTTTTTAGGGTAATGTCCTGGTTTGCTGCGGAACCTAGTGAAATATTAAAGCCCGCGTCATGAAGAGTTTTGAAATTTTCATGAGTAATTTGTTTTTCATCGCAAAATGTTATCCAACCTAAAATTGGAAACTCTTCATTTGTGGGATTAGTGTAGTTCCTGCATTTATAGTCATTCAATTTATTTTTAGCAAATAGGCTTGTTGTTTGGTTTGACAGTAGTATGGCAGAACTTGCTGAGGTAATAATCAGTGATAAGAAGAGCGCTATTAAAGAGAATATTCGCATTTAAGAAAGTTTTTAATAAGTATTTTCAAATGCAAAAATAGTAAAATAATGTTAATTATCAAAAGTTTTGTCAAATATGTATGCTTTCAGAAAGTGTAAAAATTCTTCAATCCTGCGACCCTACGGCCTCGAATTTTTAAGGAATACGCCTTTAAGAAGGATTAGTTTGATGGTTGTGTAAAACTCCATATACGCCATTACTATTTGTAGTCGTTATAATAAAGAAGAGCCATATGATAAGCAGTCGTTTTTATAATTATAATTTCGATGCTATAATCTTATGGATAAAGAATTCATTAGAATCTAAACCCCAATAGCGTTAAGGATTTGAATAATATGAATAACAGTAAGAATAATAAGGAAATAAATTACAAGCCATGCCCAGTCGCTCCTGTGGTGTCGGTGATAGTTCCCATATATAATTCTGCATTATATTTGGAAAAATGTTTGCAGTCTTTATTCCGCCAGACTTTAGACAGTATTGAATATATATTTATAGATGATTGTTCCACAGATTTGAGTTTAGACATTTTGAAGAAAACAATCAGGAGTTTTAATGATCGTTCTGATTGTGTTAGAATAATAGAGCATGACTTAAATAAGGGTGTTGCTGTGAGCCGCTCAGAGGGTGTGAGAATGGCAACAGGCAGATGGATAATACATTGTGATAGCGATGATATTTTAGAAGAGAATGCTTATGAAAAACTTGTAAGTGCCGGAGAAACGTATAATGCGGACATCGTTGGATGTGGTTTTGTGGTTTTTGGCAATGAAATAAAAGAGTATAGTGCAAAAGAGCCGGTAGGAGTGGTTGATTTCAAGTGGGCGATGAGTGCAATAGGAGGTTCTGACAAAAATCGACTGATGGGCTCATTATGGAATAAATTGATAAAAAGAGAATTGTGGGAAGATGTTATAATCCCTGAAGGCCTGTCGTATTGTGAAGATATAGCTGTATTATTTCAGATATTGCAAAAGAAACCAAGAATATACTACATAGGCGATAAACTATATCATTATAGAATCCACCCAACGTCTTTGATAAGCACAAAAGACGATGGAATGTTGAAGCAATGTGATGTTTTCATTCCATTTTTGGAGTCGTTGAAACAAATCTCAGATAACGAAAGCAAGGTCTCAATAAACGCAAGGATTGTTGACCTTCTTTATAGGTTGCTTAAGTCAGAGGTCTTGAGTATATCTGAGTTCTCATCTCGTTATAAAGGATATGCCAGCATAATAAGAGATAATAAACAGCATAACTGTTTGGAGTTATTTCATTTGAGGTTATCTATTAATGGCATTCGACCAATGGCGAATATGATTGGCACACTCAATACTATGGGGTATAGGTGTGTCAAAGCGTTGTTGAAATAAACAGGACAATAATTATATAATGGCATGAGTGAATCATTGCAGAAGAAGACATTAAAAGGGACAATCTGGAGTGGCTTTGAACGATTGTCTGTGCAAAGTGTGAGTTTTATTGTCCTGATAATAATGGCGCGCATAGTTACTCCTGATGATTATGGCCTCGTGGGGATGCTTACTGTTTTTATTGAAATTTCACAAAGTTTGGTTGATAGCGGATTCTCACAAGCATTGATACGAAAGCGAGACAGAAGTCAACTTGACAACTCAACAGTGTTTTATTTCAATTTAGCGGTGGGTATTATTCTTTATTTTGTTCTGTATTTATGTGCGCCAATAATAGCATACTTTTATGAGGACGAACGGCTTATAATGCTGACAAGGGTGATCTCTGTAACAGTAGTTCTGAATTCTTTGGTAGTTGTTCAAAGAGCATTGCTGACAGTGGAGATTGATTTTAAAACCCAGGCGAAAGCATCGTTGTGGGCAGCCATAATAGGGGGGGTAGTTGGAATTGCAATGGCATATGCCGGATTTGGAGTGTGGTCTATAGTTAGCTATCAGGTTTTGAATATAGCAATAAATGTTATTCTATTATGGCTTTATTCTTCATGGCGGCCTAGTTTGATGTATAGTTGGGATTCATTTAGACATTTATTCTCATTTGGGTCACGATTGGCTGCAGCTGGATTGTTGAATACATTGTATTCCAACGGTTATCTAATTGTGATTGGAAAGGTGTTTAAGGCCAGCGATTTAGGATATTATACAAGGGCTCATCAATTCGGAAGTTTTTTATCATCAAATGTTACAGGGATATTGCAGCGTGTCACATATCCGGTTTTGTGTACAATTCAGGATGAAGATGAAAGATTGAGTGATGCATACCTCAAATTTATTCGGTTATCTGCGTTTATAGTATTTCCATTAATGGTATGTCTTAGTGTTTTGTCTGAGCCATTAATATTATTGTTGCTTAAAGAGCAATGGCTGTTTTCTGCAAAACTTATGAGCATTTTGTGTTTTGCTATGATGTGGTATCCGATTCATTCCATAAATCTTAATCTTCTTCAAGTCAAAGGGAGGAGTGATCTTTTTCTCCGCCTTGAGATTATAAAGAAAATAATAGGAGTTATAATTTTGTTTATATCGTTGCCATTTGGATTAGAATGGATGTGTTGGGGACAAGTTGTTAATTCGATAGTGTCATTAGCAATTAACACCCATTATACTGGCCGGTTGATTGGATTGGGATTTATAAGGCAAATGCGATACCTGATGCCCACGGTATTCTATTCCTGTGTGATGGGAGGGTTTATATGTCTTGTCAAAGGATTAATTAATGTAGGGTCGATGCAGTTATTGGTTGGATTAATATCAGGAATGCTTAGTTATCTTGGGTTAGCATGGATTACAAATTCTTCAGATTTGAAGTTGATACTTAACTTGAAAAATCAGTTCAAGAAATAGAAAAACCGAGTTATAGATAATAAAAAATTTGTGAGATTAAACGAAATGAATTAACTTTGTGAATCATCCGCATCAAAATGCTGTTGCATCAGTAAAGGTTGAGTTTAAACAATTTGACTAAAATTATACGCTAATGAGTATAGCTAAAATAACAGTGACCTCTCCATTGCTTCCAGATATAGAAGAATACAATGTTCTGCTGAAAGAAATATGGGAAAGTAAGTGGATAACCAATAACGGCACATTCCATAAGCAGCTTGAAAAAGAGTTGGCTTCTTATCTCAAGGTGCCTTATCTGAGTCTTTTTACAAATGGCACATTACCATTGATAACAGCATTGCAGGCAATGAGGGTAACAGGAGAGGTTATAACAACTCCATATAGTTTTGTGGCGACTACACATTCATTATGGTGGAATGGTATAAGGCCAGTGTTTGTGGATGTTGACAATAAAGGAAACATCGATCCCGATAAAATAGAGGCGGCAATAACTCCAAAAACCACAGCAATTTTACCTGTCCATGTGTATGGGAATCCATGCGACACTTTTCGGATTCAAGAAATAGCAGACAAATATGGCCTTAAAGTATTGTATGATGCGGCTCATGCGTTCGGAGTGGATGTTGAAGGTTCGTCAATCTTAAATGCAGGAGACATGTCGACGCTTTCTTTTCATGCTACTAAAGTGTATAATACTATTGAGGGCGGCGCATTAGTAGTTCATGATGAACAAACAAAAAAGCGAATAGATTATCTGAAGAATTTTGGATTTGCAAATGAAACCACAGTTGTGGCGCCGGGTATTAATTCAAAAATGGATGAAATGAGAGCGGCTTATGGTCTGTTGAATCTCAAACAGGTTGATGCCGCAATTGATCTGCGGCGGAAAGTTGCGCATGCATATAAAGAAGTGCTGAGAGATGTGGATGGCGTTTCTTTTTTTGACGATATTCAAGGGGTAAGACATAATTATTCGTATTTTCCTATATTTATAGATGAGAAAAAGTTTGGGAAAAGTAGGGATAGCCTTTATTTTGAAATGCAAGATCAGGGCATATATGGCAGGAGATATTTCTATCCTCTTATAAGCGAGTTCTCAACTTATAGAGGGTTGCCTTCAGCATCTCGGGAAAACCTTTCAAATGCCTATAAAATGGCTGAAACTGTATTGTGCTTGCCAATGCATCATAGTTTGTCTGACAACGATGTGGAACGAGTGCTTAGCCATTTTAAGAGATGACCGATATGAATAGAAAGAAAATATTGCTCTTGGGCGGATCTGCGCAGCAGGTTCCTGCAATCAAGGCCTCTAAAGCGATGGGTTATTATACAGTGTTGATTGATTATCTACCTGATAATCCCGGACAATATGAGGCAGATATATGGTATGCTGAGAGTACTACTAATGTAGACGCAGTAGAAAGAATTGCCGAGAAAGAGAAGGTGTCTGGGATTTTAGCATATGCTTCCGATCCCGCAGCATTGCCTGCCGCAATAGTTGCTGAGCGTTTAGGTTTGCCGACTAATCCATCAGAGTCTGTTGAGATCTTAGGAGTGAAGCATAAATTTAGAAAGTTTCTCCAAGATGCAAATTTTGCATGTCCCAAAAATATATCTTTTCCCGCAAATTTGTCTGCCGCAGATTTAAGTGTACAGTTGACAGAACTTCGATTTCCAATAGTTGTGAAGCCAACAGATTCATCAGGGTCTAAAGGAGTTACATTTCTGGAAGATTTGAATGGTTTGGAGGAAGCAATAGCTCATGCATCTGCATATTCTCGCAACAGAATTCTTATTGCAGAAGAATATATAAAAAGAGGAGTGCCGTTTGTCGTTGGTGGAGACATTTTTGTGGAAGATGGAGAAATCGTACTTAAAGGAGAAATGGCGTGCCTTAGGGATAAGAATGGTACGGGACTAATTCCTATTGGGAAAATGAAACCGGCTGGATTAACGAGCAGGCAAAGAGATAAACTGTATGAAGAATTACAGAGGTTAATCACTGTATTGGATTTAAAATTCGGAGAGTTTAACATAGAAGTTCTTATTGACAGTCAGGATCAGCCACACTTCCTGGAAGTCGGTCCAAGGGCCGGCGGCAACATGATTCCGATACAACTTTCAGATGCATACAATGTAGATTTGATTAAAGCAAACATAAATGTGGCAATGGGAGAGTCAAGCGGTTTATGCCCAATAGAGTTAGATGAGTGTTTTATGACATATGTTCTTCATAGCCATTATGATGGGACTTTTTCTCATGTCGATTTTTCTGAATATGTTTTACCATATATATATCGTAAAGTGATTTATAAGAGTCCGGGGGATAAAGTTGAACTATTTGACGGAGCAGGAAAGGCATTGGGGATTGTGTTTTTTAAGTTTCCTAATGAGCAAATTATGAGGGATGTAGAGAGCCATTTGGATAATTATATAAAAGTGATTCTCAAATGAAAGAGCAGCGTGAGATAGGGGGGTATTTTGAGCTGGAATTGCCAAATATTAATAACGGCTTCCCAAAAGAAGGTGAAATATTGGTAAACTCCGGCAGATATGCTTTGGAATATATTCTTCGTTCGCTTGGATCACGCATAAAAAGTGTTTGTTTGCCACGTTATAATTGTGAGGTTATTGTTCAGACTATAAGAAAATGTGGGCTTCCATATCGCTTTTATGACATAGGAATTGATATGAGGCCAATCGAAACACCACTCTTAGGTGATGGAGAATACATCGTTTTCAATAATTATTTTGGACTACAAGATGAGTTTATTGAATCTTTATCACAACGCTATGGCTCAAGAATGATTGTAGACAATGCGCAGGCATGGTATGCCCGCACTTTAACTCAGATTCCAACATTTTATAGTCCAAGAAAATTTTTCGGAGTGCCAGATGGCGGGGTTGTATGTGGAATAGAAGATAGCAATATTGTCCTATCTCGCGACTATTCTGCAGATAGATGCTCTCATTTATTAAAAAGACTTGATGACGATGCCTCATCAGGATATTTTGATTTTAAGAATAATTCGAAAATTTTAGAAAGTGAAGAACTAAAGTCTATGTCTGAGTTGACTCGTTGTATGTTGAGTTCTATAGATTTTGGATATGTTCTTAAAAAACGCCGTGAAAATTATCAGCAACTTTCAGAAATGTTGGATTTTTCGAATCAACTTGAATTGCCGGATATTAATAGTTTTCAGTGTCCGATGGTTTTTCCATATTTGACAGCAGATTGTAATCTTCGCACAAAATTGATTTCCAATAAAATATATGTTGCTACATATTGGCCTAATGTCATTGAGGAATGTAGTAAAGATTCAGTTGAGTATAAATTAGCGAAAATGTTGTTGCCTCTTCCAATAGACCAAAGATATGACTCTTCTGATATGGATAGAATAGTAAGAATAATTCGTGGTTAATTACGATTAGAATATGCGATGAAAAAACTCGTTATATTATTATATTAAAACCTAAAAATCGAGAACTGGAATGGATGATGCAATAAAGATGTCAGGAGGAATAACTGATGTTATTATACGAAAACTTAGAAAAGAAGATGCCTATGTGTCTGTGAACTGGAGAAATGATCCGGAGGTATTTAAATATACAGGAAACACCTATAGTAATGAAATTTATTTAAGTCAGGAATTAGAATGGATTGAGAAGGTTATCCGAAATAAAGATGAAAAAAGATATGCGATAGAAGCAGACGGGGTTTATGTTGGGAATATTTATCTTACAGGCATTCATAACGGTGTAGGACATTATCACATATTCATAGGAGAGAAAGATTATTGGGGTAAAGGCGTGGCATATCGGGCATCGGTCAAAATTTTAGAAGTTGCGTTTAATGAATTGGGGCTTCAAGTTGTGTCGCTAAATGTGAAAGAAGAAAACGTGGCGGCAGTGAAACTATATTTAAGACTGGGATTTAAAGCAATTGGCAGTAATGGGGATAACATCAGAATGGAATGTCATAGAGATAGTGTGAAATTGTGAAAGGATAATTTAATTAGCCAGATAATGGATTCTTGTAAAAAAACGGAAAGCAACAGACAAATCAGTGTTTGTGCCAAAGATAAGTTGTATGTTTTTTTTACACCATCAATCGCAAATGTTGGTGGAGGTCAGTTATATGTTAATGCAAAAGCGTCTTGGCTAGAGAAAAACGGTTGGATAGTAAAAATTTTTTATATTGCCAAGGGGAATATTGTATTAGATGGATTGAAGAAATATGAAAATGGATATTTGAATGCACTTGAGTTCCGTTTTTCGTCGTTTTCGTTAAAAGAGCGTGAATCTGTATTAGAGCAGATGCTTGGAGATAGAATTAATTATGACAAAATAGTTATAGAATCATATTCATATGAAACGGCTCTATGGGGAGAATTGCTGGCTCGTAAGTGTAAGGGAAAGCATATTTGCTATCTTATAAATGAGCAGCATCTTCCTATGACAAAAAGCATAAAGTCTTTTTTAAATTTTAAATTGCAACAGAATCTTTTATTTGGAATAACTCCAACCAATATTCCATCTATACTACCCAACGCTAATCCGGAAACCACTTTTTTAAGAGCGGAGGGGTGTAGCCAGTTTAGTGCCCCTGACATTGATGATAATCGAATGGAGAAATTGCCGGAAGATGGATTCACGATTCTCAGCATAGGTCGTCTTGAAAAGCCTTATATGCGTAATCTTGCAGATGAAATTTGTTTTTTCTCTTCGCATCTTGAAGTGCCTGTTAATTATGTAATGGTTGGTGACACTCCTGATAAGGACGTTAAAGATAGTTTGATGGCAATTCTTGATAAGGAACCCAATCTGAGAGTGTTTTTTTGGGGTTATACATTTCCTGTGCCGAAAAGATTATATCAGCGTGCAGATGTGTTTGTAGGATGCGCAGGGAGTGCTCATTCTGCATATAAGGAGCGAGTGCCGTCGATTACTATTGATGCAAACGATTGTCAAGGAATAGGGATATTGGGTGAGACAACTGAAAATAGGCTTTATCGCAATTCGAAAGAACCGTGTATGCCAGTAAGTGAACTGCTTTTCAATGTTTATAATACTAGGGTAGAACGTAGGTTGAGGAGGCAGACATTAAAGCCTATAGTTGAGGAGGTTGATTTTTCAAGACATTTAGCAATAATAGAAGCAGAGTTTGATAATGAATATTATCCTGTTGAAACAGTAAAGAATAAGATATGGTTTGATATTTTATATAATTCAATAAAACTAATTGGTGGAAGATCATTTTTATACAAAATGAAAAGTTTGAAACAAATGTTCTTTCCATCACGGTGATTGTTGGATAATAAAATAGTTTTTAATCATTAATTTTAAGATGGATGAGGGCTATAATATATATGACTAACAACATAAATTGACGATATGCTCTATATAATGATATTTCTTCTGCTGTTATTACTTACATATAGATATGATTATTGTAATAGCATAAAAGGCAGAACTTTATGGACTGTTATAGTATGGCTGATATTAATATTAGTCGCTGGATTGAGATATAGAATAGGCACTGATTCTATTAGGTATGAAGTTTATTTTGTCCGTGATTATCCTCCGATATATGATCTTGAATCATCAGATTTTGAAAATTCTCGTTTCTCTCCATTTTATATAATTCTTAATTCGATAGTAAAAACATTTACATCGGATTTTATGGTGTTTCAATTTGTACATGCTACGATAGTATGTACAACAATTGTATTGTTTTTCAAAAAAAATACCCGCCATTTTTTTCTGGCTATGACTCTTTTTTGTGTATTCCTTTATTTGACATTATTGACAGAAGTCTTGCGGGAATCATTGGCGGTATGTATGTTTTTGTGGTCGTGGACATATTTTAAAAATAGGAATTGGATATTATGGTACGCAATGAGTTTTATTGCTGTCATGTTTCATACATCTGCAGTGATGATGTTTGTGCTACCTTTGATATGTGTTCCAGGCATTAGACAGTTATTTATATTCGGTAAAAGAACAATTGTAGTTTGTGTGGTGGTTGGAATAATAGGTGTTGCTGTACAAATGATGTTCTTCAAATATGTTCAGGCGATTGCAATTACTGAAAATTTGGCAGAAAGGGCAGAGGTGTATTCAAAGAGTGAACTTGGAGTGTCAAACTTGAATGTCAATGGTATTTTTGGTCAGATAGTAAGATATATAGCGTATCCTGTAATTGCACTCTATTATATTCACAAGGCGCATAGGCAATTGAATAATTCAAAAGAAAGTGGTTCATTTGATAATATAGAGGCGTTCACATTAATGTGTGTGTATATTGCGATTATGTCAATGTCAATTTCAATTATAGAGAGATATACTAATTATTTTATGCCGTTTGCTATTCTGACCATTAGTAAATTTGCTTTTTCAGATGTAGTTATTTTGTCAAAACCAGTCAGATTTAAGTTTATTTATTGGCTAATGTTTTTTCTCCCAATGATGTTTGCTCATGTTCATATCACCTATATGCACTCAGCAAATACAAACGGCACATTAAAGGCATATATGCCATATTATCCATATTCTTCTCGAATAGAAATGAGTAAAGATATGAATCGTGAAAAGTGTTATCGTTATTTAAGGGCGTGGTAAACTTGGATAGAATAAACTAATATGAAACGGACATGAACAGCTTTCGCCAAAGGGAATGAAAATGGATACTATCCGGCAGAATTTAGTTACCTTTGCCACAGCAACTAATAGCATACCCTATGGCGAAACAGAAACAAACCCAAGAAGTCTCCTTCGAGGAAGTCGTGGAACGAGGATGCGGACTCGATGTTCACAAGAAGGAGATAGTGGCAACCGTCAGCGGAACTGGCATTGAGTCCGAGACTCGCACGTTCCAGTCGACAACGAGATCTTTGACAGAACTGAAAGAATGGCTATTGGCACTGGGAGTGACCCATGTTGCCATGGAAAGCACGGGCGTGTACTGGAAGCCTGTGATGAATATTCTTGAGCCGGGCGGTTTCACGATTATGGTCGTGAACGCACGCCACATCAAGTATGTTCCGGGGCACAAGACCGACAAAAAGGACTCGGCATGGATATGCAAACTTCTCCGAGCCGGACTCCTGAAAGGGAGTTTTGTACCGGGTCGGAATCAGCGTGATTTACGCGACCTGACACGTTATCGCCGAAAACTTGTCCAGCAGCAATCGGCGGAACACAATCGGATGATATGCATCTTTGAGGATGCAAATCTGAAGTTGTCGAGCGTTTTTTTCAAATATACGCGGAAAGATGTGCACCAGAGTAATAGATGCGGTCATCGCAGGAGAGACAGACCCACAGAAACTCGCCGCGCTTTGTACTCACAGGCGCTTGAAAGCCTCAAAAGAGGAAATAGCGCTTGCCGTTGAAGGATGCTTCACCGAGCATCATAAATTCATGATACGCGCCATACGCACAAGCATATCCAATATCGAGGCTGAGATAGACCACCTTGATAAGGAAATAGAGCGGATGATGCAGCCCTTTGAAGCACAGATACAACAGCTATGCGAGATACCGGGCATTGATGTGACATCTGTCAACGAACTGCTTGCGGAGATAGGCGTGGATATGGAGGTATTCCCCACAGCCGAACATCTCACATCCTGGGCAGGACTTGCTCCGGGGAACAACGAGAGTGCGGGTAAAAAAAAACTCACACACCAACCACGGCAACAAAGCCACAAAAGCGATAATGACAGAATGTGCGTGGTGTGCGACACGAACCAAAGGAACCTACTTCTCGGCCAGATACAAGAGGCTTGCAGCCCGCAGAGGAAAGAATCGCGCGTTGGTCGCGATCGCCGCAGAGATGCTAAAGGTGGTATACCACATGCTCAAAGACGGCACGGTCTATCAGGAGTTAGGTGAGGATTACATGGTGACACGTCGCAAGGACGCGCAGATAAAGTATCACCGCGAACAGCTCAACAAACTACTCGGAGAGGATTCGCCCGAGGCTCAAAGCGCATAGGGCGCACGAATCCTAAGGCCGACTTTTACTGGGACTCTGAGCCTGAATATGAAACTGGCCTAAACGACTGAGAGGCAAAGATTGTTGCTGCGAGCACGCGAATGAAATTTCCAGACCATCCGGTCGTTTTAAAACCTAAACGCCTACCCAATAGCCGCATGTCGCCCCAAGCCATGTGCTAATCTTTCGTTGTGTCTAAAAACATATTATAAACACGAAGTGTTGGAAATCAGCACTTCACAATAAAAATATTTTCGAATGAAAAATGATAAATTACCTCGTTTGCTGGAGTTTGACGTAATTAAGGTTCTGGCTATTTTTCTTGTGCTTTGGGGGCATGCTATAATGCATTTTACGTCTGAAGATCAATATTCTTTTAGTGCATATCAGTTTATATATTCATTTCATATGCCATTGTTTATGATGCTTTCAGGCTTTTTTTCAGCATCTTCAATGAGGGTGTCGTTCAAAGAATTGTTTTATAAAAAATTTTGGAGGCTGATATATCCGGCAATTTCTTTTGGATTAATATTCTTAGGAGTTAATCTGTTATGGGATTATTTTGCAGATTATAAAGGGAATAGTGTCAACGGAATAAAGTATATGTGGGGAATATTTTGGTTCTTAAAAAGTTTATTTGTTTGTTACATTGTTTTATATTTATGTTTAAAATTATGCGACGGAAGAAAATTGCCTGCATCTATTATTGCGATTGTTTTTAGCCAGGTATGTCCGTTGTTTATGGTCAACTGGATGCTACCATTTTTTGTGTTGGGATATTTGTTTTCATATAACTTTTCAAAATTTTTGCAATATAAGAAACTACTTTTTGCCGTTAGTTTGTTGGCATTTGCTATATGCTTACATTATTATGATGCGGCATGTATAGAACAAATTCAGGAAGTAAAACAAAGGCTGCTGTTAAGAGACTTAGGGGCAATAACAGATTTGATGAAAATACAGATGTCTCGATTTCTAATAGGTTTTGCCGGATCTGTAATGGTTATTAGTGGAGTAAGCATAATTGTTCCATGCTATAGAAACAGCCCGATGATGTTGTTGTTTGCCAAATATGGTGGACAGACATTAGGTATTTATATTTTACAAACTCTGATATTAGAAATAATTGGGTTTCGACTGATTGATTTGAGAGGAATGAATACGATTTTATATTCATACATAGTTTGCCCGTTGGCATCATTATTTGTAATGGCTCTATGTATATTTATTTTAAAGTGGATTAAGTCAACGCCTGTATTAAATAAATTATTATGTGGAAAGTTAGGTTAATTCTGTTTTGACATAAAACAATTTTCACAATAATATAATGCATTAATGCGTAAGCTTTAGCTGATGTACATCTTGTGATGTGCAACCTAAGATGACATCGGCTATAATTTTGATGGTTGTAGCCGATGTCGTCTTATTTTGAAGTTGTTGCCCGGCAAAGTCCCGGACAGTCGTTGTCATAAAAGTCGGGGCTAAATACCATTTTTAGTGTATTAGACCCGATCTTTTGTTATGCAGATTTTATAATTATAGAAGCAATTTATTTAATAAACTTATAAGTCTTATTGTTCTGCTTAATAATATAAACGCCCTGTGGTATCGTCGTTATATCGTTATTACTAACTATAATGCCTTCAATATTGAATATTTGATATGGCATAGATTCGTCAAAACTGTCTGATGAAATTACATCGTCAATACCGCTCATTACTGATGATATTGAAAGGTCGATTTTGCCATTAACCGGAGTCTGAATAGTTATAGAAGACCCTGTTTGTTCAGAAGTGTTTTGAGTCCCGTCAGCATTGGTCGTGACTATATTCCAAAGAGGAGAATACTCTGGGTTCTCAATATTAGCAGAAAGAGTAATATTTTTTCCTGCAAAGTATTGACCGTTGAACGAATTTGCAGAAAGCTTTATGCCGTTAAACGATATAGAAGAAATGTCCTGAGACAATGTATTAATGTTTATGGGTGCTGGTTCGGGCAAATTGAACTTGTTGGCAAGGTGTTCATATAAGAAATCATATCTACCTCTGATCCAATAATAAGCGTGATTTTGGAAGTATGAATAGTCTACACCCCAGTCTTCAAGGTTTTTGTTGTAGTGAAAGGGATACTCGTGTTGGATGGCTTCATACATTTCGTCCATTTGTTTGATTATGCGTTCAGAATGTAAGAAGTCGCCAAGATAGATAGCATATTTATCTGTGAATTCCTCAACGAACTCAGGTATGGCCAGAAGGTTTCGGAACATTCGTGTAGACTCTTCATTTGTTGCCCAATTCTTGTCCGGATAATTTTCCGGATTATGAAGCCAGTCAAAATAGTCAAAATCGAATGCGGTAGCCTGCATACCTATTGTCAAATCAAGGTCTTTGCATATCCAACGCCATTTGCCACCATCTTCTAGTGGGCGCCACATCATGTAATTATTTCCAGGGAAATCTACATTTGCAAAAAATGACTGCATTATAAAATAGTTGATGAACTCCTCAACGTCCATCCATTCACGATATTCGTCGAGAGTGTGATTCTCTTGTGAGTAGAATTCTCTGAATTTCTCAAAATTATCGATGCTCCCTTCTTTCACCTCTTTCATGTTTTCAATGAGGTCAATATCTTCAAGTCCGTCATAGTTGGTGTAGATGTTATCCTCGTTTGAGCGTTCTCGAAGGTTAAGAAGAGCATGATATTTGCCGTTCAGATAAACCACTACCGGTTGATAAGCCTGCCAGTCAAGATCAGCGTTTTCTCCCATGGTGCGTTGCACGAGGGCATCTCTCATGTACAGACGGTTATAGTCGTTGCCAGAGTTCCTTAATTCGATTGATTTGAAATCTGTTGATCCCGGACGTTGAGTAGGGAAGAATTCTTCATTCAGTCGTTTGGTACCAAAACGTTTGTTAGCGTATATCACCATTGATTTTGCGGCCAGATGGCGTGTAGCCTGCCCTTTTAATCTGGTTTCGCATAGCTGGTTCAATTTTGAATCAGAGTTGTCAGATGTGAAATATTCAAAATTTATGGGACGTCTCCAGTCATGACGCCAGTTTGGAATAGAGTTTTCCTCCGGTCCATCAACCAGGATGCCTATTAGGTTGTCATAAAAATTGTCATTGTCGGTGACTATAGATACAATCGGAAGGGTCATATCTGCATGATGGTAGATATAACTTTGAGTCACTGAACGAGGAGAAATTGTATTCTCGCAAAATAGTTTTGCCCTGATGATAGTGGTTGTTTCTATATCAAGAGGAGATGAATAAACGGGGCTTTCCTCTGTTGGCTCAGAACAATCGGTGGTGTATCTTATGATAGTGCCTTGAGGAGCGTCTTCCGGAATTGATAGTGTGATTGTGATTGGAGATTCCAGCACTTTCCCGGTCTCGCTAAACACAGGGTCTGGGAGAATGATGTCTGTCACCTTTCCCTCATTGGATTTGCCTGGAGTAGGGGTCAATTGGTATCCCCATTCTTCACTTCCGTCAGTTACCCTGCCGTATGCAACATTTGGTGCCGGCATCTTTTTTATGCCTTCTATCTTTTCAATTTGTTCTCCATTTTTGAAAAGATATATTGCTCCGTCCTTACCTGATTCAAGTCGGAAACTTGTGTGAAGCCTTCTTTCTTCTTTGTCACAATAAATTATGACATGGCCGTGTGCCGGAATACTCTTGGGAGGAAGCTGGTAAGCCTTGGAGACTTTCTCCTTCACACCGATGGAATATTCGCCTAAGTCTACGGCTTGGTCGGAGTTGTTATAAAGTTCAACCCATGAATCCGGAAATTCGTGGATATCGTCCATTATGCAATCTATGTTAGACTGCATAAATTCGTTTATTATAAGTTCGGCTTTTGCTTGACCGGTTCCTATAACAAACGCTACAAATGGCGCAAATGCCAAAGATAAGGAATGTTTCATTATTATATTGGTTAAAAATGTCGTGAGGAAATTTAAGGAACCATGGAGCCATACCGATATTTGTTATAGATTTATGTCTAATAGAATGTAGCATAATTCCTTGATTGCTCGATTATAAATTCTTGTATTTCGCAAAGTTAAATTAAATATAATTAACTCGCAAATGATTCCCTTTATAATAGACAATAAATCACTTAGATTTTGTATATGCGCGCACACGTGCGCACGATATCAAAATTTTTTATTTAATCTCTAATGAAATGATTTTAATGATTTTTAAGGTGAATGACAGTATCCGTCCGAAATAGACCGACTTTCACATAGCGTTTTTGGTTGCGAACTTTGCAAACAAAAACGCTATGTTTAATCTGAATGAAAGCAGCCGTATAGTCATGGCGCAGCATCCGACGGATATTCGCATGGGTGTCAACTGTCTGAGCGGGCAGGTGAGGATGTCCGGTCTTGACCCTTCAAATGGTGACGTCTATATTTTTGTAGGCAAATCACGCCAAGTGATGAAAATCCTACATTGGGAGTATGGAGGATATGTTGTGCGCTACAAACGTCTTGAAGAGGGACGTTTCCATCCACGCATTTTCTTGCGTCAGTGCATTTGTTTCCGCAGCATGAGGTGGTCGGAACTGGTACTTCTGATGGAGGGGATCTCACCAAAGGTCACCAGGCAGCACAGGTATGAAAAAATATAAAAAAGTTGTCTGAAAACTTGTGTATGTCACTAAATGTTAGTAATTTAGCGGCATGAAAAAGACACTGACACTTCCCGATACAATAGAGGCTTGCCATGATATGGTCATCAGTCAGGCAAGGCTCATCGAGCAGTTGCAGCGTCGTGCTTTCGGCGGTTCGTTAAAGGACAGGGCTGTAAAATACGAAGGCCCTTCGCTCTTTGATGATGTTGACGAGCAGACGGCACTTGCCGCCAAAAAGGAACTTGAGAAAGCTTCCAAAGATGTTGACGAGGCTGCAGAGAGGCGCAGACAGGAGGCAAAGTCCCAGTCAAAAGGCCGTGGCAAGCGTCCTGAAAAATACAACATATACGGACTGCCGGTAGAGACCAGGACTGTTTACCCCGAGGGGGCAGATATTGACGACTACGACATTATCGGACAGGACGAGACAAACGTGCTGCATCTGGAACCTTAGCGTCTGTGGGTGGAGAAAACCGTCACACCGATACTTCGGCTTAAAAGTGATAAAGGCGCTCCGGATTCTGAGATACTTCAGGCCGAATGCCCGCACAGCATCATCGGTGGCGGCCATGTAGGCGCAGATATGCCGGCCACGCTCGTCGACAACAAGTTCAATCACCATCTGCCCGAGTGCCGTCAGG
>Ga0137298_10924_pt1 | contig 19232 bp, 15 predicted proteins | sample RamsorincwithD2O_2_FD_97182 | JGI IMG/M metagenome (GOLD analysis project Ga0137298, IMG submission 97182) | Mouse cecal microbial communities from Vienna, Austria - Glucosamine amended with D2O | ecosystem: Host-associated > Mammals > Digestive system > Large intestine > Cecum | place: Austria...
AATTGAATTTAATCCGATTGATAATAATTTAACATTTATATTGCTGGTGGCACCACAGAAGACCGCTAATTCTCAATGAGTTAGCGGTCTTTTATTTAACTATACCTCTCCGAGTCACCACAAAAGTCACCACACCCACCATAATTTATTGAATTATTGCGCATTATGCGTGTCGCGGGTACACATATCTATCCTACCAGCAGTATAATATATTGATTATCAATATATAATTTACTATTATTTGTCATCATTCGCAGTCATTCAATCAACCTATCTCCCCCAAGAAGGTTAAACTTTAACAGACTTTAACTATAATTATTGAGTGAAAATGTGGTGACCTCAGCCAAAATCTATCTTGGGCCACCACACAAATCGTTAAAATATCAAAAAAAACGTATCTTTGCATTATCACCAATACCAATAGCAGTTCAATTTTGCAATGAAAAAAATTTTACAAACCGGATTAGCGTTTGGAATTGAGAATGGCTCTTGCAGCGCTTGTAATCTAAACTATTCATGGATTTTCGGCACTCCGTCAAATCTTTTGTGGGTAGATAAGATAGTTGTCACTAAATCCATTTGGGATATAGTGACTAAAGAAACTAATTTTCCTATTGAAAAGGATGAAAAACATAATGTAATTCGTGATTATAGAATAGGAAAGACCATTAAACTCGTTTTTGAAATATTAAATTCTGTTAAACTGATTGAAATACTTGATAGTAATCAAATAACTGAGGAAGACAGCACTCTAATATACAATCAAATAACTGAGGATATTAATTTGTTAAAAAAAAATGGGATGGTTAAGTCTGACGATGGTCATATGTATTCTATTGATAATTATGAATATTGTATACCTATGCTTTGGACTTTATACGCCTCATTAGTATTTTCTAGGCGCAATAATTGTAACTTTTCCCTAGATAATTCAGAATTATCATATCTTCAAACTTTATTACCAATTAAACTAGGTCGGAGTGTTTCTATTGGCGAGAAAGCATCTGCTATATCAGAAGTTCTAGAACTTTTTATTCCTGAAGTAGATTTATGGCCTGAATATCTATTTCAAGATTTGAATCATTGTAATAGATGTATTAATATCAGTAAGTGTAATGACTCATATCTGGGAGATGTGGAAAAAAGGCTATTTAATCTATTAGAACAAAGAGAACATGAAGAAATTATTGAATTTTGTAGAGTCTTGGACTCTATATGTGATACGAAATTTAAAAATAATCTTGAGATCAATGCCCGTGACCTTATAAGAGAATTAAATATTGAAAAGGTAAAGGTACAACGTAAACTTAATAAGTCTTACAGTAATGTAAGAAATTGGTCAAAGTTGATTGGTGTGGTATCAGCAGGTTTATCATTAGGAGCTATATTTAATCATCCAACAATCGCAGCAGTTGGAGGTATAGGAATATTTGCATCACAAACTATTGAACAAGTAAATGACTACTTCCATAAAAAATATAACTGGGTCAATTTTGTTAATCAGCGTATTGGGAAAATATAATGAAGAATTACTCAAAATAACATTTGCATAGTATTCTACCTACGCCATTACTGGAAGATATTATATTCAAATAAATTACTGTATACTATGTGGTGACCTCAGCCAAAATCTCTACTGAAATCTCTACTGGGTCATCACGTCAAATCGTTAAAATATCAAAATAATTTCGTAACTTTGCATTTGGATAGGCGTAGCCTGTCCATGACATATTAGAAAAGCGTTTTTGCTTTATCCTTGATTCGAAAATCGCCAAATTTTTACTGAAGAAGGATAGGCAGCCAAAAGACGCTCATGCTTGTCGCATATCCGCTCCCCCGACAAGGGGTATCGATATCCGATAAGGCGTATTTCTTCAATGGCGTTTGGCGATGCCTCGAATCAGATATTCAGTAGAATCGTCCCGCGCTTTTCTTTTGTATAAACTACTAAAACCAGTCGATTCCGAAGGTGGCGAGCGGATTGCATTAGATTGAAAATGAGATTATGCTATCAGATATGCGTAAGTTTAGCCTCGTCTATTTTACTGTTTAGTTCTTGTACGCATTCAGATAATGGAGACCACAACACTGTTGATAGTGCTCCCATTGAGAAAGAGGCTGAAATTGAACCTTCAAAAGAAATAAATCTAAAGGGAGAATGGATTTCTAAGGATAATCCCCTATACCCGATTCTCGAATTTAAAGGTAAATCTACAGTCGTTATTAAGACAATGATGGGCTCCTTCGCTTCCAGTTATGAGCGGGACGAGGAATTTATACGCATTAAAACTGATAAATCAGATTTGCTTTTCGAGGTCGTAAATGAAGACAGCATAATCGGCTCCGGATATGCGAAAGGAGTTTGGATTAAAGAAAAGTAATCGTTCCGAGTATGAGTATAGAATCGACTTTAAGCATAATTGCCAGTGTCCTTGCAATTGGTGGAGCCATCTGGGGCGGTTATAAGTGGGCGAAGCAGAAGCCACTTACGGCGCTAATGAATGAATTGACGGACAAAAATACATCAATTAAGCGTCAGCATAGAATACTTGGAATTATCAACAAACGTTTAATGCTGTCATCTCAGCATATATCATCTGCATATATCAAAGACTTTCACTCCAATGGACGATCCAAGCTTGCCGTCTTTTATGATATATGTAATGAGAACAATATCGAGCCTACTACTGAAATCTGCAAACTTCTCCTCGGTTATGACGAGAGAAAATTCAGAAACGAATGGACTGCACGCAATTTGAGGAATAATCCTTCTGCGAGTGATACTCCTGCTTCTCCAGAAGCGAGACTGCCAAAATCTTCTCTAAAAGATGAAACTGCGGCTGAAACGGTGTATCTATCGGCAATTCTGGCAGAACACTACGCCGATACTTGCAAGCGTCTGACTGACATTTTGTATAAACATAATATTCCTGTTGCATTCCTTGATGGGACAAAAGATATATGGTGCCGAGATTATATGCCCGTGCAAACGCCGAGTGGCAAACTCATTCAATTCAAATATGACCCCTCATATCTGGGAGGCCATGAATATTCGGATTCCCGGTCGGATGTTAGACATGTAGATAAAGTCAACAACATCTATCCAATTTTTTCAGATATTAATCTTGACGGCGGTAATGTTGTCATGTATGGTCATAAAGCAATTATAACAGATCGTATTTTCTCCGAGAATCCGGAGTGGGACAAAGAAAAACTCATTAACGAACTCTCCACCCTCCTTGAATGTGAGATTATAATTATTCCTGCCTACAAGTCAGAATATGATTTTACAGGTCATGCAGACGGAATGATTCGCTTTGTGGATAGCCACATGGTTATTGTAAATAATCTTGATCAGGATTTCAAGTACATGAAGGATGCAATTGTCAAGGCTCTTGAAAAAGCGAATCTGAAATATATCAACTTCCCGTGGTTTGAATATAAGATCAAGGGGAACAATGACCACGCAATAGGAATCTATTTAAATTACCTTGAAGTCGGCAATCTAATAGTAATGCCGGTGTTCGGAGTCCCCGGCAATAAAGATGCAGAAGCACTCGCCAAACTCAAAGAAATCTTCCCAAACAAAATCATCGAAACAATTGATTACAATGACGTGGCTTTAACAGGAGGCATTTTGAATTGTACAACTTGGGTCTTAAAAAATTAACATACTTCAACGGACAATGAGAAAATTCTTAATTATTATTCTATCGCTAATTACACTCTCTGCGAATGCCCAAATAAAGGACACTATTTTAAATTCTACGCTTGGTCGCAGTAGCCAACAAAATGTGCTTAAAACTATCCAAGCTAATGAGTATGCGTTTACAGAAACATCTGAAACGATTGCATGTAGTGATGTTGAATTTGCTGGGTATGGATGGGAGAAAGTAGTCTTCTATTTTTACAAACAAGTTCTCTACAAAGTTGTGTTTGAGTCTCCGTACGTTATTTCTGAGAAGGAAATTAAATCCTGGAATCGACCAACAAAGAGATCCGATATAATGAAGGCAATCCGAGAAGCAGCAAAGTCGAAGTATCATAAATACGAAAAAGGCTTTTGGTCTTTTCAGGATGGAGTAACAAAGTTGGATTTTGGATTAACTTCGAGAATGACGTATGAAAATATAAGATTAGCTGCAAAAGTAAGTAAAGAATCATTGGATGATATATGATAATTGTATTAGAAATGAGGGTATGTCATAAATTGGCTTACCCTCATTTCAATAAATAAATTTTTGAGCAATGACAATAAGCTACATATACAGTTGATATTAGTGGAATTTGGGCCCTTGGAGGCGTTGTTTTGTCTTCTGGTCTTCGCGGTAGCGGTGAAGAGCCTATTCAATGGTCAGTCCGGGATGGCGACTCAACCACAATTTGAAATCATCAGTAATTGCCGGGCCATGTGCAAAGCCTTCGTCATGAATCGGTACTCCTCCTAAAGACGGAGATGACAATGTGATTCCGGCTCCTTGAGAGATATTGACGGAGGCAGACTGTGAGGCTGTCATTTGCTGTTTGAAAGCCTCGGGGATATAGCGGTCTGTGTGTGGCGTAGGCTCACATCGAGGCTGTGCAGTCTTGAAATCATACCATATCCAATGATGTTTGCCGACAATTTCATCGGGCTTGCAGATATAGTGTAAGCGGCATATCATTTCCGGTCGAAACCACTCAGTCCGTTGTATATAGTTCCGTCGGTTATGGCTACATTTTGAGGAGCGACGACCCGGAGTCGGAGTTGTTGAGCGAGCGGCTGCCGCTGCGGAATATCGAGCCGAAGTCGGCCGAATAGCTTACCGACAGAGTCACCATATTGGCGTTGTTACGGATGTAACGGTCAGTAGTATAGGGGTTCACCGGCGAATAGTTCCACGATGGATACTGCGACCCTTTTTTACTGAATATATACATCCAGGATATGTCGAAATTCCAATGCTTGTCGGGCTTGTAGCTGAAACTCAGCGAATTGTTGTTTTCATCCTTGCTCACGCGGTATCCGGTCAGGAATTTCCCCGGAAATTTCTGCCAGAACGATACCGTAAACGGGCCTTTGTTCCACCACAGGCTCACACTTCCGTCGATGCTTGTAAGTCGGCGTCGGCATCCGTCCATGCGATTCTCATAGTGAGTGATTCCGGCATATGCTCGTGCACCAAATCCCTGTATGTCACTGATTTTTATGTTCACTGAGCCTTTGCACATGTGGCGGGAAGGCACATTTACAGGATGCGACAGGAAAAGCATATCGCCGAGATATTCCACATCGGATATCGCACAATTGTTGATGTCGGCCATCGACAGGTTGAGCGACATCGCCAACTTGTCATGCTGATAAGTGGCCTGGATACGGTAGCCGAGCGTCTCCGACACTTTCAGTGAGGGATTTCCGTTGGAGACGAGATAGGGCGATGTCTGCTGCGGATAGTCGGTAAGATCGGCAAGCGACGGTATATCCGGAGTAAATATAAACGATGCGGCCATACTCCACTTCTGCGAGATATTCCACGAAGCGCGTGCGGTGGTGATATTCCTGATGAAGTGGCGCCGGTTCATGTCGTTTTTAACCCAAAACATTTTGACACCGGTCGATGCCATAAGATACACATTGCCTAAGCGTTGGCCGAGGTCGGCATACACATAATTGTTGTTTTCGGTAAGCAATGGCTTGTACTCGGTGTGCAGATACCGGTTGGTCGAATGCGACATGGTGTTCTGCACACCTCCCGACAGTGAGGTGTTGGCGCCAAATGTATGGGTATAGCTTACTTCGGTTATGAGCGAGCGGCGCCGGTTGTCGGCATCCATCACATATTCCCGCTCATCGCCGCCGTCATATATGAAACGATTCTCGCGCCTGTAGTCGCTTGAGCTTATAGTGCCTACCACCTGCGCCTCCAGAGAGTTGCTCTCATTGAAGTCGCGGCGCAAGAACAGGTCGAGCGACGGTGCGAAATCCCGGCTTGTCGACCGGCTGAATTTGTCGCATGCGCCAAGTTGCGAATCGTCATCATATCCGACCAGACGGTTTTTCGAAGTCATGGGCGTAGCCGAGAACGTGACCGCCAGTGTAGTACTCTCGGTGGGGCTGTAGGTATACTTTGTCTGCAACTGGTTGTAGAAATAGTTGAACGGATTACGGTCGTGCGACTTGATGTCGACGCGGAAATTATCTCCGATGTAGGCCTCATCGCTATTGTCGTATACCTGCTGATAGTTGCGCCACGACGGAGTCCACGACAGAGAAAACTGCGACGGCCCCTGATGGTACGACGCTTCTACCGACCCGTCGACAAATGCGGTAGCCACCGCACTGCGCCCCCAGGCATATATCTGTCCGCCGTCGTTGCGTTTACGAAGGGTGATATTTATAAGCCCGTTCATGCCCCGGTCGGCATATCGGCCGGGGGTGATGCGCGAGTACTCGATCTTCTCGATATCCTTTGGCTGCAAAGTGTTTACATCGGCCATCGTTGACGGCACTCCATTGATTAGAATCATCGGAGCGGCGCCGTCTACCTTTAAGCTGCGGTTTATAGGGTCGGCTTCAAGCCCGGCAAGAGGGAGTTTCTGAAACAGACCTACCGACGTCGACGAGGCTTTTATATCCGACTTGGATGGAAATACTATGGTACGCCCGCGGGCATCTATCATTGCCTTACCGGTGACAGTGACTTCGTCAAGCGACACTCCTTCCGACAGATATAAATTACCGAGATTTATATTTCCCTGGCCGCGGTCAATGATGACAGTGGCCCCGGTATACCCCGTCATGCCTATCTCAAGCGTTATGTTAGAGGATACATCCGTATCAAATGTGAATGCTCCCGATATGTCGGATACTGTGCCCGATATAAACTTACTGTCGGCAAGCAGGCGGCATGTAGCTCCGACTACAGCAGTGGAATCACATTCCGAAAGCACCGTGCCGCATATGGTTCTGGCCGAAACATTACTCGTGGCAACAAGCAAAAATATCATAGCGACGAGTATTCTAAGAGGATGGCTCATGTGGAAAATCTGTTGATGTGTGGCACGAAGTTAATAATAATTGCCAAGATAACACCCCCTTATAGGAAAAAAATACCCCCCCCAAAAAAATAATACGCAGTAAATCAGTCTATTATGTCGCGCAGTGAAAATTGTTTTTCGTGCCCCCGTTAAGCAGGATTGGCAATGATGGCCTTCAGAGCTCTGGCGAGCTGGTCGGGACACGAGGTGTCCTTGCCGCCGCAGCGTATGCCCCCCAGACGCGCGATTACCTCGTCGGGAGTCATGCCGCATACAAGTGAAGAGATGCCCTGAAGATTGCCATGGCATCCTCCTGTAAATGACACCGACTTTATTACTCCGTTGTCGAGTTCGATTTCTATAAGGCGCGAACATGTGCCTTGTGTGCTATATTGATATGTCATTCTCCGTATTGTCTTTAATTTCCGCAAAATTAACTAATTTTGCCGGCAAAATAAGAGATTGTCTAAATTTATATGAATCCGACATCACGACAGGAAGAATCCCGCACGGCATTCAGAGTACTGTTTGCCATAAGCATAGCCCACCTGCTCAACGACATGGTACAGAGCATCGTACCGTCAATCTATCCGATAATAAAAGAAGAGATGGGGCTGTCATTCATACAGATTGGAGTCATCACTCTGGTGTTTCAGCTCACATCGTCATTGTTGCAGCCCTTTGTGGGTATGTACGCCGACCGGCGCCCCAGCCCTTACGCACTCGCTGCCGGCATGTGCTTCACCCTTACCGGTCTCATATGGCTCGCATTTACCGGCAGCTACGCCGCCATGCTCGGAGCCGTCTCGGTGATAGGCATAGGGTCGTCCATCTTCCATCCCGAGGCGTCGCGTGTGGCACAGCTTGCCGCCGGCGGCAAGAAAGGCCTCGCTCAGTCGATATTCCAGGTTGGCGGCAACGGCGGCACGGCCATAGGCCCATTGCTCGCAGCGCTGATTGTTCTCCCCCACGGTCGTCTTGCGGTGCTATGGTTTGCCGTGGCGGCTATAATGGGTGCTCTAATTCTTACGCGGGTAGGGCGCTGGTATAAACGCGTTGTAAACAATATATCCGGGCAGCGACGTAAAGTCCGCTCTGTGGTAGACCATCTGAGCAAGCGGCGCATAAACATGGCTCTTGCAGTGCTGGTAGTGCTCACCTTCTCCAAGCAGTTCTATCTCGCAAGCATGACGAGCTACTTCACATTCTTTCTTATCGACAAGTTCGGGGTGTCGATACAATACTCTCAGATAGCCCTTTTCGCGTTTCTTGCCGCATCGGCGATTGGCATAATCGCCGGAGGATATATTGGCGACAAAATCGGACGCAAATACGTGATATGGGGCTCCATACTTGGTGCGGCGCCGTTTGCCATAGCAATGCCTTACGCCGGACTCACTCTCACCATAATACTCGCCATCATCGTGGGGCTGGTAATATCCTCGGCATTCTCCGCCATACTTGTGTATGCCACCGAGCTGAAACCCGGTAAAGTCGGTATGATTGCCGGACTGTTCTTCGGCCTGTCGTTCGGTCTCGGAGGTGTCGGGGCTGCATTCTTCGGATGGCTGGCCGACATTCGTGGCATATATTTCGTGTTCGAGATAAGCACTCTGCTCCCGTTGCTTGGCATCGTGGCCGCATTTCTCCCCGACCTGAAGAAAATCGACAAGGAGTGAACGCCGGTGCCCTCTGCGGAGTTATACATCCATAAAAGGATGAAATCCGTTTGACTACCTATCCACGAAAATAAAATCTTATGTTACTCGATATCCTTCTGCTTGTCGCCGGACTGGCGATGATACTCCTTGGGGCCAACTGGCTTACCGACGGAGGCTCCGGAGTGGCCAAGCGCTTCGGTATCAGCGAGCTTGTGATAGGCCTTACCATCGTGGCGTTCGGCACATCGGCGCCCGAACTGGTAATTAGCGTGATGTCGGCGATAAAGGGCAGTGCCGGACTGGCCATAGGCAATGTGGTCGGCAGCAATATCTTCAATGTGCTGATGATTATCGGCATCGTGGCCATGGTGAGGCCCATCAAGGTCGAACACAGTATAATGACCAACGAGATACCGCTTGTCGTGCTCGCCTCCGTGGCACTGCTTGCATGTGGCAACGGACATCTCCTCGATGGAGATGTGACCGATATGGTGACACGCGTCGACGGTATCCTGCTGCTGCTCTTCTTCGCCATATTCATGCGCTATACTTTCTCCATCGCAAAAGCCGCGCCATCTCCTTCCGAGCCCGAGCCGCGCCCGGAAACCTCACGACCGGAAGTGCCGGTGCCGATGTGGAAGGCCTGCGGCATGATTGTGCTCGGCCTGGCAGCCCTCGTATGGGGAGGTGATATCTTTGTTGACAGCGCATCGTCGCTTGCCCGGGCCATGGGAGTAAGCGATGCTGTAATCGGTCTTACCATTGTCGCTGCGGGCACATCTCTGCCAGAACTTGCCACTTCGGTAGTGGCGGCCACGAAAGGGCGCCCCGGCCTGGCTGTAGGCAATGTAATAGGCAGCTGTCTGTTCAACATATTCTTCGTGCTTGGCCTGTCGGCGGTGATACGCCCTCTGCCACTCGGCTCGATAGGTAATCTCGACCTACTCGTGATGACCGGAGCCGCCCTCCTATTCTGGCTCTTCGGATGGATTATCCGCCATCGCACCATCACCCGCATCGAAGGCATCATACTCGTGTTGATGTATATAGCCTACACTACAGTCCTTATCGTCAAAGCCTGAACCTCCGTAATAGCCTCTGAAATAAAAAAACGAACCACGGTGTGTCCCATTTCCCGGACACTGCACCGTGGTTCGTCTTGTCTAAGTATACAGTTAATTGCCGTAGACTACAGAGCCCGAGCTGCTCTCGCTCTTGCTGATGTTTTTTGCCTTCAGGCCCGAGGCATTGATGTAACCGCTGCTGCTGGCATTCAGCTCGGCATTGACACATGTTCCCGAGAGTTTCACGTCGCCACTGCTGTTGGCATTGGCTTTCACATTCTGTGCGGTAAGCATCCGTACCACCACATCGCCGCTGCTGCCTGCATATGCTGTAAAGTTGTCACACGATAGAGTGCCGATTTTCACATCACCGCTACTCGAGGCCGATGCCGTAAGATTACGACACTTCATATTTCCCGCCTTGATGTCGCCGCTGCTCGACGCCGACAAATCAATATTCCCGGTGCAGGATATATTGTCGCCGATGACATCGCCGCTGCTGCTTACGCTTATTGTGATATTGCCATTTGATGTCAAGCTGTTCTTGAGTATGATATCGCCGCTGCTCGACGCCTCCAGGCTGTTTACCGCCGGAGCCGACACACGCACCTCTCTCTTTGCCGATCCCCATACCTTATGGTTATTATCGCCCTTTATGCCTACGCGGAGTATGCCGTCGCGTGTCTCTACGGTAATCCTGTCAATCTCATTATCCGGAGCATATATTTCGACGCGCGGGCTACCTGTCGACTGTGTGTATACCACATCGACCGAATTGCTTGTGGAGATGCCGTTGAAACTGCCTGTCTCCACCTGGCGCGTTACATAATTGCGACTTGCGGCTACAACTCTGGTGCAGGAGCTGGCCCCTGCCATAATACAAACTCCTGTAATTACGGTAAAAATAACTTTCTTCATATCCTATGATGATTTTATGCGACTGGCGTCGGCATGATTGTTTATTATAATGACGTAGCTTTATGCCAAAACGTTGCATTCAATCCAAAAAAAATCCAAAATTCTCTTATTTTTTGCTTGACGATGCAATTAATGGACCAATTATTCATACTTCTCAAAAATAATTATTACCTTTGCCGCCACAAAAGCACATACATCTACCTGACCATGCCCGGATGGCGGAATCGGTAGACGCGACGGTCTCAAACACCGTTGGAGCAATCCATCCCGGTTCGATCCCGGGTCCGGGTACTGAATGACGGCTGATAATCAAGCGATTATCAGCCGTCATTTCTTTTCGGAAGTGTACTATTTATTCCGGGTCAATAAGGGGTCAGTAGCAAAACCCGGTTGAATTGTTAAAAATTTTGTGTTGGGTTGCAGTTGTAGCCACCGGGTTAGGGTTGTTTTTGGGGTGTGTGGTGGCGGAGTAGAGAGTGTAGTCGGGTCAGTGTATTGGTATCGTTGTAGTGAGAGTGTTTGACAAGGGATTGGTCGGAGGGGTATGTCGGCAATTCCAGAGTGTTGATGATATGGCGCTTCATTGGGTGTTGCGTTTGCGGCTCCACGCGTTAGCGCACAGCCGCTTTAGCGGTGTCAACAACGTTAGCCCCATCCAAGAGCCGCGTTAGCGGTTCGCAGGCTGGGGTATGATGGTATATATTCACGTTGTGCCCGGCGTAGCCCGGCGACAGGGATTTGTATGTTTTTGGGGATTTTATTAGGGTTTTAGTTAGTCGCCGGGCTACGCCGGGCCTCGCGGGGTTTTGTCCTCTTGACCTATGGCTGCGAACCGCTAACGCGGCTCTTACCATAGGCTAACGTTGTATACGCCGCCAGGGCGGCTATACGCTAACGCGTGGAGTTGTGGATGGGGCAAGGGCAGGTATTAGGTGTCAGTAGCAAAACCCGGTTGAATTGTTAAAAAATGCGTTGGCGGCTCCACGCGTTAGCGCACAGCCGCTTTAGCGGTGTCAACAACGTTAGCCCCATCCAAGAGCCGCGTTAGCGGTTCGCAGGCTGGGGTATGATGGTATATATTCACGTTGTGCCCGGCGTAGCCCGGCGACAGAGGGATTTGTATGTTTTTGGGGATTTCATTAGGGTTTTAGTAAGCCGCCGGGCTACGCCGGGCCTCGCGGGGTTTTGTCCTCTTGACCTATGGCTGCGAACCGCTAACGCGGCTCTTACCATAGGCTAACGTTGTATACGCCGCCAGGGCGGCTATACGCTAACGCGTTGGGTTGTGGATGGGGCAAGGGCAGGTATTAGGGGTCAGTAGCAAAACCCGGTTGAAATGTTAAAAAAATACGTTGGCGGCTCCACGCGTTAGCGCACAGCCGCTTTAGCGGTGTCAACAACGTTAGCCCCATCCAAGAGCCGCGTTAGCGGTTCGCAGGGTGGGGTATGATGGTATATATTCACGTTATAAAAAAACTCTTATTCTCGCTTACTATAGTCTTATCATAACGGAGATTGATAGTATCGGAGTCTGCAACACTGCCGATTATACATCGGAGAGTTCAACTAAAAAAAGGTGAATATTGTTTTAGATTCTAAAAACAGTATTGCCGTTTATTTTATGGACGACTTGATTATAATCATTGCATTGATTCTGCTCAATGGAATATTCTCCATGTCAGAAGTCGCACTTATCTCCGCTCGAAAATCAAAACTCACCGCTGATGCCAAAGATGGCAACAGAAACGCAGCCAATGCGTTGAAACTCCAGAGCGAGCCCGACCGTTTTTTGTCTACCGTACAGATAGGCATTACACTTATCGGCATTCTCACCGGCTTGTTTTCCGGGGCCACCATCGCTACCGAGGTCGGAGATTACCTTGTCCGCCTCGGCCTTGCTCCCAAAATGGCAATGAATATATCACGCATATTCATAGTGTCAATAGTCACATATCTCTCGATTGTTGTAGGCGAACTGGTGCCAAAGCGTATAGGAATGGGCCATGCCGACACAATTGCCAAGATTGTTGCCGGCCCGATGAAGATGCTCTCCCTCATCACCTATCCTGTCGTATGGCTCCTGTCCATATCTACTTCTGCCATCGTAAAGATTTTCAGAATCGGAACCGGCTCCACAAAAGTCACAGAGGAAGAGATTAAATCATTGATTCACGAAGGCGCATCTTCAGGCGAAGTCAGGGAAGTCGAACAGGATATCATGGAGAGGGCCCTGATGATGGGCGACTGCCGTATCGAATCCATTATGACCAGCCGCAAGGATGTGGCGGCGCTTACTGTAGATATGGATCAGGAAAGCATCCGCAACGTTCTTTCTGATGATCTCCACTCGGCGTATCCTGTCTTTGACAAAGAGAAAGAAGATATCTGTGGGGTGATTTCCCTGAAGCAGCTTGTACTGTCGCTCGGCAAACCCGACTTCGACATAAGAAAAGCACTGACTCCCGCCATGTGCCTTCCCGAAACCATGACAGTGTATGACGCACTTGAGACATTCAAAACCTCTAACGCCCATTCGGCTCTCGTATATGACGAATATGGCACTTTCCAGGGCATAATAACATTGCGGGATATTCTCGACGGACTTATTGGCAACATCACCCACGATGGAGACGGCCCCATGATAGTAAAACGTCCCGATACTGAAGAGTGGCTCATCGACGGACAATGCCCCATATACGATTTCCTCGCATATTTCGATTGCGAGGATTTATACAGACCGGCCACATATTCCACTATCGCCGGACTTATCCTGGAGCATCTGCGCAGGGTACCTTCCGAAGGCGATACGATAATATGGCATTCCTTCCGCATCGAAGTAGCCGACATGGACCATGTGCGCATCGACAAAGTTGCCGTATCGCTCATCTCCGATTCCGTGAGTGCCAGCAACTGATATAATATTGTCAGCATTTTCTCCACTATGCCTTGTGGAGAAAATGCTGACAATATCAGATAGAATTATACGAAGGGTTGGTTGATGGCGATGACCTACTTCGACGGTGAAGCGGCAGGACATGCGGGCTTGGACTTTGCCGCGCCGCAGCATGAGCCGGAGGATGATGTCGCGCAATGTCCCGTAGCGGCAGAGGGTATGAGACTATCGCCATCCTTGCATTGCTCGGAGCATTGTGTGGCGGCATAACCGATTTTTTTGAATGCCTCGGTCAGTCTCTCGGGTGAGACTTTTGCGGGATTGTAGGTTATGGTTACTGTCTGCTCTTTCAGATTGGTCACAATCGAGCTTACACCTTTCTCAAACCGCAGGTTGCTCTTGATTTTGTTCTCGCAGTTCTGACATGTCATCTTCGGACTTACGGTGAACACTACCGTGGCTTTATTGTTGTCCTTGGCCGACATAAACGCGGGGACCGCCACAAGCATCATCAGAAACGCAAAAATATAATTCTTCATAATAGTGTGGAATATTGTTGGGTGTGATTGGTTATCATAGATATTTGGTGATATTGTAGCGAAATCCCACATATACCATGGCTCCATGCAGTGGACCATAAATCATTGTCGCATCAAAATCGGGACCCCATGGGTCTGACGCTCCGATTATAGGATTGTTCTGACGGAATCCGGTGAGATTTTCGCCTCCGACATATATGGCCCAATGTCGGAAGTTGCGTGTCACCTGAGCGTTAAGCTGTGGGAATGCCTTGTAACGTTCGGGCCACGAAAGGGTACCGTCAGCTTTTTCATATGGCGTCGGCATGCGGCCCGGGCCGTTGAGCACAAATGTGGCATCCACCTGCCATAGCCCCATGTCGGGCGACCATCCTACAGTCAGCAGACCCTTGTGGCGCGATGTCAGAGGCTTTTGCGAGAGTCCGTGTCCGGTATAATCAGCTTTGACATCGGTAAATCGCCATGCTGCCGTTACGCTCAGTTCGCTCAGTGGCTCAAAGGTAGCCTCAATCTGCAGAGAGTGGGAATACGAACGCCCGTTGTCTGAGTAGATATATGCCGCATGGGGGTCACGGTCAAGATTGAGCATCAGCTGGTCGGAAAAATCAGTGTAATAGTACTCGCCTGAAAACTGGAGCCTCTTCCCTGCGGGATACAGTGTCCAGCCGGCGCCGGCACCGAAGTTCCGGGCTGCTTCGCGCCTGAGCCCGGGCGCAATATCAATTTTGCGCGACGAGGCGAGAAGATAGGAATATTCGGCAAGCGGATGAGGCGAGCGGTATCCCTTGCCCGCAGAGGCATGGATAGTGACGGCTTCCGACGGATTGTAGCGCACATGCATGCGCGGTGTCACCATCGCCCCGTATACATCGCTATAATCATAGCGCACTCCGCCCATCGCCACAACCTTGTCGTCAAGATTAAGAGTATACTGCGCGTATGCGCCCCCTACGGCCTCCCGGCTCACACTCCTCGAAAGTGGCAGCCCGCCATCGGCCTGCATACGGTAGTGAAATCGGTAGTAGTCGTAGTTGAACGACAGTCCGGCACTTAGGGCATGGACTCCGCGCCATTTGCGCTCGAACATCAGCGATGCATAAGCCTCGCGCTGATCCACATTGCATATGCGGAGGCCATAGGCTGCGTCCTGGTCGTGCCTCGAGCCCGAAAGTATAAGCGCCACATTGCCGTCGTTGTCGCGGTCAAACATATAGGCGTTTTTCGCGAATGCCTCCCAACGGCGTGTATCGATACGGATTTCATACAGTGGCATATCCATCATGCTCGGATGGGCATGATGCGTGTCCTGTCCGCTTATGCGGCGCTCGTCGAGTATTTTTGCCGCCGCCTGAAACACATAGTTACGGCCGAGATAAGCCACACGCGGCATCGCCGACAACTGACGCACACGCGGCATGTCGATAAAGCCGTCGTCGTTGCTGTCATGTCCCGAAAATCCGTTTTCGAAATGTGTGAGGAGCCCGCCACTCCAGTTGCGTCCGAGATGGAGATTTCCGTCGGCGTTCAGTTCAAGTTTGTTCATCATGTCGTAGTAGCCATTTACCGACAGCGACGGGTCGAGTTGGGGCTTTTTCATCTCCACGTTGATTTGTCCGGTTATCGACTCATAGCCGTTCTTTACCGAAGATGCACCTTTCGACACCTGTATCGACTGCATCCACGGCCCCGGGATATAGCCGAGACCGTAGGGCGACGCCGCTCCGCGGAAGTTTGGTATATTCTCGGTAAGCATCTGCACATAAGAGCCCGATAGCCCCAACAGACGTATCTGCCTGGCGCCTGTGGCGGCGTCCGTATAGTTGACGTCGACCGACGGATTGGTGGTGAAGCTCTCGCCGAGATTGCAGCATGCCGCACGCTTAAGCTCCGAAGCGGTGATAAGTTCTGAGTTAGTGACTCCCATAAGTTTCCGTGGCCCTTTCGGAGTAGTCACTACCACCTCGTCGAGTTCGCCAAAGAGCGAATCGGGTTGTTCCTCCAGAGCATACGCGCACAAAGCCGAGCAAAAGGCCGCAACAGTAACTAAATGTCTCATGATGGATTATATGACCTGTGTCAGAAACAATGCGTTGGTCACGACATAACGGTTGCCACGATTGAGCGCGCACCACCGTAGTCGCGAAATTCACACAGATAGATTCCCTGCCATGTGCCGAGATTGAGACGCCCTCTTGTGACCGGGAGCGTCAGCGTCGAGCCCACAATTACCGATTTGGCATGAGAGGGCATATCGTCGGGCCCTTCGTCAGTATGCAGGTAATAGGGCGCGTTCTCCGGCACCATACGGTCGAAAATCGAGCGCAGGTCGCTGCGCACATCCGGGTCGGCGTTCTCGTTGAGCGCCAGCGCCGCCGATGTGTGCTTTATCAGCAGATTGATTATTCCCGCCTCGGGGAGTTGAGGCAATTTATTGAGTATTTCTCCTGTAATCAGATGTATTCCGTGCGGATAAGCACGCAGTGTAAACTCTATCTGTTGTATCATGCCGCAAATTTACCACTTTTCCATTATCTCCGAAATACCTAAAACAAGTGATTTTTAGGGAAACACGGGCAATATATCGAGCGACGTCGCCCGATATATTGCCCATGTCTGTCCGTATATTGTCTTTTTAGCGGTTGGCGTACATCTGCTCGTAGTAGCTCTGATAGTCGCCTGAGGTAACTGAGTCGAGCCACTCCTGGTTGTCAAGATACCAGCGCACCGTGCGCTCTATCCCCTCCTCAAACTGTAGTGTCGGCTCCCAGCCGAGTTCACGCTGTAGCTTGCGCGAGTCGATGGCATAGCGCAGATCGTGGCCCGCACGGTCGGTGACATAGGTGATGAGGCTGTCGGAGTATCCTTCGGGATTGCCGAGCATACGGTCGACTGTGCGTATCAGCACCTTTACGATATCAATGTTGCGCCATTCGTTAAATCCGCCGATATTGTAGGTGTCGGCAATACGCCCCTTGTGGAATATCAGGTCAATGGCTCGGGCATGGTCCTCCACGAAGAGCCAGTCGCGCACGTTGAGGCCCTCGCCATACACCGGCAGGGGCTTGCGGTGACGGATATTGTTGATAAACAGGGGTATCAGCTTTTCCGGGAACTGATACGGACCGTAGTTGTTTGAGCAATTGGTAATAACGACAGGCATGCCGTATGTGTCGTGGTACGAGCGCACGAAATGGTCGCTCGAAGCCTTCGAGGCTGAATATGGAGAGTGGGGATTATACTTGGTGGTCTCAAGGAAAAACTCCTCGCCGTAGGCATGGTGGTTGGTCGACGACGATGCCGCGGTGGTAAACGGCGACGGAAGTCCGTCGGGATGCGTCAGTTCAAGCGCTCCGTATACTTCATCGGTCGAGATATGGTAGAACAGCTTGCCTTCATATCCCTCGGGACGTTCCTCCCAGGCTATTTTGGCAGCCTGCAGAAGCGACAGAGTGCCCATCACATTGGTACGGGCGAATGTAAACGGGTCTTTTATCGACCGGTCGACATGGCTCTCGGCGGCAAGATGGATTATGCCGTCCACCCCATAATCGCGCACAAGCGAGAGCATCTTGTCGAAGTCGCATATGTCGGCCTTTACAAAAAGATAGTTCGGAGCATCCTCGATATCTTTCAGATTGGCCAGATTGCCGGCATATGTAAGTGCATCGACATTGATTATGCGATAGTCGGGATACTTGTTCACAAAAAGGCGCACCACATGGCTCCCTATGAATCCGGCGCCACCGGTGACGATTATGTTACGCTTGAAGCTGTTCATATATTTCTAAAAATGGGAATGTCCGCAAATTTAGGTCAAATCTGCGGACATTTCCTAACTATTATCGTAATTATTTTACTTAACGATACCCTTTTCAAGATATTCGGCGAGGTTGGTGCGCACGCTTTCGCCGGCACGCTCTACAGCCACCTTGGCCATGTCGGCGTCGGTCATTATCTTCACCAGTTCGGCGAACGATGTCTTCTGCGGGTTCCAGCCGAGTTTTGCGCGGGCCTTTGTGGGGTCGCCCCAGAGATTTACCACGTCGGTCGGACGGTAGAAGTCGGGCGATACCTCGATAAGCACCTTGCCGGTAGCCGCGTCGATACCCTTTTCGTTCTCTTCCTCACCTTCCCAGCGCAGTTCGATGCCGACGTTGCGGAAAGCAAGCTCGCAGAATTCGCGCACGGAGTGCTGCTCGCCGGTGGCGATAACGAAGTCCTCGGGAGTCGGATGCTGGAGAATGAGCCACATACACTCCACATAGTCCTTGGCATAGCCCCAGTCGCGCAGCGAAGAGAGGTTGCCGAGATAGAGCTTGTCCTGCTTCCCCTGGGCAATACGGGCGGCAGCAAGTGTTATCTTGCGGGTGACGAAAGTCTCGCCGCGACGCTCGCTCTCATGGTTGAAGAGAATACCCGAGCAGCAATACATGCCGTAGGCTTCGCGATACTCCTTGACAATCCAGAAGCCATACTGCTTGGCCACTGCATAAGGGCTGTAGGGATGGAAGGGGGTGTTCTCGTTCTGAGGCACTTCCTCTACTTTTCCGTAAAGCTCTGATGTGGATGCCTGATAGATGCGGCAAGTGTCCTTAAGGCCGGTCAGACGCACTGCCTCAAGCACACGAAGCACTCCGGTGGCATCGATGTCGGCTGTAAACTCAGGCGAGTCAAACGACACCTGCACGTGGCTCTGTGCTGCGAGATTGTAGATTTCATCGGGGCGTACCTTGCCTACCACCTGAAGTATCGACATAGAGTCGCCGAGGTCGGCATAGTGGAGATGGAAATTGGGATGACCCTCAAGATGGGCGATACGTTCACGGAAGTCAACCGACGAGCGGCGGATAGTGCCATGCACGTCGTAATCTTTTTCGAGCAGAAGCTCTGCCAGGAACGAGCCGTCCTGACCCGTAACCCCTGTAATGAGTGCTTTCTTCATACTATATGATATATTTATTTACACTACGGGCGTTACGTAATAGCGGACATACCACAAACGCCACTCTTTCCTTTGAGCCTACAAAGTTAGTGATTTTTCGGCATTCCGGCAAAACCATTCCACAAACCGCCAGGTCTGGCGCATGAGATTTAACTCAAATTCAGTCAAAAATTCACCTGATTATGTGAAATAAACTTT
>Ga0137298_10929_pt1 | contig 19131 bp, 21 predicted proteins | sample RamsorincwithD2O_2_FD_97182 | JGI IMG/M metagenome (GOLD analysis project Ga0137298, IMG submission 97182) | Mouse cecal microbial communities from Vienna, Austria - Glucosamine amended with D2O | ecosystem: Host-associated > Mammals > Digestive system > Large intestine > Cecum | place: Austria...
AGGTCCACAACTCGTCAGCTCAAAAGCTACGGGAACAAGGAACTATTTCTGCAGAAGCACCCTGACGGACTCGAACTTATCAATTCAGATTTAAAGCTCCTGAGTTTGGCAGATTCTAACTGACCTCTTGGTCGTCAACGGCCATGGGGTCTGTTTTTTTGCCTTTTTATTCATTATTCGCTTGTGGATATGTAGTAGGTATGTTATAATTAGATCATTATTGGAGGTGGTCTATGTTTGTTTCTACTTGCAAGGGTGGCGCCAAAGGACAGTACACTTATGTCCGGCTGATGGAGTCTTATCGAGACAAAGACGGGAAGGTAAAACACAAAGTTGTCCAAAATCTCGGGCGGCTTGATGTTCTTTCTCAGTCGAATCCAAACTATCTGGAAGATCTGAAGAAGAAATACCAAGATAGTTATGCAGAAAAGAGTCGTCTTCAGTCGCTCAATCGACTCGCACAAGCTCAGACTCTGCTGAACTTTGAAAACAGTGTTTCTGCGGGCGGTCCGCTTCCTCTTTTGCAGTACGGGCACTACGTTTTAAAAAAGCTCTGGGATGATCATCTGCATTTAGATCGGAAGTTCAAAGACATACAACAGCGACAAACAAAAGCAAAATTCGATTTGAACGCTGTTGTCTCTTATCTCTGTTTTTTAAAAATCCTTGATCCGCACTCTGTTTTTTACTCATTCGGCGACCAGGACGGATTTCTAGGTGCGCCTGTGCAGGGTATCGGTTTAGACAGTTACTACAATTCTTACGATTATTTGTTTGAGCACAAAGACTCGATCATGAGATTCTTTAACCGCTCAGTCAATAAACAGCTCGGAAAAACAAAGGCCACCTTGATTTTTTATGACGTTACCAACGTCTACTTTGAAACTGCGCTGAGTGACTTGGAGTGCGGCAGACAACAGATAGATTTCCAAGACCGGCTTCAGCAAGAACTGGAATTGGCCTATGAAAGCGGTGAATTGGATTCCTCGTGCTTTGACGATGAAGGAAGACTACGGCCTTGTCCGAAGGCTGATGACTTCATCAAGAAAATCCAGGAGCAAAAGATCGAATACCTGCGAATGAGAGGCCCCTCAAAAGAGCACCGCTTCGACCTGCCTTTAGCCTCCATCGCCTTGGTCATTAACGAAGAAGGAATACCGATTGACTTTTACGTCTACGCCGGAAACGCATCCGAATTTAAGACGATGAGTTCTTCGATTGAGTCTCTGAAACAAAAATACAACGTTAAAGAGAGCATCGTCGTTGCCGACCGAGGACTAAATTCTGCGGCAAATTTAAAGATGCTGCAGACAAATGATCTTGGATTTCTGATGGCGCAGAAAGTAAGTAATCTGGGTCAGAAGACAACAAAAGCGATGTTCGATCCCGAAGGATATGTCCCAATCATCAGACAAGGAGAGGAAATCGGACGCTTTAAAGTCATAAAAGACTGGGTTAAAAAAGGAAAGGTAAAAGAAGAAGATACTCACTGCACCTTGGTTCTGACCTTTGATAAAAAGAGACAGAAACGGGACTTAGCAGTGCTCGAAGTGTGGAAAGAGCTGGTACTAAAGAAACAGGCGCAAGGCATAAAAGTTAAACCTAAGAGCTCCGGGTGGGCCTGCATTGCAAAGACTTCGGAAAAAGTAGAGGCGAAAATCGAAGGAGTTGATGAAGAGGTCCTCGAAGCTAAACGCCGCCTTGCAGGATATGCAGCCCTCATCTACAAAAATGCTCCGAACTGTGTGGAGCAAAGCGCTTTACCGGATGGACACCTAGCCGCAGCCTACCACGAACTTAACCAGATCGAGAGCTGCTTCAGAGTTATGAAGTCTCACTTAGGTTTACGGCCTATGTACGTGAGAAACTCGAATCATATTAAAGGCCACATACTCATTTGTGTAATTGCGCTGGGCATTCTGAAACTACTGCAGTGGAAGCTGAAAGAAGCCGGAACTCCTCTGAGCATCTCGGAAATAGTCCGAGCACTAAACGCGGCGACGACCGTACCAATAAAAAGTGCTAATGAACTCATGTTCCTGCAGTGCTCGAGGCCACAGAATATTAGAAAGGGCTTAGAGCGGCTGACTCAGGAAGAACTTAAAGCTGAGCTATCAGGGCGCAGGCAGCAGCCAAGTCAGCTCGAAATACTCTTCAAAACGGTCGGACTCGTACCGCCGGCTCGCTTAGTCAATATCAAAGAAATGGGTCGTTGTTTAGGAGTAAGACTTACAGCGGAGGACTCGATACCGGAATTGCTCAAAGATATGCTCTAGCATACCTACAAGACAATAATTTTAAAAAGCTCTCAACTCCCTGATAATCAAAGGACTGAGAGCTTTTTTGTTTAATAAATTCTGCCAAACTCAGGTCTTTAACCTTCTGAATATTCAACGATAAATTCGAAATTTTTTCTAGAAAATTTAACGACAATGTAGTTCAATCAAGGCTAATTATGATATAATTATCAATAAGGAGGAGTGAGTCGTGTCCATCTCAATTTCGGAAAGAAAGGTAAAAGGCAAGGTCTATATCTCTATCGTCGAGAAGTATCGAGATCCAATTACAAAAAGGTCCACAACTCGTCAGCTCAAAAGCTACGGGAACAAGGAGTTATTTCTGCAGAAGCACCCTGACGGACTCGAACTTATCAATTCAGATTTAAAGCTCTTCCGGGAATCAAGTCAGGCCTATGCGGAGGCGACCGAGTTGCCGAACGGCAGCGGAGTCTCAATCGTTGACAGCGCAGCGAACTCCACTGAGTTAGGCAGTTCATTTCTCGTTTCACCAGCACCGTTTCTAACGATTTGGAACAAGCTTGAATTAGACCAATACTTCAAGAATCTAGAGCGCAATTACAGAGGAAAGGTTCCGGTCGATTTAAATAAACTGGCCTTTTACAATGCGGTTGCTCGGATACTCAGGCCTGAATCAAAACTAGGAACGTGGATTGACAGGAATAGATATCTATACGACTTTGAGAGCCTTTCTCTCAAGGATATGTACAACTTGCTGGATATACTTGACGAACGCAAGCAAAAGATCATTGATCGGTTAAACGCGGCAATAGACAAGCTTTATCAGAGGGATCTTACGATCGCTCTTTATGATGTCACCACCTTTTACTTTGAGAGTTTTATCGAAGATGAGCTTCGTGCTCGAGGTATGAGCAAAGAACATCGAACCCAAGAAACACAGGTTGTGATGGGCTTACTTGTAGACAGCGAAGGAATACCGTTTGGCTACGAGCTCTTTAGAGGTAATACTGCCGAAGTCGGCACAATGCTTGAGGTGGTGGAAGGCTTTAAAAAACGTTACCAGTTAAACAACGTAACGATCATAGCCGATGCCGGGTTAAACCAACTCATCAACTTGGAATCCCTTGAACAGGCCGGGTTTAAATATATTGTTGGCTATCCTCCTTACGTAAAACTAAACCGTACAGAACAAGATTCTCTTCTGGAAGAGGACGGATGGGAGAGTTATGACTGCGTAGAAGATTCTTGGCGCATCAAGCGAATGGCTCTTCCAATCAACAAGCGCGTTTATCCAAAGGGTGAGCAATCGAGAAAAATCCAGCTGGAGGCTGAGTGCATTGCAACGTTCTCTTTATCACGTTATAAGCACGACTTGGATGAACTGAGAAAAAAGACAACACGTGCGAAAGAACTCGTACGAAAAGGAGCGAAAGCTGTCCAGGCAGCTAATCGCAACGGCTATAAGAGTTTTATTAAATCAGAGCTTAAAGAAGTTCAATTTAATGAAACGCTTTACACCAAGCGTCTTAAATGGTGCGGTTACACGGCCTTGCTGACCAATATCGAAGATCAAGATTCGAGCGTCATTTATGCACTGCTTCGACAACTCTGGAGAATCGAGGATAACTTTAGAGTGTTAAAAACGGCGATTGAAGCCAGGCCGGTCTACGTATGGACAACCAAGCATATACGGGGTCATTTTGTACTGTGCTATATCAGCCTTGTCCTGACTCGTTTAATGCAGAAACAGCTGAAAGAGGATGCCTTGAAATACTCTGTAAGGCAGGTTGTAGAAGCCCTCAATGCGCTCAGCGTCTCCCCCTTGAATGCATTAAGAAAAAGTAAAAGTCAGCTATATCAGTGTGTGGTTGAAAACTCTGAAGGGAGCACGTCCTCCGGAGAGTACAAACCTCTTCTGGAAATTGCCAATGACATCTGGAAATCGTGCGGCTTGGAGCCCCTGACGCGTCTTGAGAGTCACGGCTCTTTAGTTAGGAAACTTGGAAGAAGCTTTAAAATCCGATGAATCGTTGAACTACGAAGTCGCTAAAATATATAATCAGCTAAAGGCTTGGTACTCACGGGTTGTACCGCGAAATCGTTTTAAAAATCAAGGAAAAGTCGGGAAGTAAGTTTTAACCGTCTAGGCTGAAGAGGCCGGGACGGTTTTTTTGTTTATGGCGGTTTGTCGGAAAAATTTCGTTTCCGAGGCGGTCGTCCTGCAGGCTCAGAGCCGCGAAAAGACAACTGCCGCAGCCGGAGAAGGTTGTTCTGCTGAAGATAAGTCATGCGGGGAGTTTTTCGCGAAGATTCTGATTCGGGGTTTTGAGAAACCGCAGGCAAAGACAAACAGATATCGACTGTGGTTATTCTGTGTATTAGATGATTGAAAACTCTGAAAACCCGCATGGATATTGGGTTCTGGCGGCCCCAACAATAATTGAATATTCCCTATTGGTGAGGCTTTGCAGATGCTATAAATAAATTGCCATATATTTTGCCATAATCTTACACGGATAAAATACGGCAAAGAACAAAAAAATTGCCCCGACAGAGCGGGGCAAAATTTATCTTTTGCAGCTGGCAGAGCTCTTCTTTATTGAGAAATATTTCCTCTCCGCGACTTCGCCTTTTTTTCCGATGTTGAATGACGAAATAGGGCGGTGGTAACCCATCACTCGTGTCCAGACTTCGCATTTGGTGCGTTCACTGTTTGTAATGCCGAACTTTTCAATGTTGTCCATGTTCATCTCCTGAGCTGGATTGCGCACCATTCAATGATTCCTCTATCGCTGACTGCGCGTTCTGCACATCGATTAAGAGCTGCTGAAGAGAGCTCAAATGCTCGTTTAAATCTACCACACTCTCTAAGCTCGGTTTGTAGGCGTCGCTGTATCTCGGCATCTCTGCTGCGCACCCTGACAGCAGAGTCGTTAAGAACAGAAATAGACTGCTGAAGTTTTGCAATTTCATGATCTTTCCGCTGTAAATTTTCAATTTGTTGAATTAGCGAATGCTCTCGGTCCTGAGCCCAGCGCAGCTCAACTTCCTCTTGGCCAAAATGATAGGCGCACATCGCGGTCGCAATGAATCCAGCTACTGTTAGTATTGCTCTAACCATTCCACCTCCGCTCTGGTCCAAGATCGACGTGAACGAATGTCGGATAGAAGCCAACACCGCCCTTGCATCGCCTATTAGCGATAATTTTTAGACGCCCGAGGGCCTCCTGCCACCGTTTTTGATTGCGATATCGCGTAGGCCGAATGTCTGCCGCCTGGCCCTTAACATGGTAAGAGTTTTTAGCTCCACCGACTGCCGCATTGTGCTCAGGCGACCTATAGCCAGAGTTGATAAAAATTGGTTCTCCGAAGTCTGCCCGGATTTCCTCCAATAAAGAATAAAGGCCTGGGTCAACGACCTCGGGCCATGGGCTGGATTTGCCATCTCTTGATGCAAACTCCTCGGGTTTGAAGTGTTCACTCATGATTCACTCCCGGTAATTTATTGTTGAGTCTGTTTTTATGTTCCTCCTGGACCAGTGCCAGCATGTCTCGGACTCGTTTTGGAATGATTGAACCGAATCCGGATTTCTCAATGTTCTCCAGAATCGAGATCAATTCATTCAGCGAAAGCGCTCCGATTGCCCAGGCGCCAATCCATGGCTCGTTGAGAATCTGGTCCACACCGTGGAACCCGATGGCAGTCAGGAGGATCAAAAATTTCCTGACCACGCCTCTCAATCCTTCACGGCTGGACCACGTTCCCGTCCTCGCTGCGGCAAAAATACCTGTCAGGTAATCCGCAACTACAAAACTGAACAACCAATAAAACAAATGCTGATGTTCGCCCATCAACGTGCTCACAATGCTCGTGAAAATGCCAGCCAGGGCTAAGCAGGCGTTTTTTAGTATCTCGGGATTCAGCTCCTCGATAGCACTGGCAATCTGCTGCCACATTTGTACTCTCCTAAATTCAATCTCGAAGCACTGTTACCTTAGGTAATTCAGGCCACACGACAGAATCAGGGAAACCCTCCTGTGCAGGAACGTCTCTCAGGGCCTGCCGATAGGCTTTCACTGTCGCTAAATCGTCATCACTGATCGGGTAATCTCCACTGACTAAATAATCAGTTTGTGAAAGAAGGCGATCTCGCTGAGATCGGACTGTCTGGGCTTTTTGTTCTGCTAGCTCCTCAGCTGTCGGCTGAGGAATTGCCTCAATCGTGATTGCCTTCAGATTCCCATCCTCATCATTGATCTGTTTTTCCCGCCATAGTGCAGGATTCTCTGCGACGAATTTGCGCAACCATAATCGGAGGGTGTTCGATCTCTGAGTGCGTGACTGGTGCGGAATCTCAACGCCTATAAAATCCTCAGGGCCGGCAGGAAACGGGATGGCATCCCAATCGCTTTCAGTGCTGTTTTTGTCCCTAATTTTGTAGAAAACCTTTGGTTCCATTGCGGGCCTGACCACTGTTGAACAGGGCGGGAAAAACCATTTGCCCGGGCTGCGGGGATTCGGTTGTGCAATGTGCGAATCTGTGAAAAATCCATCTTCGTCATAAACGTAGACGGTTTTCACTAAATTTTCAACGGAGTTTGTCATGCTTACCTCTAAAAAAATTGCAGCACTCAAGCCGCGGGATCAGCGCTATCAAATAACAGATCAATCTGGACTAGCGCTCAGAGTCCAAACGTCTGGTGTTAAATCATGGGTTTTACGGGTTCCTCAGAATGGCCGAATCGTCGATATCACTCTCGGTCACTGGCCAGAGGTTTCATTAATGCAAGCTCGTGCGATTGCTCGACAGAAACGCAAAGAGTTCGAACTTGAGCCCTGCGGTTCGTATACCGTGCGCGATGCATTCCGTTTTTGGTGCTCCAAAAAACGGGGGCGCATCAGTAGCTACCGAGACGAAAAAATTCGTCTTGAAAAATACGTGATATCAAAAATCGGGAGTCGCCAGCTCGATTCAATCACGCCGCCGATCGTCATCAAACTGATGGAGCCAATTGAGGCCGCAGGTCACCAGTCAACAGTCAAACGACTGCTGATGCGTACCCGTGAAATTTTCGACATGTCTGTTAATGCGGGATACCTACAGTCAAACCCACTGGCAAAAATTACTAAAGTTTTTCCTGTCCCTGAGGTTCGCCACATGCCTGCTATCGACTGGCGGGAGCTGCCTATCGTGATCTCTCAGGTTGAGGCGCTGGCACCTCCGAAATACAGGGTTCTGTTCTATTTCTCATTAGCCACATTGTTGCGCCCGGGCGAGGTTGTTTCAATGCGCCTCGACTGGATCAACGAGGAGGCGATCACAATCCCTGCCGAATACATGAAAATGAAACGCGCTCATAGAATCCCGCTGACACCGTTTCTGATTTCGCTCATCAGCGAGGCAAAACGAATGCGGAAAAATAAACGTTCTCCATTTTTATTCCCCGCCACAAACGCGAACCGTCCCATTAGCTCACAGGCCATGGCCAAATGGCTGCACGAGCAGCCAGCATTTAGGGGCCGTCTGGTTGCTCACGGACTGCGTTCAATCGGGCGGTCCTGGTTCGCTGACAACGATGTTCCATTTGAGATTGCCGAGGCTTGTTTAGCGCACGTGGTCGGGTCGCAGGTGGTCCGAGCGTATCAACGAACCGATTTTTTTGCACCGAGACAAAAAATTATGCTCAGCTGGCATGCGTTCATCCAGCAATGTGCTCAATGTGCTCAGCTACTGACGCAAAACACTGATTCACATGAGGATTAGGCTCGAATATCTCGACATTTTTGCCACGTGCTCAGCACAGTCAAAAAACTGCTCCCCGCCGTTCATTGGCGGGGGTTCCGAGCAATCCCAGAAAATTCCCGAATAACGCAGGTGGTATATCTTTTTACAACACTAGCGGAGCAACGTTAGTACACCCTGATCAGACAGGTTCTTTTTACGGAGAATACAACTCGGCAAATCACCAAACGATTACGAACATAACGGAAGGAGAATCGTTTAGTTCACTACGAATGGACGCCAGACGATCAAGTGCCGTTTACGGAGCATCAGATACCGTACAGCCTAATTCTTTACGGGCATTGGCGCTCATCCGAGCATTTTAAAATGCCCTAATCAAAACCAGCGCTCGCATGGCGGACGGCTGAACAGTATTTGAGGCACCAAAAACCTGAGTTGATCGATTCGCGGAGAATTTGAACGCCTGAGAGCCGGTAGCTGTGTTTGTTGAGATTGAACTTGAATCGCCAGATTCAACCTCGGTGTCGGAGATCGCACCTCCCGACCAACCAATTGTTGATAGGTTTGTTCCGTTCCCTAGTGCGACCGCTCGCAGCCGTAATGTAGCGGTGATATTCGGTCAGAAACACCCAGGCCCCGCCAGCGGAAAACTAACGGGGCCTTTTACTCAGGTGCTAGCAGTAAAGCATGAGAATCAAAGCGACCACCAACTTAATGAGAAATCGCAAGATTTGCTTTATACTAACGTTTAAGGTTTTTGAGTGCATAATAAACCTTCAACTTAGAGCGGCTCTCGGACGGCGAATCCTTGAGCCGTTTTGCTTTGGTTTTTGCTTCAATGATTGAGCGGGTAACCAGAGCGAAACCGTTCAATTCCTCGTTCAGTCATGCACACCTGAACAGGATTCTCAGATTGTAGCAAACTCTCAGAAACTGCTTTCCGAATATCAAGGGTACATTTCGTTTGCGAGCGGTCGCACTAGGGAACGGAACAAACCTATCAAAAATTGGTTGGTCGGGAGGTGCGATCTCCGACGCCGAGGTTGAATCTGGCGATTCAAGTTCAATCTCAACAAACACAGCTACCGGCTTTCAGTTGTTCAACTTCTCCGCGAACCGATCAAATCAAGTTTTTGGTGCATCAGGTACTGTTCAACCGTCTGCCATGCGAGCACTGGTTTTGATTAGGGCATTTTAAAATGCTCGGATGAGCGCCAATGCCCGTAAAGAATTAGGCTGTACGGTATCTGATGCTCCGTACTGATCATTAGCGAGGCTAGCGTCGAATTCGAGAACTGACGAATCCGATCCGTCAGTCACGACAAAATTCTGCACCCAACGGCGCATGCCAGCGAACGGACCGTTACCGCAAACGGCCCCAGATTCTGGCGTTACGAACCCAGCAAGCAAAGAAGTACCGTCGATATTCGGAAACGCACAAGGCCGGCACCTTGCGGATACCGGCCTCTTTTTAGCTTGTTAGAGCTTCGTGCGGATTAACTCCCATAACACCAGAACGAGGATGATTTTGTAATCAATATACAAATCACCTGTCCAGATTATCGTGTTATGTGCGATAATCTCCCACGAGGTTGGAAATGCGGTCAACATCTCAGTACCTCATAAGAAGTTAAGATTCAACAAAGCTCGGTCCCACCCGGGTTTTGTTTTATCTGATCCCTTTCGGGGCCCTCTACGGCATACACCGTAATCCTTTGCTAATTCTCAAAATTAAGGGATTGGCGCAGGTTTCGAGGGCGAAGACTTCGGATGAAGCTCATTTCCTTTCTTGGTTCCGAGATTGTAGCTTAGTTATCCGTTTTTACAAATTCCCGAATAACGCAGGTGGTATATCTTTTTACAACACTAGCGGAGCAACGTTAGTACACCCTGATCAGACGGGTTCTTTTTACGGAGAGTACAAATCGGCGAATCACCAAACGATTACGAACATAACGGAAGGGGAATCGTTTAGTTCACTACGAATGGACGCCAGACGATCAAGTGCCGTTTACGGAGCATCAGATACCGTACAGCCCAATTCTTTACGGGCATTGGCGCTCATCCGAGCATTTTAAAACGCTCTAATCAAAACAAGGGCTCGCATTGCGGACGGTTGAACAGTATCTGAGGCACCAAAAACTTGAGTTGATCGATTCGCGGAGAAATTGAACAACTGAGTGGCTGTAACTGGGACTGTTGAGATTGCGCTCGAAGTGCCAGTTTCGGCATCATCGTCAGTGATCGCGCCGCTGGCCCATCCGATTTTTGAAATCGATCCGTCTCCTAGTGTCGCTGTACGCAAACGAAATGTACCTAAGATATTCGGTCCGGAAACACGCTGCCCCAGCCGGCAAGAAACCAACTGGGGCATTTACTCACGTGCTCTTATCGCGACCACAGCAGGAGAATCAGGGCGATAACCAGTTTTGGTAGCCATCGCCTAATCAGCTTTGCTATAATCAGAGCAGAAGATTTTTTAGAGTACATGTCTAATCTTCCATTTGAGCGGCTCTAGGACGGCGAATCCTTGAGCCGTTTGCTTTGGTTTTTGCGTCAAAGATTGAGCGGGTGACCAGAGCGAAACCGTTCAATTCCTCGCTCAGTCATGTACACCTGAACAGGACTTCCGCATTGTAGCAAAACTCTTAAAATTCACTTTCCGAATAACTGGGGTGCTTTTACAACTTTGTACGGCATACTTACAAGTGCAAACGGAGCTATGGCTGTATCTTCGCAGGTTCCGACATTGTTAGAGGCTCAGCCAACGGGCGGTACATCGTACGAGGTTCTAAATTACTCGGCTGATCGAGTAAGCTCGATTTATGGCAATTCAAGCACTGTTCAACCTGCGGCATTGAGGGTATTGGCCTTAATACGCGCGTATTAAGGCTAGTGCACGTATTGATGCAGGTTGCACAGTTTCTGAGGCTCCATAGATGACGCTTGATCTAGAGGAATCCAGCGAGATTGTGACGCCCTGCTGGTCTGTTTGATATCCGTCAGGGAAATTGATTTTATTTGCCCCCGTTCGTCCGGGAGCGTCTCGAAATGAGACATCTCCATGCGCAAACCCTTTCGATGCCTCCAAAAATCGATCGAAATAAATTCCTCCCGTCATATTCGGTAACCCCTCAGCGATGTACTTTCCAATCTCCGAAAGCACCGTAGTGCCTTCAAGGAAACGGTGGTGCATATCAGGAATTGAGAAATGTGCTGAATCAGCACTTCCGCATTTCGTCCCAATTACGTCAAACAGCTCGGGATACTCCGTCCGAGACAGAGAGGCGCCGTTGCATAGCAGAAATCCCTCAGGGATTGTGTTTCCCATGTAATGCACAACTGTACCAATCGGCATGGCAGCCAGACACGATGCAGCGATTTCCGCTCGCAACAGCTTCTTCAGCCCATCAATTGCTGTCGTGACGTAGTTTTTGACAAAATTGAAAACACTCGATGGTGTTGTCGATTTTGTTCCGTCAATTCCAGCCTCAATGTCGGCCAGCGATGCTAATTTCACAACGCCAGCCGTGACAGTCGTTGCGGGAGGGTTGAGGAAATTTGTGTCTCCGTCGATAGTGATCACCGAACTACCACCCTGAACGACCAAATCGATCGACATCATGCCTTGCGAACCCGCGGCTTTCTGCAGAATCGCTCCGACCGGCTGCGAACTAACAGCAAACAGAGTTCCATCCTCTAGATAAACTCCAACCTCGTTCACTGTGTAGGCATCGGAACTGATATCGTTCATGGTCACATGGATAACGTTGTCTCCAACATCTCCACCAGTCAGTGCCTCTATGTCCTTAAATTTGTTCTGGAGCGCGGTTTGCTCTGCCGTGGGCGTGTAATTCCCTGTCCCAAGGCCAAATTTGGCAATTTTTACCGGGAGTGTGCCGTTGTGTTCGGCATTTACAAGCGCGGCAAGTCCTGCCGACGTGATGACAGCGATAGGCATAAAAATTTCTCCAATTGATTTAAATTAAATTCGTGTGTACGTAGCGGGGCGGAAAACTCCGCCGACAATGATTTGCCCCGTTATTGGCAATTGCTCAGAAATGCATCGTGCGTATGAAACTGGTCGGATTGCAGCCGAAATGTGGATTTGCCCCAACAGAGACTGGACGACCGTGAACGTGTAATGAGATCGAACGGGTTTTGCCTCATCCAGCAATCGAAAAAAATCCTCTTGAGATTCAGCGCTCAAGCCGCCAGAAAGCGAGCTGATCGACGCAACAACCTCAAATGTGTGAGGTTCTCCTCGCGGATTTTTCTCCCACCATTCTGTGATGGAAACGGCTGATCCCAGGCTAGCCAGAACTTTTTTAATTGCAGATAGTGTTCCCATTCTGCATTTTTGTGCCACAACCGTTTTTGCAACCTGTCGTTTCTGATTCAGTGGCCATGAGTCACGCCACGTGGTCAGGTCGAAACTGTAGGCCAGGTGATCGAGTTGCAGGCTCGTCAACTTGTCGACGTTGGCAAAAATAGCGCCTAAATAAAGAGACCCGGATGCGCGTTTGAGCTCCGGGTCTATCGCTGCGGCTGAATTCCGCACTCGTTGGTCATCTGAGATGCTTGACGGCAACAGGTCGGAAATCGAGATATCATCAATTGTTTTCATTAACCGTCCTCCAGCCCTTTAAATGTGATCGTGACGCCGGAACATTGAGCAACCTGGCTGCGATTCAGAGCCTGGAATGCCGGTTGCAGCGTTGCATGGTCGATTCGTCCTGCGCCTGCAGCTCGAATTCGAGAAATCAGCTCATCAGGATTGATGTCACGTCCAATTTTCGATTGCTGCCACGTGACGAAATCCTGAGCCGCATTTTCAACAGCCTCTTTGATTGATTCCAGTCGAACGACGTCAGAATTGAGAACGTAGTAATCAACGTTGACCTCGTAATTGACAGCGCTCGGACAGCACGCATGAACGTCATCGGTCAACGGGCGCACTTCTTCGCTAGCCAGATACGATTCGACCTCTTGCAGAAATGCTTCTTGAGGCAGTTCGCCTCCAGTCAACAACGTATAGACATTGACAACTCCTGGTGTTGGCGAATCCACTGCCACATCAATGATTGACGGAGAGACTGAAAATGCATGGAAAATGTACGCCTTCTCAGGCCCTGCAACAGAAAACGAATTCGGTCGTAGCCGGAGGCGCTCAGCATAGCTATCATCGCTTTCTTCGTCTGAACCTCCAGAGGATTCATTGATGTTCGCCGCTGTTGCTAAAAATGCCAGCGGTGCAACGATTGTCGATATTTGTCCAGCAAGATATCCATTACCAACAACTCCTGATTCGGTACATTCAGCCTGACCGACGGCTTGCAGTCCCCCCGGTTCTATCGCTACCTGTTCTGTCGTTTGGAACGTAACCTCGCCATTGGTAATTTGGAATCCTGCAGGAATAACGAATGCGCCAGTCAAGGCCTGAGTTAACGTAAATTGAATTTGCGTTACTGCACGATCGGCCTCCTGACGGGGACAATCAAGAAAGACGCCTAAAGCGTCTAAATATTGGTTTTGCGCATAGCTCAGTAAATTTTGCTGAGCAGCATGATTGAAAACCTGCCTGAGTTGGATGATTTCTGCGGCGATCGTCAGCAAAAACAATCGAATCGGATCACCCATAGCGAGAGACCGCCCGGAGGCGGTCTCATATCTGTTGATTATCGAGGCTCTAATTTGGTCCGGATCTGTCTCCATAAAATTGACATCCGGCAATCCCCAACGCGGGAAATTTTCCGACATATTTACTCCTGTATTTCCAGTGTCAGCCGCGGCATCGTTATTCCCTGATTAACGCTCTCTCCGTTCGTTGAAAAATCGATCGAGACCAATTTTGCCCTGGGCTCGTATTTTGCAAGGGCCTGAATCACAGCGGACTGGAACAGCATCCGTGAAATGTTTATCGGCTGGTCAAGCATATCCATCGACATTCCGAAGTCCCTATCCAGCGGAACAGAACCAACGACTGTTGAACAAATCGTTCGAACGTTCTGAAGAATCTCCTCGGCCACAGAGGATGGCGAGAAATTAACTGCGATAGGTTTAGATAAGTCCATCGAATAATCCATTTCCAACCTCCGAAAACGAAACAGAGACCTCGGCAACAATGCACGCACCGCCTTTGCCGAAAAATTTGTGTTGAACATCAAATTTATCCATCGCCATCATGCCCATATAAACTCCTCCAACGATGAGCGGCAGCGCTATATGTTGATCGAGTAATTTTTCCAGCAACGGGATTCCAATCAACGGAGCTATCCCTCGAGAGGCATCGAATCGCAGGCTAAACGACACCTCCAGAGGTGAATATCCCAAAAACTCCTTGATTGTTTTTCCTTGGTAGACAGAATGCTCCGCCCACCTGATCTGTTTCGAGGATTTCAGATCCTTGTAATTGAAAATTGCATTCTCTGAACAATAGAACGGCATTGGTCCATAACATCCTAAAACACTGGCCATATGTCCTCCTATGAAACATTGGGCGCGTGAACTGTTCCAGAGAACGTGCCATTACCCGAAACCGACAGATTCCCCGTTACAGAAACGTTGCCTCTGAACGTTAAATCCTGCGATGTAATCGTTGCACTGGAGCCATTCAACTGCATTGTTGTTCCTCCGACATTGAGGTTGAGCGTGGGTGTTTTAATGTTGACCTCCGCAGCCCCCTCGATGTCAACGGCCTGACCGGACTTAACGGAAACCCGCTGTGCTGCCTCGACATTGACAGAGTTCTGATCCAGTTTGATTCGTGTGCTGCCGATTTCAATTTCAAATGTTGAGGCGCTGCGATCAAAGCTGAATTTCGAACCATCAGCAAACTCAACCATGCGCACATCTGCAGAACTCGACGGAGGAACGACTTCCCCAGCGTAGATCGAACCTAGAATAAATCCGTCTTCAAGCCCAGCAGAACCGAACAAACACAGAACATCTTCTCCAACATCAGGCAGGTGGAAATCTCTGTTCTCGATCGAATTCGGAATGACGATGGGCAGGGGGTCGCTCACAATTGAGTCATCCTCATCAAAAACCACACGCGCCTTGCATTGATCAGGTAACACCTCGACTACTTCGCCAAGTTTTAAAACAGCCATATTTCGATCGTTTTGATCATTTTCAAAAATCATGCTTTCACCCTATGAATCTGTAGTGATGTCGTGTATCCGCCACCTAACGAATGCGTGGCCGAATCTATATAGAAATTTCCGTCAAATGATCCGAATCCAGATAGAGCGATAACCTCTCCTGCGACGAACAATGGGTTTCCGACAACTGTGACCTCTCCGGTTATGCTCTTCGCATTCAAGGCGCGTAACTTCGCTTCGGCCAATCGTTTAGCCTCGGCAATGCTGGTGGCTCGTTTTTTCCACTGAAAATCCTGAGCAGATTCATCGGCATTCGGATCTGTAGCGGTGTATTCCATCACAGCAGGGTTAGTTTTTTTTGTTTTGATTCGGCGTCCGTGTTCGTCAAAAATATCAGCCTTAGCTGCAGAAGCCGGAGCGGCCTTGGTTGGCCGTCCGTATTTGTCAAACATCTCACCACCGGCGCAACCTTTTTTCTTGAGTTTCGGATTTCGATAGCTTACGGTCACGCTCTTATAGGTTTCAGAGTGAGACTGGCTGAATCGAAACGATAGAACCTCTGATCGCCCGACGGCAACGGTTGCAACCGGCTCCTTCTTCTCGTATTTTTCTTTGCTGAAAACAACGAGCTGCTTGTCTGTGACTTTTACGGACAGCCCATTTTCAGAACACAGCCGCTTTAAAAATTTCAGATTGTTTTCTCGGCTCTGATCCTGTCGATCAAATTGCGGATCGTCATCTGAATCAAACAGGAATTCCAGGTCAGCCTCCTCAGCTATTGTTTTTGCGATTGCAGAAAGTGTCTGAGATTCCCAGGCGCGGGACTTGACTAAACGCCGAATCGGCACAGCTAACGGAATAGAGACGGCCTGGATAGAGACGGTTCTCGGAGGACCTGAAAAGTCAATGCCGTCAACGAAAAATTTCCCGCAATAAAGCTCAGGCCCTTTAGACAGAGGTGTTCCTGTAGCGATGTATGCTTCCAGAACCATCCCTCCGTCAGGAGTCCAACTGCCGGCCCATTTCCCCGTTTCATCTTTTAGCGTAATGCTGATCTCGTCAGCTTCGTCTCCGTCTTTATCGCTATAGGAAAACGACAGTAGATCAGGATTGAGGTATTGCGTCATGTTCGAGGCGTCTGGCCCCCAGAGCACTCTCAGATACGCCTGACGGGGCTGAAAATTGTCAATCATCAGACCTCCTCGTTTTCCACGGCGGCAACCCCTGCAGTGTTTCCGCAGGAACGGCAATCTCAGGGGCCTCAACCTTCACGCCAGCCGGAAAAATAACAATCTCCGCAATATCCGGATTAGCTTGCATTAAGCGTGTCATGAACTTTTCCGTGCCGTAAAGTTTTTTGCTGATGATGTCCCAAGTATCCCCTTGGACTGTTTTGTACATAATCACCTCACTCAATACGCCAATCGGCGTTCGTTTGCCAGCATACGCTCCAGTTCGCGTTTGAGATCGAACGCAGCGGCGGACGCTCCTTGCCGTATATCGGATGCTGCATTACCAGTTCCCTGTACATTCACCGTGAGATTCACATTGACAGAGGGAGGAGGGGATACCATCGAATTACCCAGCATCGAATCAAGGCGAGAGAGCGGCAGAATTGCCTCTGGCTCGGCTCCCTCTCCGATGTTGGCCAAAGTTGAGGAGGTTGCAATGCCTCCACCGGCCAGCTGAGGTATCGGATTGAGCTGGAATCCGAGCCCTTGGCCTCCAATCCCCGGGACCCACGATGGAACCTGAACATTCGAATACTCATTGATTTTTTCAATGACGGAGTTGACCATTGCAATCATGGCATTTATTGGCGCTTTGGCCGCCATCATGGCTGATTCAAACGCCCCGCCAACAAATGAACCCAGGCCGGAAAAATGCATTTTTAATAGTATCCCAAGTTTCGGAAGCAACCTCTTTTACTGATTCCCAGTTTTGATAGAGAAGGACGCCTGCCGCGATAGCTGTACCAATAACCGTTACAACCATGGCGATCGGATTAGCCGATAACACTAAATTAAATGCAGCCATCGTAATTTGAGCTGCTCCAATTACCGACTTGAACAAGCCAAAAATAAAACACCCGGTCTTAAATAAAGTGAAAGCAGGTAAAGCAGCGCTTGCAAACGCTCCAATTCCTCCGGCAAGAGTCCCGAATGCCGCCGTGATTTTTGGATGCTCATTTACGAAATCTGTTACCCAACTTACAGCTTTCGTGCCGACCTGAGTAATTTTTCTAAGTGCAGGCTCCAGCTTTTCATAGAAAGCAATAGTCAATCCCTCGATCGCACTCGTAAACGCCTTGTAATCACCAACTAAATTATTATTTTGGTCGGCTGCAACCTGTTGTGATGTCCCGGTTTTCTTCACGGCTTCTGTAAATTCTTGCAAAGCTCCCTTCCCAGCCTGCTCCATGAGAACAAAAGCCCCTGACATAGCCTCTGTCTCAAAAATGGCCTTTGTATAGGCTGCTTTTTGTGCTTCTGGCATCTTTGCCATTGCCTTGTTCAAATCGGCCAAGATGTCCGGAATCTTCCTCATATTGCCGGCGGCATCAGTGGTCTTAACTCCTAAAGCATCTAAAGCTTCTGCGCCTTGTTTACTCGGAGCTGATAGGCGTAGCATCACAGCTCTAAGAGTTGTGCCAGCCATGGATCCCTGAATACCTGCATCTCCCAATTTGCCAGCCATTGCAGCCGCTTCTTCAAGTGAAACGCCTAAAGACTTAGCCACCGGGGCTGCAAACTTCATCGTTTCTCCGAGCATGGACAAATTAGTATTGGATTTGGTGAACGTATTAGTTAAGACATCTCCAACTCGCCCCATTTCTGATGCGTCCAGACCCATACCGGTCAAAATATTTGAGCCGATATCGGCGGCCGTTCCTAAGTCAATACCTCCGGCTGAGGCGAGGTCTAGCATTCCCGGCATAGATTTAAGGATTTGATCTTTAGAAAAACCAGCCATAGCAAGGAATTGCTGTCCCTCAGCGGCCTGAGAAGAAGACCAAACAGTAGATTTTCCCAGAGTCTTAGCTTGTTCTCGGAGGGCGAGAAGATCTTCCCCGGATGCTCCGGAAACAGCGCCCACACGAGCCATAGCGGCATCGAAGTCTGCTCCGGTTTTTACTGCTCCCGCCATTTGCGAGAACATTGCGACTCCAGTTGTTGCTGCGTAGCCCTTGCTTGAATTGATCAGATTCCTTCCAGCATCCAGCCTGGATTGACCGCTTTTGGCAAATTTCATCCTCTTTTGAAGAGCCGTCTGCTTTTTTAGTAAGGTATCAAAGGAAACCCCTGCAGTTTTCGTCTCTGATTCAAGTTTAGCTAGTGCATTTTTCTGAGCTAACCAGGCATTCTTTGCCTTAAGAGACGCGGACTCCATTCGGTTAAATTCAGCTACTAATGACTTGCTTGGATTTGACATCCCAAGTAGAGTTCGTTTTAACTGATCGGCCGATTTGGCCGCCCAAACCCATTCATTTCGAGCTTTTTCTGTGGCTTCTCTTTGCTTCAGAACGGAGCTTATATCTGAGTTTGCCTTCTGAAGATTTTGAACGGCCTTTTCTAGGTTTGTTGTCTTTTGTGTCGCTTTATTCATTACGGTTGCAAATTGTGCTTGCAAAGCCGCTCCGACAACAAAAGCCATCTCGAATGTTTTAGATACCGACATGGTGTTATCCAAAGAAAAAGCCGCACAAAGGCGGCTTTCTTAAATTAAATAAAAAGTTAAGTTTCATCATCTTTTAGTTCAGGAAGCCTCCAAAGATGCTTCCTGAACCAATTGATGTAAGTTGTTTTCACAACAAAAGTGACCAAGCAAATTTCAAAAATAACGAAGTAAATCAGATCACGATAAAGAGGAGTCTCAATTTCTTGAATTGCTTCGTATCCCATCAAGATTGCAATATAAGGAACTAGGAGAAGAAGAGGCAGTCCTAAGATGAGCATTGCTGCGCACCAAATCATTCCGACTATCGAATGAAGAAAATCATCTATTAATGACATATCGGGCCTCTTT
>Ga0137298_10936_pt1 | contig 18996 bp, 22 predicted proteins | sample RamsorincwithD2O_2_FD_97182 | JGI IMG/M metagenome (GOLD analysis project Ga0137298, IMG submission 97182) | Mouse cecal microbial communities from Vienna, Austria - Glucosamine amended with D2O | ecosystem: Host-associated > Mammals > Digestive system > Large intestine > Cecum | place: Austria...
GGTGGAAAAATCAGTGTCTTGCCTGATAGAATTGAAGCCGGAACATATATTATTTTAGGGGCTTTATGTGGCAAAGATTTAAAAATAAGCAACATTATCCCAGAACATTTAGAAGCATTAACGTCCAAATTAAAAGAAATGGGAGTTAATCTAATAATAAATAAAGATAATATTATTGTTAATAAAGTAAATGAATTAAAACCAATTAATATTAAAACTTTAATATATCCTGGATTTCCAACTGATATAGGCCAACCAATGAGTGTTTTATTAACTAAAGGAAATGGAACATCATTATTTGAAGAGACTATCTGGGAAAACAGAATGGGACATGTACCATCACTTAATAAAATGGGAGCTAATATTAAAGTAAATGGTATGAATGCTATCATAAATGGACCAACTAAATTAAAAGGATGTGAAGTAATAGCAACCGACTTAAGAGGTGGTGCAGCCTTAGTTATTGCTGGTCTAGCTGCAGAAGGAACAACAATTATAACCGATGTAGAGCACATATTACGAGGATATGAGAATATAAAAGGCAAGCTTACCAATGTCGGTGCTAAAATAGAATTAAAAGAAATATAGTGTAGTATACTATATTTTTTTTGAGGTGAAATATGAAAAAAAAGATTATAATTATAGCTTTATTAGGATCAATATTATCAATTATTATTTATTTTTATACCAGAAAAGAAGAGATAAATATAGTTTCTTTAGGAGATGGAATATCAATAGGTATGACTCCTTATAATATAGAAGGATATAGTTATAATGATTATTTAAAAAACACTTATGATAATATTCACAAATTAAATAAATATTATGAATTTGGAAGTTTTGGCAAAACAGCTCGAGAATTAATATATGAGATAAAAGAAAATAAAACTAAAAGCTTTAAAGAGGACAAAATTGAAATACAAAGAGCGATAAATGAAGCAGATATTTTAACCATATCAATAGGTATGGATGAATTATCAGAAGATAAGATAACAAAACAAATGATATTAGAATATGAAGATGACATAAAAGAATTATTCAGCATGATAAATATGTTAAATAACAAAGAAGTATTTATAATAGGCTTATATACGATTAAAAAAGAAGAATTAGCAAGTATTGAAAGACTAAACGCTATATTAAGAGAAGAAGCAATAAATAATAATTTTATATTTATAGATATAACAAACATAGTTAATAAAAAAGAGTATTATTTAGATTCTAAAAGTTATTATATTAATTATCAAGGGCATCTAGCTATATATAATGAAATAAAAAAGTATTGTAAAGTTTAAAAAATGTGATATAATACTAAAGACAAACAAATTAACTATGTCAAAAAATTTTGATATGGCGGGAGGGAAAAATAATGAAAAAAGGAATACATCCAGAACAAAAAGAATGCACAATAACATGTGCATGTGGAGCTACTTTTAAAACACATTCAAGCAAAGATAATATTCAAGTTGAAGTATGTAGTGAATGTCATCCATTCTATACAGGAGCTCAAGGTAAAGTAAAGAAAACTGGAACTATTGAGAAATTTAATCGTAAATATGGTTTAAGCCAAGAAGAAAAATAAGATTACAAAACGTAGTCTTATTTTTTATTTTAATATACTTTTAGGATAAGGCTTTCTCTCATCAGTTTGATAAAGCAAGTAATCAATTGAAGTATTATAATAGTTAGCTAATTTCTTTAATGTTTCAAGAGGAATATTTGAATCCTCAGTTTCATAATGAGAATAACCTCGTTGACTAACATTCAAAATTTTAGCAATATCTTTTTGTAATAAATCATTATCTTCTCTAATTTCTTTTAATCTATTCATTATATTCACCTCGATAAATATATCATAGACAAAATAAGTCTATTGACATATAGACTAAATTAGGCTATAATCTAAATATAAATGATAAAAATCTAATATAATTGAGCGCTCATTATTTAGAACTAGAAAGAGTGATAAATAATGCAATTTGAAAGAATAAGAAAAAATCATAAAAAGAAAATTATAATAGGAGGTTTGATATTAGTATGTGTAATATCTGCGATAACTATAACAACAACTAGAGCAAAATATAAATTAACAGAAGATATACCATTAGTAAGAGGAACAATAAATTATAAAGTTCCCGATATGAGAGTAGTAGCAGTAAATACAAGTGAAGATGGAACAAATTATAATATAGTAGATGAAATACCAACAGAGGGATATAACTTTAATAGTGAGAAATCAGTATGTAAAGTAGCAACAGAAACCTCAGGAATAGAAAATGCACCAAAAGATGAAGGAATAACAATAGAATACGTAAATAGTAAAATAAACATATTAGGAGTAACAAAAAAGAGTACTAGATGCTATTTATATTTTGATAAGATATTAGATACAACAAAACCAACAATAAGTAATGTAACAACAACAGTCACAAAAACCGAAATAAATGTAACAGTAACAGCAAGTGATAATACGGGAGTAACAGAATATTGGTATCAATTAAATAGTAATGCACCAGTAAAAGGAACAGGAAATACATATAAGTTTACAGGACTTACAGCTGGAACAACTTATTCAATAAAGGTGTATGTAAAAGATGCATCAGGAAATCAAAGTGATACAACAACAAAGAGTGTCCAAACAACACCAAATGGACAAACATCAGATTCAATCTTAGCAGGAATTACAGTAAAACCAGGAACACCAACATTTAGTAGTATAGCTACTACAGATCAGGGAGTATACAAGGTAAGTGACCCAGTATATGGTGGTTATAGCTACTACTGGAGAGGAGCAGTAACAAACAATTATGTAAAGTTTGCTGGAAAGTGTTGGAGAATTGTGCGTATAAACGGCGATGGAAGTATGCGTTTAATCTATGATGGAGCAACATGTCATGCAAATGGAACAAATACAGCGGAAAGTATAGCGGTAGCAAGTACAGCATATAATACAAGTTATAATCAATCATATTATGTAGGGTGGACATATGGAACAAGCCAAAGAACACTAAGTGGAACAGCATCAAATGCCAAAACAAAACTAGAAAGTTGGTATGCAAGCAATATAGGAAATAATACAACATATTCTTCTAAGGTAGCAGATGGAAAATATTGTAATGATAGGAATACAGGTGAAAAGTATTCTGGATGGAGCGGAACGTGGACAACAACGTGGAGTGCAAATGGAACATCTTTCGCATATGCAGGGATTGACAGATTATGGAATAAATATCAACCAACACTAGCATGTAATTCAGGAGATGTATATACTCTAAAAGTAGGATTAATCACAGCGGATGAAGTAGAGTTTGCAGGAGGAAAGAATGCAGACAACAAATCATACTATCTATACAACGGACAGAACTACTGGACCATGTCTCCGAATCGCTGGAGTGGCGGGGCTTACGTGTTCTTTGTGGGTACGAGTGGCTTCCTCAACGCCAACGGTGTGCATGCCACTTATGGTTTGCGCCCAGTAATAAATCTGAAGGCTGATACGCTATTTGCAGCAGGAGGAAATGGTACTTTAAACAATCCATATGTTGTGGTTTAATGAAAAAAGAGGTTTTGGTATGAATAAATTTAAAATAGAAAAAAAGGAAGAGTATATAACAAGAAATATAAGATTTAGTAAAGAATTATTTGATAGTATTAATAAAGTAAGAGGTAAGAATACTTTTACTAAATTTGTGATTGAAGCAATTAAATTTGCTCTTGATAATATGGAGGATAATTAAGTTTATCTTCTTTTTATTTGTCGAATTTTGTTGGCTTTTGTCGTGAATAAGTCATATCTTACCCTAAATCATAAATTTAATTGATTTTTAGATATTTTTAATATAAAGTAAAGCTTGAGCGTTAGGCATGATGTCTACTAAATCAAAGACATACTTATTACCTCTCTTAAGGAGACTTGGGGGTTTTGTGTAAGAAAGGAGTCATTGAAAAATGTGTATTTAAAAGCAATTTTAAAATCAATTTTTGATTTTTTAAAGAAATTTAGAAAACCAAAACAAAAGACATCAACAACTATTTTTATCCATGAAATTCATGTTGATAAAATAGAAGCTAATGTCAATTTAAGAAAACTTAAGTAGGCATTTACGTCCTAACGCTCTACTTGTTTAAGTTTATCATATTTTTTAGATAAATACTAGATTTAAAATAAAAACTTTAAAAAAGTCCAATAATTTGATAATATAATAATTAAGTGGTGATAATATGGAAATTCTATTTAAAATAAATAATAAAGACATTCCCAAAATAAATACAACAATATTACACACATCAAGAAGTAATTATAATGTTGATATGTTAGAATTTATCAACAATAATTGTGAAGTCATAATAAAAACAAGTAGAACGGATATTAATGATATTCCACTAAAAATACTTGATAGTTATAATTGTTTAGAATTAGCAAAAAAAGACGAATTAACTAATAATGATGAAATAAAAATAAATATCTTAAAAAGTCTTTGTAGTGAAAAAGAAGTAATTGTATTTTATGATATTTTAAATTATATAGATAATGAGTTGAAGGATAAATTAATAAAAGAGTTAATAAAACAAGACAAAACAATAATAAACTATACCACAGAGATTGAAGAAACATTATATTTAGATTATTTAATAATAGTTCATGAAAACAAAGTTATAATGGAAGGTCAAACAAAAGAAGTGTTAAATGAAGAAAAGATAATTAAGAAATTAGGTTTTAATATGCCTTTAATTACAGAATTATCAAGTGGTTTAAAATATTATGGTGTAGTAAATAAAAAATATTATGACATAGAAAGTTTGGTGGAAGATTTATGGAAGTAGCAAATATTATAGGAAAAACAGAACCAAACAAAATATATGGTTTAATGGGTAATATTAATTTAACAACCAATAATAGTAATATAGGCATTGTTAGAGGTGGAATATTTTCTCATACTACAAAAGATTTTTTAAATAGTCCTAAATCTTCAAATGCTTTAAAATTAGTAATGCTTGATGATAGTATTTTAAATAAAAAAGGAACAGAACTATCAAATGGTGAGATTAAAGCAGTTTCTCTAGCCAAAGAATTAATTGCCAACAAGGAAATAATTGTTCTTGACTATTTTGAAAAAGAGTTAAATAATCGTGAAAAAGAAAATTATAAGCGCTTATTAAAAAAGCTTTCTCAAGATTTTAATAAAACGATAATAATATACACTAATGATTTAACATTCTTATGGGATATATGTGAAGAAATAATATATGTGGATAAAGATAGTGTTATTAACACTTATCAAAAAAATGATTATTTTAAATTAGTTAAACTAGTAGATAAACCAACAATAAGTAATTTTATTGAGAAAATAAGAGCCAAAGGTATAAAAATAGAAGATTACAAAGATATAAAAGATTTACTTAAAGGAGTATATCGAATTAAGGAGAAAGAGTATAACAATGAGATATCTAATTAGTATTAAATATGATGGTTCTAAATTTTATGGCTTTCAAAGATTAAATGACAATCCAACTATTCAAAAAAAGTTAGAAGAAGCTTTAACAACTATTAATAAATTACCTGTTGAAATAAAAGGTGCCGGAAGAACAGATAGAGGAGTACATGCTCTAGATGCGAAAGCGAGTTTCAATTTAGATATTAATATAGATGAAGAACATTTAAAAATGGCACTAAATAGTTTAATAAAGCCATACGTTTATATAACTAATGTAAAAAAAGTAAAAGAGGACTTTCATGCAAGGTTTAATGTTTCTAAAAAAGAGTATATATATAAAATCAATATGGGAGAATATAATCCATTAAAAGTTGAATATGAATTACAATTAAATAGAAAATTAGATATTAAAAAAATGCAAGAAGTATCAAAACTTTTTATAGGAATCCATAACTTTCAAAATTTTGTTTCAGGCGAAAGAGACAATTATGATTGTATAATATATAGTATTGATTTTGCAATAAAAGAGGAATTATTAGAAATAAAATTTATTGGTAAAAGTTTTTATCGCTATATGGTAAGAAATTTAGTAGGAGCTATGTTAGATGTTGAAAAAGGTAAAAATACCCTTGAAGACATAAAAGAAGCCTTAGAAAGATATGAAGTTGAAAAAAGATTTAGTACCGCTTTACCAAATGGATTATATTTAAATAAAATAGAATATGAAGAAATAAACTAAATGTAAAGCATATAATAGAGCAATTGAAAATATAATATGATATGATATAATAAATATATAGGGTGGCACATTATTCTAGTCAATACAAATTACGAAGACGGGTTTAAAAGACCGTTAAAGGGCACATCTATGAAACTTCTGGTGCTTGCTTTTTACGCCCAGTTTAGGGTGAGTGCTGGGAGGAAGATTTCTTGGGCGACCATAATGGCATATGATAACCGACCCAAGTTATCGTGGAGACCTATCTTTGTGGAAGAATAATCTTCTATGAACTAGGCTTGAACCTACTTGTGGCGAAGAGTTATGAGTAGTGTAGCTTGGCTTGAGTGATAAATGGGGATAAAAGAACAACAAATCTTGGCGTGTACATGTTAAAGAGGCGTATTGCTTTTTGAAACATTTATTGCAAAAGAGCATTAGTAATGGGGGTATTGTCGAGGAAAACTCCTAGAGTGCATATTAAAGTAAGATTGCAGTGTGTACTAAGTGGCAATCAGGTAATAAGAGAGGCAACTCCTTATTTATTCTTTTAAATGGGAACAACCTATTTGGTAACGAATAGGCAAGAATAAGGGAAATCCAACCTGACCTAAGTCGCAAAGTTTATTATTTTAATCGCCATTTTCTAAATTTTTATATAATTAAAGTGAAAGAAAATATGAAAGATAAGAAGAATAAAGAAAAATACAATAAAAAAGCCAAAAAACAAAATAAAAATATAAGTTTAAAAGCTGATTATAAATGGATAGTAACAATAACCATAACTGCCTTTATAATTACTTTTTTCATGTCCATATTTTCTGAATCAGCTTTAAAAGACATAAATTTACCATTAAGCATATTAATAGTTTTATTATTTATAGTATTAGGAATAATCTTTGATATGATAGGAATATCTGTAACCGTCGCTGACAAAAAGGTATTTCATTCTATGGCAGCCAAAAAAGTAAGTGGTGCGCGAGTGGCATTAAAGTTAATAGAAAATAATTCTAAAGTATCAAGTTTTTGCAATGATGTTATAGGAGATATATGTGGCATTTTATCTGGTACAGCAGCAGGAACTATCGGTATACTTTTAGCCTCAAAATTAAAATTAAATATATTTACAGTAACGCTTGTAATAACTAGTTTAATCGCAGCTTTAACAATTGGTGGAAAAGCTTTAGGAAAAAGTATAGCTATCAATCATTCTAATAACATATTATATAAGTTTGCAAGAATAATAAAAATATTTATGAGTGAAAAGTAACGGCTTTTTAATATTTAAAAATAATATGGAATATGATAAAATAAACATATAAATAAAAAGCAAAAATATGAAAGGAGCCAAATATACGAAAAGAAACAATTGCATAAATGCAACAAAAAATATGCAATTGAAATAGTTTGTATGCAATTAAAAAATATGAGAGAATTTAACTTAAATAAAGAAGCTAAAAAAATATATACACCACATATAATAAATATGTTAAACATAATTCATGAATATAAAGGAAAACAAACATTATATATTGAAGCTAAAAAAGTTCTGAATATTCAAATAAAATAGAAGGCATTGAAACAACAGATAAACGAATTAAAGAAATAGTTAATGATAAAGTTAAACCTAAAAATAGAAATGAGGAGGAAATCGCTGGATATAGAGATGTTTTAGAAATTATTCATGAAAATTATGATAACATTCCTATAACCTCAAATTATATTCTTCAACTACATAAGTATTTATATAAATATAGCTCTTCATCTATAGGAGGAAAGTACAAACAAGTAGATAATTATATTGAAAAAACTGATATTGAAGGTAATAAAAAGATAAGATTTAAACCAGTACCAGCTGCTCTAACACCATATGCTATAGAAACTTTATGTGAATCTTACAATGAAGAAATAAAAAAAGCGGAAATTGACTCATTAGTATTAATTCCTATATTTATCATAGATTTCTTATCTATCCATCCTTTTTCTGATGGTAACGGAAGAATGAGCAGATTATTAACACTTTTATTGTTATATCAAAGTGGATACATAGTTGGAAAATATATTAGTATTGAAAAAATAGTTGAAAATTCCAAAGAAAGCTATTATGAAACACTAAAAGATTCATCTAAAGATTGGCATAAAAATAAAAATGATTATACTTTTTTTGTTGAATATTATTTAGGTGTTATAATAAATGCATATAAAGAATTTTGTGATAGAGTAGAGTACATTACTAATAAAAAAATGTTAGCTAAGGATAGAGTACTAATTACTATAGAAAAAAGTTTATCAAAAATCTCAAAAAAAGAAATTACTGAGAAGTGCCCTGATATCAGCATATCTACTATAGAAAAAGCTCTAGGTGAGCTATTAAATGAAAATAAGATAGTTAAACTAGGTAATGGAAGATATACATATTATTATATAAATATTAAAAATTAATTGCACATCTAAAAAAACAACTGCACAAAAAAAGAGAGAAAGTATGCAATAAAAATATTATGAAAAATAATTTAATGGAGAACTATATAGTCTCTCTCTTTTTTTATAAAAACGATAACGTTCCCGCTGGCAAAAATCCTCGGGGAGGAAAAATAATGAGTGATAGAGCTAGGTTTTGCCCAGTAAGTGCTAAAAAATTAGCAGAAAAATGATATGTTGTTCAAATTGCGAACAAATACTTAAAGAAAATCAAAAAACTATCAATAGAGGAAATTTCTATGTTCAAGCTATCGCTAGATTTGTCCTTTCACATTTTTATAGTTATGTATTATAGACTAACCTTTTTTTCTTGTCAAAAATTATTTTCATTGTTATACTTAGTTTAAAGGAGTATTACATGAAAAAGATAATAATAGAAGTAGGTTCAACAGTAACCAAAGTAGATTTATTTAATGGCGAGATTTTAGAAAGAATGCCAGGTATAACAATCCATTTTAAAAAGAATTATGATAAAGAAAAGATATTAAGAGAAGAAGATATCAATTTATTAATAGAAAGAATAAATAAATTAAAAGATATAACTGATAATATCTATGTATGTGGAACAAGTATATTTAGGATGTTAAAAGAAGATGAATTAGAAGCGTTTTTAACAGATTTTAAAAATAGAACAAATCTAGAATTCCATGTTATTAGCCAAGAGCAAGAAAATGAATTAACAGTAAAAGGAGTAACTAGACTAACAGATAAAAGATTAGGAGTTATGATAGGTGGTGGTGGTTCTACTGAAATCGCTATTTATAATAATGGAATAATAGAAAGTACAAATAGTAGCATTGGCGTTGTAGATGTTATGGAAAAATTTCCCGATTTAACAGAGGATTTTGCCACAACTTCGTTAGAAGAAGTTATGAATTATATTAGAGAAAACTTAAAACTACCTAAAAATAAAGCCGATATTTTAGTGTTAGCAGGTGGTGCTCATAAATATTTTGCTTTAGAATCAGGGATAACATATGAAAATAATATACTTTATGAAGACATAAATGCTCCTATAATGATGAGTATTGAAAACAGAATTAAAGATACAAAAAGATACTTTGAGAATATTTCGCTTGATGAAATAAGAAATAGAGTCGAAGATCCGAAATGGTGGTATGCAACTCGTGCTATGTGCGCCTTTGCATTAGTAATCGCTGAAGAAATAGAAGCAAAGTATATTGTTCCAACTGATATAGCAATGGCTTATGGGTTAATAAATGAGTAATTCAGAATTAAGATTAATGGCTATTGAAGAAGCTTATTATAATATGGCGCATATATTAAATAAAAGTGATAAAGTAGATGAAATAATAGATGCCATTAATAAAGCTTTAAGATCCCTATTAAACTCAATATTTAATGGAATACCAGCAAATAATTATATGGCTTATAATATAATACTAATAGCAAGTGCATTTATTAAAAGAAATGAAGAAAAATATTGTTATATTGAATCTTTTTGTAATTTAAAAACTCTTTTAAAAGTTATAAATTCTCACCGAAACAAAGAAGAAATATCTTCAAAACGATAAAAAACTGCTAAAAATGATGTAAATTATGAAAAAACATCATTTTTTATTTGACAAAACCATATAATTTACATATAATTTTAAATGGTACATTTTATTTGTTGGAACTACCAAACTGTGGGAAGGTTGAAGTAGTGAAAACTAATGAAAGGAATAAATTTATGAAGACATTCATGCAAACAAAAGAAAACATTGAACGCAAATGGTATGTTATAGACGCTGAAGGACAAACTTTAGGACGTCTAGCAACAAAAGCTGCTACTATTCTTAGAGGAAAACACAAAGTAACATATACTCCTCATGTAGACTGTGGAGATTATGTAATTGTAATTAACGCATCAAAAATCAATTTAACTGGAAACAAACTAGAAGACAAGATGTATTACAATCACTCTGGTTATCCAGGAGGATTAAGAGAAAGAAACGCAAAAACAATGGTTGAGAAATATCCAGAAGAAATGTTAGAAAGAGCTATTAAAGGTATGCTTCCACACAATTCACTTGGAAGAAGCATGGGTAAAAAATTATTCGTTTATGCTGGTGCCGAACATAAGCATGAAGCACAAAAGCCTGAAAGCTTAAAAATTGATTAGGAGGTTTATTAATGGCTAAACAAGTATGGACTGCAACAGGTCGTCGTAAAAGAAGTTCTGCATCTGTTAGAATTACAGGTGGAACTGGAAATATTATTGTAAATGGTGTAGATGTTAATGAATATTTCCCAAATCAAATTTTAGTAATGGATTTAAAACAACCATTAACAGTAACAGATAATGTTAATCGTTTCGATATTGAAGTATCAGTAAAAGGTGGCGGATATTCAGGACAAGCTGGAGCTATTCGTTTAGGTATAGCAAGAGCTTTATTAGAATTTGATGCTAATACTGATCAAACAAGAGAAGATTCATATCGTAAAATCTTAAAAACAAATGGTTTCTTAACTAGAGACGCAAGAGTTAAAGAACGTAAGAAATACGGACTTAAAAAAGCTCGTCGTGCTCCACAATTCTCAAAACGTTAATATGTTTTCAATACAAGACTTGGGTTTCCAAGTCTTTTTGCATTTAACTTTTGAAGTAATATCCTCCAATCAAAAAATTGACAAAATAGTTCAAAGGTGTTAAAATACCATTTTGTAAAAAGAAGGGGATAATATGGAAAGATATATTATTAATGGCTCTTTATATATAAAAAGAAGACCATCAGTTAAAAAAGAAGATAAATTATTAAACCAAAATACTTCGATTTATAATGCCACAACTGGCAAAAATATTATTTTAAAAAGTATAAAAGATTTAGAGCAATTGCCTCCCCAAGTTATAAATGTTCTAAGACAACAAAAGATTTTAGGTACAGAAGAGACAATAATACACGATAATCTAGGTTTTTATCAAATTTTTTCTGATGGCAGCTCTTTATATATGTTAGGAAGAGAGAATAATCAAACATTTAAATATCAAAGTTTAGATGAATTAGAAAAAGATTTTATATCACTAGAAGACTTTTTAAATAGTGGAAAATACATAGGTAGAGAATTAAATGGAGAGCATGGAACAGTAGAATTATTATACGAATTTGAAGGTATGTATTTGTTAGGTTCAATTTCAAGTTCATTTTTTATAACTATCGGAAAAGATACCAAAGTTATGTCACGATATGTAATAGGAAATATCCTTCCACATTATTATAGTAAAGAAGAAATATACCAAGCAATAATTCAATCATATATAAATAAAAATAATGGAGAAGCTAGAAGATAACACAGATTATCTTCTTTTAAAATGATAAAAAAGTTTTGTCAAAACTATAAAAAAATGTTATAATATACACGCTTAAGGAAGCGGTTAACTATGAATGATACTATATGTGCAATATCAACATCACTTGGTGTTGGAGCAATTTCAATAATTAGAGTAAGTGGCGAAGAAGCGGTTATTAAGGTTGCTAGTCTTTTTGATGGAAAAGATTTAACAAAAGTAGAGAGTCATACCATCCATTATGGTCATATAATAAAAGATAATGAGATTATAGACGAAGTATTAGTATCAGTATTTAAAGCCCCAAAAACATATACCAAAGAAGATATAGTTGAAATAAATTCCCACGGCGGGATAGCTACCACTAAAAAAGTATTAGAGATACTACTTGAAAATGGTATTCGTCTCGCTGAAAAAGGAGAATTTACTAAAAGAGCGTTTTTAAATGGCAGATTAGACTTATGTGAAGCTGAAAGTGTTAATGCTCTTTTAAGTTCAAATACAGATTTAGAGCGAAAGTTAGCTTTAAATGGTATAAGTGGCAAAGTATCACGAAAAATAAAGAAAGTAAGAGATATAATTGTTGAGTTAATGGCAAATATCGAAGTTAATATTGATTTTCCAGAATATGAAGATGCCTTAGAAATAACTTTAGAGAATTTGCCACCAAGATTAAAAGAGATAAAGAAAGAATTAGAAAATCTTTTAGATGAAGCAAAGGTTGGAAAGTTAATAAGTGAAGGAATAAAAGTAGCAATTATAGGTAGGCCCAATGTTGGAAAAAGTAGCATATTAAACCATTTATTACAAGAGAATAAAGCAATAGTTACAGATATAGCAGGTACAACCAGAGATATAGTTGAAGGCGAATTAGAGTTAAAAGGAATAAGGTTAAAGTTTATTGATACAGCAGGAATTAGAAAAACAGAAGATGTAGTTGAGCGCATTGGTGTAGATAAATCTTTAGAAATGATAAAAGAAGCTGATTTAGTTATTCATGTATTAAATAATAATGAAGAATTAACAAATGAAGATAAAGAAATTCAAGAAAAAATAAAGGGAAAAACAAAAATAACTTTTATTAACAAAAGCGATTTAGAAAGTAAAATAGAAATAAAAGATGATTATATTACAGGAAATACTATGTCTGATAATGGGTTAGATAATCTAAAGAATAAAATAATAGAATTATTTGATTTAGAAAAATTGGAACAAAGTAATTTAGAAATAGTATCTAGCACTAGAGCAATTAATTTAATAAAAGAGGCATTAAAACACATTGATAATGCTATAAATAATATTAGTGATGAAATACCAGTTGATATGATAGCAATTGATATCAAAGCAGCTTGGGATGCTTTAGGAGAAATAACAGGAGAGTCTTATCAAGATGAATTATTAGACACTTTATTTAGCAAATTTTGTTTAGGAAAGTAATAGATAATTATGAACAATAAAGAATTAAAAAATGAAAGAAGTGGAATAAAATGTATGATTGTATTGTAGTAGGAGGAGGACATGCTGGTTGTGAGGCCTCACACATCGCCGCCATATTAGGCTTAAAAACTCTACTTATAACTATGAATATCAAAAATATTGCCGATATGCCTTGTAATCCATCTATTGGAGGAACAGCCAAAGGAATAATTGTCAGAGAAATAGATGCTTTAGGAGGCATTATGGGAGCAGTCGCAGACCAATCTCACTTCCAAATTAAGATGCTTAATAATGGAAAAGGGCCTGCTGTTAGAAGTTTAAGAGCCCAAGCTGATAAAATAACTTACCCAAAGATAATGCTAGAAACATTAAAAAAGACTAAAAATCTAGAAATAATTGAGGGAATGGTTGAAAATCTTATAACTAACAATAATAAAGTAACTGGGGTAATATTAGAAGATGGAACCAAAATAGAAGGAAAGACTGTTATATTAACAACAGGAACATATACCAAAGGGAATATCTTAATTGGTTCAAAAAATACGCCAGGTGGACCTCATGGAGAAGCTAGAAGTAACTTTCTAAGTGATAATTTAAAAAAATTAGGATTAACAATTCAAAGATTAAAAACTGGAACTCCACCACGAATAAAGAAGAGTAGTATTGATTTTACAAAGATGAGTGAAGAAAAAGGTGATGATAAGTATTATACTTTTTCGCACGATTTAGCGCCACTTTATGAAATAAATAATCAGCAAAAATGTTATTTATTATATACCAATGAGAATACTCATAATATTATAAAAGCTAATCTAGATAAATCAGCGATGTATGGTGGCTATGTTACAGGAGTTGGTCCAAGATATTGTCCATCTATTGAAGACAAAATAGTAAGATTTGCGGATAAAGAAAGACACCAATTATTTTTAGAACCAGAGAGCTTATATTATGATGAATGGTATTTACAAGGCTTTTCAACATCTATGCCTGAAGAAGTTCAAGAAAAAATGGTTCATTCATTAAAAGGATTAGAAAAAGCAGAAATTACAAAATATGCCTATGCCATTGAATATGATGCTATTGACCCCTTAGAAATGAATCTTTCTTTAGAAAATAAAATAATAGAAAACTTATTTACTGCTGGACAAATAAATGGAACAAGTGGATATGAAGAAGCAGCAGCGCAAGGACTAATCGCTGGAATTAATGCTCACCACAAGTTAAAAGGAATTGACCCATTAATACTTAAGAGAAATGAAGCATATATCGGGGTACTAATTGACGATTTAGTAACAAAAGGTACAGGAGAACCGTATCGTATGCTAACATCTCGTGCAGAATTTAGACTAATACTTAGACACGATAATGCAGATTTAAGATTAAGAGGTATTGGTTATAAAAATGGTACAATAGATGAGGAAAGATATCAAAAATTAACAGAGAAACAAGAAAAAATAAATGAGATAAAAAATATATTACGAAACAATAATATTCAATTGAATGATAAAACAAAGGAAATATTTAAAAATAACAATTTAGAAGTACCAACATATAGTACATCTTATTACATATTACTAAAAAGACCAGAAATAAAAATAGAATTCGTAAAGAACTTTATTGAAATAAACGCTTCTAATGATATTTTAGAAGAAGTTGAAATCGAAGTTAAATATGAAGGATATATAGCAAAAGCTTATAAAGAAGCTGAAAAAATGTTAAAACTAGAAGAAAAAGAAATACCAAAAGATATAGACTATGCGAGTGTTTTAAATTTAGCTAGTGAAGCTAGACAAAAATTAGAAAAAATAAGACCTGAGACAATGGGCCAAGCTGCTAGAATATCAGGAGTTAATCCTTCGGATTTATCAATATTATCAGTATATTTAAAGAAAAAGTATTCTAAGTAATTAGAATATTTTTATTTAGAAATATTTGCTTAAAGCATTTTATCATGTTATAATTTAACTAGCAAGGATGTGTTATATATGAAAAATAAATATAATATGACAACGGAAGATAATATCTTTTTTGCTAAACGAAAATTAGTAGATAACATTTATAAAAGTGCTAATTTAGAAGGTATCGCTGTAACTTTCGCTGATACAGTAGCTTTTATTAACAATGTTAATACTGGTAATATTAAAATTGATGATATGTTAAAATTAAAAGGGTTAAAAGATGCTTGGGAATTAGTATTAAATACAATTGAGGAAGAATTAACCATTGATTATATAAAGAAAATCCATTTTGAAATATGTAAAGGACAAAATATCAATCCACTAGGAGAATTTCGTGATAAAGGTGTAGGAATTATGGGAACTTCATGGCGTCCAAAGCTTCCAGACGAATGTGATTATGAAAGCAAATTAAAAGAATTATTAAATATTGAAAATGAATTAGACAGATGTATAAGTATTTTTTGTTGGATTCAACGAAGTCAAATGTTTATAGATGGTAATAAAAGAGTAGCAAATTTAATAGCAAATAAAGAAATGATAAAAAGTGGTTGTGGCATAATTGCTGTACCAATTGAATTAATTGGTGATTATTTTACAAAGTTAATTAATTATTATGAAACAAATAATATGGAAGAGTTAAAAGAGTTTATCTATGATAATTGTTTAGATGGAATAGAAGATTAAAGTGTCAATAAAAATGACATTTTTTAATATATTCTTGTTTATAGCAAATTTAAGCTTATAAAAAATAACAAAAAATTATCTTATTTATGATATAATATCATCAGGTGAAAAAAATGAATATAAAAACTTTTATAAATGAATTACAAAAATTAAATATATCTCCTACTAAAGAACAACTAGAACAATTAGAAACATATGCAAAAATGTTACTTGAATATAACAAAAAATTTAATTTAACAGCTATCACCAAACAAGAAGACATTTATTTAAAACATTTTTATGATTCATTAACCATTACAAAAGAAATAGATTTAGATCAAGAATTAAAAGTATTAGATATTGGTACAGGCGCTGGTTTCCCAGGAATAGTATTAAAGATATTTTTTCCTAAGTTAGACCTAATTTTATTGGACTCTAATAATAAAAAGATATCATTTTTAAATGAAGTTATAAAAGAATTAGGTTTAAAAAAAATAAAATGTATACATGGTAGAGCAGAGGAATTACCAACTAACTATCGTGAATATTTTGATATTGTCACATCACGTGCCGTCGCAAACCTAAGAGTTTTAACTGAATTATCTATACCATATTTAAAAGTAAATGGCTATTTTATATCTTTAAAAGGAAAAGCAGATGTAGAATTAAAAGAAGCTGAAAGTACATTAAAAGTATTAAATTGCGAAATTGAAAAAATAGAGAAATTTATTTTACCAGACCAAGTAAGTGAAAGGGCAATTATAAAAATAAGAAAAGAAAAAGAAACGCCAGACATTTATCCAAGAAAATACGACAAAATAAAGAAACAATTCTTAAAATAAAATTAGACATAAAACTAAGAGTGTGTTATTATATTTATAATAGAGGGATAGTATGAAAAGAAATCTAGCTTTATTACTTAGTATGATTGCACTTTTTTTGTGTCTTTATTTTTTAAGCTTTAGTGTTGAAAAAGAAGGAATATTAAAAGGTAACAAAATTACAGATTTTTTATATGTTTACAAATTTAATGAAGCTGAAGAAGAATTAAGTGGCTACTATATAAAAGATAAAGAAATATACTATTTATTAAGAAAAGAAAATAGCTATCAATTATATAAAAGAGATATAAACAAAGAAAAAAGTTCAAAAATAAAAAGTTTTACTAATACCTCAGAATGTGTTTTAGTAAATGACTATATTGAATGTACTAATGAAGATAAGAAAGAAATATATAGTTATGAATATGAAAAACTTTATGAAACAGATTTAAATAATAGTGATAATTATCCTAAGATAATTAAGTATAAAGATACATTTTTAAAATATATAGATAATAAATTATATTTGAATCAAAAAGATAAAGAGAAGTTATTTAGGAGTTTGCCTGAAGAATTAAACGAAACATTTATAGAAAACTATTACACCAGTAAAAATAATAGTTATTTATTATTATTTAATATCGATAAAAACATTCATTATATATATGATATTAGTAAAAATGAATATAAAGAAATTATAAGTAAAAACAGCTATAAATATGAAAATGGATTTTATTTTTATGATAAGAATACATATAAAGTTATTAATTTAAAAGAAAATAAAGAGCAAGAATTCTCTAATTATTTAGAAACAGAATACTATTTTACAAGTTATTTAAAAGATAATACATTATATTACTTTAACATAGTTGATAATGAAATAAGCATATTAGATTTAAATAAAAGTATATTAAAAAAAATATCTTTAGATATAACCAAAGATAATAATTTAAGCAATATAAGTTTATACAAAGATTATTTGTATTTTGAAATAGGAGAAAATACAGGAAATATATATCTAATAGATTTAAAAAATATTAAATATGAAGAAATAAATATTGCTGAAGAAAAACAGAAAGAAGAAGAAAAACTAACTAATACGATAAATAAATTAAAAAGTGATTATAATATAAATATTCATATAAAAAAAGAGACAGATATTAAATATCCTGATTTTAATGCTGAAGTTGAAACAAATAATTTAAAGATTGAAAAAGGTTTAACAGAAATAGAAAGTATTTTACAAAAATATAATAAAGATTTTTTTGATAGTTTTTATTTTGAAAAATATGAAGGACTACATATATATTTAACTTCTAAATTAACCCCAAGCAATTTAGAAAATCAAATATCCAATCCAGCTGCTTATTCGCTCTTAAACAATTATAAATTTATGATTGTAATTGACTTAAATCAGCCTAATATTAGTGAATTATTATGTCATGAGTTAATTCATAATACAGAATTTGCTTTAAATAAAAAAAGTAAAGACATTTTTAATGAATGGAATAAATATAATCCCGAAGATTTTAGTTATAATGACTCTTATACCAAAGAATATATATATAATTATACAATTAATGAAGAAAACAAAGAAAATATATATTTTATAGATAAATATTCGCATACATATGCTACCGAAGATAGAGCCAGAATATTTGAAAATATATGTTCTTGCAATGAAAATAGCATTATAAAAAACTATCCTAATATTTATAAAAAAGCCTTATATTTAGAAGAAGAGATATATACATATTATCCAAGTTTAAAAGAAACAAATCTATTTAGCAGTTTAAAGTAAACAATAAAAGATTACTTTTTAAATTAAAAACTATATTAAGAATTGCAAAACTTAACAAAAAATGCTACAATAAAGTATAAGTAAAAATAGGGGCTGATTATAATGAATTTAGAGGAAAGAGTACTACAAGTACCTATTGAGGACATAATTCCCAATCGTTTTCAACCACGATTAACTTTTGATGACCGTGGATTAGAGGAACTAGCATCTTCTATTAAACAACATGGCATTATTCAACCATTAGTATTACGTCGTGTAAATGATAAGTATGAAATAATCGCTGGCGAAAGAAGATATAAAGCGGCTACAATGGCAGGTTTAAGTACAGTTCCGGCTATCGTATCTAACATTGATGATAACCAAAGCGCTGAAGTAGCAATAGTTGAAAATGTT
>Ga0137298_10938_pt1 | contig 18896 bp, 16 predicted proteins | sample RamsorincwithD2O_2_FD_97182 | JGI IMG/M metagenome (GOLD analysis project Ga0137298, IMG submission 97182) | Mouse cecal microbial communities from Vienna, Austria - Glucosamine amended with D2O | ecosystem: Host-associated > Mammals > Digestive system > Large intestine > Cecum | place: Austria...
AAATTTATTAAAGTCCTATAATATAGAGCGGAGTATGTCAAGGCGTGGCAACTGCTATGATAATGCTGTTATGGAAAGTTTCTTTGCTGTATTAAAATGTGAATTTGTTTACATTAACAAGTTCAAAAATATAGAACAGTTTAAATATGAACTTGAAAAATATATTGATTTCTATAATAATTACAGAATCAAAGCTAATGGACTTACACCTTTACAGGAAAAAGAAATTTATTTAGTGGCTTAGTACAAAATTTTTGGATAAGTTCAAGAGTTCCCACATTGCAGTCATTTTGAGCTTGATTTTTTAAAGGCGAAAAATCTAAATTATATATGACAGTGAATCAGGCTAAGGATGAGCTAATTTAGCTTAAATTCTCTTGCTGTATTCATTGATTATATACAGTTTTCATATTACATTATACCTGCCTAAAAAATAAGCTGTCCCAGTAATCATTTATCTTCCCATTACCTGTTTTATAACCAAAGTATTTCGCCATAGAATAAAGCCCAATATAGTAGTTACTGCTTCAGCCAGCGGAACTGCTGCATAAATACCTTTTTCCCCTAAAAATAAAGGCATAATTAATATAAATGCAACAGGAAGCATCAGCCCCCTTGATACTGCTACTGCAACAGAGTGAAGTGGTTTTTGGAAGGCTGTAAAAGATGAGCTGAATATTATATTTAATCCAATAAATAAAAAGGCATATTTTACATAGTCTGCAAAAATAAGTGCAGTATCAAAGGCATCTTTATCTGAAACAGGGTTTAAAAATGTTGCTATTATTTTTTCAGGTATGAATGTAAATAATGCAAATACAAATAAGCCAATAAATATTACAGAAATTCGTGAAAGAGATATTATTTTTTGTATTCTTGTATATTTTAAAGCACCAAAGTTAATAGATATTAATGGCACAAGGGAATCGCCTACTGCATAGCAGAGCATATTTGCAGCCCATAGAGCATAGTTTATAACAGTAAATGCTTCTACACCATAAGTGCCAAGTCTTTGCACCATTATATTATTAAATAAATAAGCAACAACAGCAACAGAAGCTTCACTTAAAAGTTCAGAAGAGCCGTTATAAGATGCATATATTATTTCTTTCCATTTTCCTATTCTGCATGTTAAATACAGCCTGCCTTTTTTAAAGAAAAAGTGTAATAATATTAAAAATGTAGAAGCCATAAATGACAAGCCTGTGCCAAGTGCTGCTCCAGATATTCCCATATTCATATGGACTATAAAAATATAATCAAGTATAAAGTTTAATACTGCACCAAATAATACAGCAGTAGAAGCAAGATATGGATTTCCGTCAGTTCTTATCATTACAGATAGGCAATATTCTAAAGACTGAAATAAGAAGAAAATAGATACCATTTTAAGATATGGCACAGCATATACCATAATCTCATCATTAGCACCTAAAAGTCTTGAAACATTTTCACTAAATATAAAACAATAAGCAGTAAAAAATAATGACATTACAGTTATAGTGATTATAACTTTTGTAAAGACAGCTGCTGCTTTATATTCTTTTCTTTCTCCAAGATATTTGCCTATAAGCACTGCTACTCCAATAGTCAGCATAATGGATATACCAAAAACTACTGTTATAAGCGGTATTATAATATTGACAGCAGCAAGGGCCACACTGCTTACATATCTGCTTACAAAATATCCGTCCACCAGTGAAACAGAGCTCATGGCAATAAGCCCTATCATATTTGGAAAAGTAAATTTAAAATAAGTTTTATATATACTGCCAGAAACTATTTCTAATTCATCATATTTCATAATATTATCTTTTTAATAAAAATTTTCTGCTAAGCATAAACAATGTTAAAGCAGCAGCAAAAGTTAATAATTCACTTACTGGAATAACTGTGTAGATACCTGTTTTGCCAAAATATAAAGGCAGTATTAAAAGCATGGAGCATGGCAGTATCAGCGACCTTAATGTAGCAATTATGGCAGATTCTTTTGGTCGCAGCATTGCAGTAAAGTATGATGAAAACACCATATTTACTCCGCTTAGAAAAAATGCCCATTTAATTATACTCATAAACTCAACAGCCATATTAAAAGCAGCAGATGAAGTATTTTTAATAAATAAAGCAGTAAGAGTGTCTCCAAAAAAACTGATTAAGAAAAATATAAATATTCCATTAGATATTGTAAATATCAGCCCTGTTATTAAGAAGTTTTTAATACGGTTAAATTTACCAGCACCGTAGTTTGTGGAAATAAGTGGGTTAAGAGAGTCTGCTGCTGCATAGTTTACCATATTTCCAAGCCATAAAATATAATTAATAGCAGTAAATGCTGCAACACCTTCTTCTTTTGCATATTTCATCATTATAATATTAAATAAAGCCATAGTAACCCCAACAGATATTTCATTCAAAAATTCTGATAATCCATTAAAGCTTGATTTTAATATTTCAGAGAAATTATTTAGTTTTAATGATATTCTTAACACACCTTTTTTCATTGCAAAATGTATGAAAAGAATGATAAAACCTGCTAAAAATGATATACCTGTTGCATAAGCTGCCCCTGCTACTCCCATATTAAAAACTGCAATAAATAATGCATCTAATACTATATTAATTACTGCTCCAGTAATGAGAGCAAAAGATGCGGTATATGGGAAACCATCCACCCTTGCAAAAACTGATAAACCATAGCCTATTGTAGTAAACATTACAAAGGGGATTACTATTTTGATATATAAAACACTAATAGGTGTTGTTTTATCACTGCCGCCAATTAAATATATTATTTCTTCTGTAAATATAAGAATAATAATAGAGATTATAATAGTAATAACGGCAACTGTAATAATAGATTTTGTAAATATCTGGCATGCTTTTTCAGTATTTTTTTCACCAAGATATTTGCCTGTTGAAACAGCACCACCTACCATTACCATCATGGCAAGACCCCATATAAAGCTGAATACAGGATATGAAATATTAACTGCTGCAAGAGATAACTCCCCAGCATAATTTCCAATAAATATACCATCAACAATACCTGCTGATGACATAAGTATAAAACTTAATATATTTGGCAGGGCAAATTTATAAAACAGCCCTGTTTCATTTAAAGATGTAATATCTGACTGATTAATGTTCATAAAATAATCCTAAAATAACAGCATAAAATACATAAATGCATATTTTACTGCAAAAATATTTAAAAATTTGAAAAATTATAAAAAAATATGTGCTGAAAATAATATTCAGATACAAAGTGGTGGTTTAATGAAAAACCTGTCAAAAGAGAGTTTGTTAGAAAATGCATATTGCGGATATAAGTTCATATTCTAATCCCAGTCTTTAAGCATAACACATTTGTAACATGATGTCAAAGGAAAAAATAAATTGAAAAAATCTATCTTTATTTGTTGACATATAAGTAATATACCGCTATCTTCTATTTCAAGTAGTTATGTTTTAAGTAACTGTATTATAGTATGAAGGGTTAAGATTATGGACTTTCAAAGTTTTTCAGATAAAATAGCAGGTCTTGATTACAGCAGGTTAGAGCAGGAAGCTCTCTTATGCAGAGGCGATATTCTTACAATGACAACACTTGCTGCAAGCGGTCATCCTGGCGGCTCTATGTCAACTATTGATGTTCTTTTAACAGTTTACAATATTGCAAATGTTAACCGTAATAATCTTCATGATTTAAACAGGGACAGAATTTTTGTTTCTCATGGTCATATTTCTCCTGCTGTTTATTCATGTCTTGCTAAAAAAGGTATTTTACCGCAGGATGAGTATATTGCATATTTTAGAAAAGCAGGCAGTATGTATGAAGGTCATATTGAACGCTCTATTCCCGGTGTTGAATGGACAACAGGTAATCTTGGGCAGGGGCTTTCTGCTGCATGCGGAGCTGCTGTTGCTGGCAAAGTTAATGGCAATGAGTTTGATATTTATGTCTTTATGGGTGATGGAGAGCATGAAAAAGGTCAGATTACAGAAGCAAGACGATTTGCAGTTAAATATAACCTTTCAAATATTACAGTAATTGTTGATTATAATGCATTGCAGATTTCTGGAGATATTTCTAATGTAATGCCTTCTATGAATATTGCAGAAAGCTATAAATCTGATGGATGGGAAGTTCTGCATATAGACGGTCATAATTTTAAAGAAATAGCTGGTGCTTTATTAAAAGCAAAATCATGCAGCAGACCAGTATGTATAATTGCAGAAACTTCTATGGGAAGCGGTGTATCATTTATGGAGCATAAAGCATGTTTTCATGGTGCTCCACTTTCAGAAGAGCAGTATTATGAAGCTGTGAAAGAGCTGAAATTAGAGCCATCGCTTGAAAAATATAAAGAAATGCGTAAAGGCTTTATGTGGGCAGCTCCACATATAAAAGCAGAAAATCCTAAAATAAATATTAATCAAGGCAGCCGCATTATATATAATGCTGATGTTAAAACTGATAACAGAAGTGCATTTGGTGCTGCTTTATTAGACCTTGTAAAAATAAATAAGCCGAAAGAATATACAGATGTGGTTGTTTTTGACTGTGATTTAGCAGGCTCAGTAAAAACAAATGGTGTTGAAAAAAATTATCCTGAAAATTTCTTTCAGTGTGGTATATCTGAGCATCATACAGCAGTATGTGCCGGTGCGGCATCAGTTAATGGAGTTATCAGCTTTTTTGCAGATTTTGGCATGTTTGGTGTTGATGAAGTTTATAACCAGCAGCGTTTAAATGAAATTAACTCTGCTAATATAAAATTAGTTACTACCCATGTAGGAATAGATGTTGGCGAAGACGGCAAAACTCACATGTGTATTGATTATATAGGGCTTTTAAGAAACATATTTGATTTTAAAATCATTGTTCCTGCTGACCCTAATCAGGTTGATATAGTTATTAGACATGCAGCAAAAGAACAGGGCAATTTTCATATAGCTATGGGCAGGTCAAAAGTGCCTGTAATTACAAAAGAAGATGGCTCAGTATTTTTTGACGAAAATTATGAATATATTTATGGTGCAATTGATATTATAAGACAGGGCTCAGATGGTGCTGTATTAGCTTATGGCTCTACATTATATAGAGCAGTGCAGGTGCATGATATATTAAAATCAAAAGGCTTAAATTTTTCAGTGATTAATGTGTCTTGTCCTGCATATATCAATGATGAAGCATTTAATAAAATAGCAGGATATAAAAAAATATTCACTTATGAAGACCATATTTCATCAACTGGTTTATACTGCACAATAGCTAATATGGCTTTAAGCAGGAAGAAATTTATTGATGCCACATGTTTTGGAGTTAATGAGTTTCCAATGTCTGGTCAATCTGATGAAGTATATGATATGCTTTCATTAAGCCCTGAAAAAGTGGCAGAAAAAATTATTAAAGAAATGGGTGCATAATTGATAATTTCAGGAAGAAACCCTGTAATAGAAGCTAAAAAAAGCGGTAAAGCTAAAAAGATAATTGTCAGACAGGGGGCAAGTATCCATTTTGATAATATAAACATACCTTTTGAAGTGCTGGGAAGAAGAGCTTTTGAAGAAAAATATGGCACAGAAACTCAAGGGGTAGTATGTGTTGTAGATGATTTTGAATATACAGAGTTAAAAGATATTCTTAAAAAATCATCACGGATAGAAGGTGTTGTTTTTTTAGATAAAATACAAGACCCACATAATTTTGGTGCAGTAATAAGAGCATGTCACTGCTTTGGCATAAGGTATATTATTGTTCCACGACATGACCAAGCCAAAGTGAGCCCTGCTGTATATAAAGCCAGTGCAGGTTCGTTATTTTATACAGAAATATGCGAAGTGGTTAATCTGGGACAGGCAATAGATGAATTTAAAAGCAAAGGTTTTGCTATTGCTGCAGCAGATATTTATGGTGATATTAATTTAAAATCAACATCAAGTATCGTAAAATATCCACTTGGTGTTATTATAGGCTCAGAGGGCAGGGGTATTAGAGAAAGTATTTTAGAAAGAGCTGACTATAAACTTAAAATCAGTATGGCTTCTGATATAGATTCTCTTAATGCATCAATGAGCTGTGCGGTTATACTTTATCAGCTTTTCAGCAGGTAGAGTATTTATATGGCTTTAGTCAGGCTTGCAGTTGAAGGCAGGGTTAAGGATAAGATTATCCTTAATTTTATCAGCGAATATCAAAAACGCCTGTCGCCATACTTTAAACTGGAGCTTGCAGAGCTGGGAGAAGGTGGCAGATATTTTGAAAAATTAAGTAAACAGCAGGCTGCATCAGAAATATTTATTGCTATGGATGCAGGCGGAAAAAAGTTTACAAGTGAGGGGTTTGCAGAATGGTTTAATACTAAACGCAGCCTTTCAAAAAATATAACTTTTGTAATAGGTGAGGCAACAGGGCTGTCTAAGCAGGCACGAGAGACAGTGAGTGAATTTATATCCCTTTCTGATATGACATTTTCATATAAACTAAGTCTTATGGTAATGGCAGAGCAGATATACAGGGCTGTAACAATTATCACAGGGCATCCCTATCACAAGTAGGAGAGTAAGATGGATAAGGCGACTAAGGAACATTTCCGAGAAAAACTTCTTGCTATGAAAAAAGAGCTTATAGAAGCACTAAACAACAAGTATAATGAAGCATTAGAACTTGGTTCTGACGGTATTCAAGATACAGCTGATGAGGCATATAATCTTTATAATAAGAATATCATGCTTGGCAGAGTTGAAACAGATGCTCTTAAATTAAGACTTGTTGATCAGGCTTTGCAGCGTATTGAAAATGATACTTACGGTGTATGTATAGAATGTGAGGAAGAAATAAACCCTCGCAGACTTGAATATGTGCCGTTTGCAAGATACTGCACAGAATGTAAAAGTGAACTGGAGAAAAAAGGTTTAATTAAAATGTAGTATGGCTTTTTTAAGGGGCATTTTTCCCCCTTTTACATATATAAAAGCTGTCTTATGCTGTATAAGACAGCCTTACTGTATTTTATAATTTTCATCTGCTTTTACTATTATTTTCACTTATTATTCACCATACTAAATAATAAGCATGGTTTTGCTTGCTCTAAATTCCCTAAAAACTTTCATAATATTACATTTTAAGCCTGATTTTTACATGCGAAAAATCTATAATTATATATGTGACACGGAAGCAGATTCAGTAAGACAATGCAGGGACAGGAAGTCCCGTCTGAAAGTAAGCAAAGGGAGCATTTACTGCGACCAAGCGTGGTTTTTCAAATTCAAGGGGAGCGTTTTTTGCGACGCAAGGACTTTCCAAGCGAGCAGCGACGGAATTAAAAGTCCGCAGCTGGACAAAATTTGAAAATAAAGGATAAAATAAGATACTTTGCTTATAAATCAAGCTCAAATTTATTGATTTTGATTACTGCCATATACATTAATAAGTAATATTTCAGCATCTGTTCCTACTCTCACAGGCGGACCCCACAGCCCTATACCGCTTGAAACAATATAATAAAAACCATCATCCACAAGCATACCGTGAGAAAGAAGTGTCATTTTTCGCACAATTAAGTTCAGTGGGAATGTCTGCCCGTCATGAGTATGACCAGAAATTTGAATATCTGCATTTATACTTTTGCCGTCTTTTAATCCTTTTGGCACATGGTCAAGTATTATTACAGGTTTTGCTTTATCTTCTACTTTATCATATAGAGTTTTGATATTTTGCCGCATACTCCCATCATCATTTGTATGGCGAAGGCTGTCTCTTCCTATAATATAAACCCCTTTTTCTTGGATATAAGTAACATTATCTATTAATATATTTATATCTGCCTGTGTTAGAAGTTTTTTTATTGTTTCTGCATCTGAACTGTAATAGTCATGGTTGCCAATAACTGCATAAACTCCAAGAGGTGCATTTAGTTTTTTTAATTCATGTATATGAGCCTGTGTTAAATCTTTTATATTATTATCTATAATATCACCTATAATAAAAATAACATCAGGTTTCATATTGTTAATAATTTGGACTTCTTTACTAAGTCTTTTTGGGCTCATATCTGCCCCAATATGTAAGTCAGAAAGTGCGGCAATAGTTATATTTTCTTTCAATTCTTTTTTTAGAGTTACAGTATATGCTGTAATTTTTGTATTATGACTATTTATATAGCCGTATATTATAGTAACTAATGTAAGCACAAGGACAATAATCATCTGCACTTTATGGCTTAAAAATGGAGTATGCAGCAGTTTGAAAATAAGCCTGATAATATCTGTTGCTGCAAGATAGATAAAAAGATAGTTAGTAAAAGCAAGTATTAAATGTGTTGCAAAGATAATGCTGTTTGGAATATGTATGCCAAATGTTTTAACTAAAATTCTTGCGATTAAAAAAGTGCTGAATAATATTAAAAAAATAAAAATAATAAGCCACATATTATACTTTTTAAAAAATGCCTGATAGAGCCTGAATGCAATATATGAGCCAAAAACAATATTTTGAAGTATAATTAATAAAATGATACCCATACTTTCTCCAAGTTTTACTCTATATTACTGCTGTATCCACTATCTTTATTTGTTTGTTACATTAATCAGCACTATTTCTGAATTAGTGCCTACTCTGAAAGGCGGTCCCCATAAACCAAGTCCGCTTGTAACCAAAAAGTGAAATCCATCATATTTTTTCATACCATAAGATACTTCATACATTTTTTTTACAATAAGATTTACAGGAAAAAACTGTCCATCATGAGTATGACCAGAGATTTGTATATCTGCATTTATTTTTATGCCATCTTGTGGTGATTTTGGTATATGGTCAACTATTATGACAGGCTTTGTTTTATCATCTATTTTGCTGTATAAAATTTCAATATCTGTTCTTTCATTATTAGATGAGCTGCTGTGACGCAGACTGTCTCTGCCTATAATATAAACTTCCTTTTCTGGAATATATGCAATATCATCAATTAAGGTTGTAAACCCTGCTTTATTAAAAACTGATAAGACATCTTTTTGACTGCCACTGTAATACTCATGGTTGCCAAATACTGCATATATTCCAAATGGTGCTTCAATTTTTTTAAACTGTTCAATATATTCTTCTGTAAAATCATTTATATTATTATCTATAATATCTCCAGCAATTAAAACAAAATCAGGCTTTAAATTATTTATAATTTGTATTTTTTTATAAAGCCTTTCCGCAGTCATATCAGAGCCTATGTGAATATCTGATAATGCCGCAATAGTAAATGGTGTATGTATTGTTTTATTTAATGCAATATTATATTCATTAACTTTTGTAAGATGGCTGTTTATGAAACCAAGTATACATATAATAACAGATATTATCACAACAATAATACCCTGAATATAATGATTAATAAAAGAAATTTTAAAAAGTTTCAGTATTAATTTTATAATATCTGTAAGCAGATAAAAAATAAATATGTATATAAACAGCCCTAAAAAAATATCAGAAATAAAAATAAAAAAATCATGTATTTGATAGTCTGAAAGTTTTTCTATACTTCTTGTGATTATAAAAGAGTTGCATATTAATATAATCAATGAAATAACTGCAGATTTTTTATATTTTGTAAAAAAAGATAAATATAAGTGGTATGCTGTATATATAGAAAAAATAATATTTTGTATTATAATTAATACCAGCATGCTCATAACTTACTCCTTATAATAAGGAAAATTATATATTTAAAGCTGATACATATCAATAAAAAATCATAATAATTTTACAAATCATTTATATTTGATTATAAAAAAGACTGCCGAAAATTTATCTTCGGCAGTCAAATTCAGCTTACAGCTGCATAGGGTTCAAATATAACATAGGGGAGGTTGTTTATATTTGAAAATTAATATATATGGGAAAGAATAAAAAAGACTTAATTTGTCTTATATTATAAGTATATGTTTTTTTAGATAAAAATCAAGTCTTAAAATATAAAAAGTAAAATTATGTATATAATTTATACACATTTTATAAAAGCAATAAAAATAAAGATATAACATACTGATAATAAAGAGCAAATATTTATTTATAAAGAGTATAAAATGAAAAAGCCTGCCAAAAAGTTTACACAATTCAGCAGGCATATTAAAAATATATTTATTTTGTTATTAATTTTCCATCTTTAATAAGATACTGAGCAGAATTAATTAATTCATCACTAAAAGTGATACCTAATAATTTTGCAGTATCTAAATCAAGCAGTTTATTATAAAATTTAGGGTCATTTAACGACTGTATTGGAAGCTCTTCTGCTTTTTTGCCCTGCAGCACTTCTGCAATAAGTCTGCCTGTCATTCTACCCATTTCATAGTAGCTGAACCCTAAGGCATAAACTACACCGCCATTTAATGTTGGAGTAATATCGCCTCCAAAAACTGGTATTTTATTTTGTTTTGCAGTATCAGTTAAGGCAGACATTGCTGTTGCAATAGAGTTGTCTGTAAAGCAGTAAAAAGCATCCACTCTTGAAACAAGGCTTTCTGCTGCCTGTTTAACTTCTGCAGGTGTTGCTATTGTCTGCACAATAAGTTCAACACCAAGTTCATCACATACCTGTTTTGTTGTTTCTGCCATACTTACAGAGTTTGTTTCAGATGTTGTATAAATGATACCTAGTTTTTTAAAGTCATATACTTTTTTAAACTCAATAAGCTGTTCTTTTATAGGTATAGCATCAATAACCCCTGTAATATTTTTATTTCCTTGTGTTATAGATGAGGCAAGGCCGGCTTTTACAGGGTCAGTCACAGCAGTAAAAACAATAGGTGTATTTGGAAGCTGGTTTGCAAGAGTAACTGTCATAGGTGTTGCAATACCAACTGCAACATCAACATTATCACTTTTAAACTTGCTTGCAATAGCAGAAGAAATGTTTAAATCACCATTAGCATTCTGCAGGTCAATATTTGCATGTATATTTAACTCTTTTAATTCATCAAGTATACCTTTTTCAGCATCATTTAATGAATTGTGTGATATTAATTTTGCAATACCAATAGTTGGCAGTTCCGGTTTTTTTGCTTCATTTTTTTTGCATGCAGTAAAGCTTAAAGCAAGGCATACAGTAAGTATAATAAATAATAGTTTTTTCATAGTGATACCCTATTTTTTCACTTCTTTGCCATTTTCTAAAAATATTGTATTTTCAGAAATAAGGTCTTGTGGTATAGTTACTCCCAGTGCATTTGCAGCATCATTATCAATAATAGTTTGAGTTTCTTTTGCACCTTTCATATATCTTGTTGGTATATCTTCTGTTTTTTTGCCATTTAAAATATCTATAATCTGCTGGCCTGCAAGCCTGCCTATAACATAATAATCAGCCCCAGCAGTATATAAAACACCGCCAAACTGTAAAGAAGATGATGGGTCAGCAGAAAATACTGGCAGATTATTTGCAGCAGCAGTTGATGTGATAGAATTTAATGATGAGCATACATTATTATCTGTCACCACATAAAAAGCATCAACTCTTCCAATTAAACTTTCAGCAGCCTGTTTTATTTCATTAATATTAGTAATAGGCTGGCTGATTAATTTAATACCAAGTTTATCACATACTTCTTTTGTTACTTTATGCATTACAACAGAGTTATCTTCTGAACTTGTATAAATCATACCAAGTCTTGTAAATGGCACAATAGAGCGGAAAGCATTTATCTGGCTTTCAATATCTACAGCATCGGAAACTCCTGTAATATTTTTGCCACCTTTATCTTTACTTGGCACAAGATGAGCAGCAACAGGGTCGCTTATTGCAGCAAAAACTATTGGAGTAGTTTGTAAAGTATTAAGCAGTGCAATAGCCATAGGGGTGCCTATACCAACAGTTACATCAACACCATCTGATTTAAACTTATTTGCAATAGATGTTGCAATATTCATGTCTGCATTTGCGTTTTGAAGGTCATAATTTACTTTTATGCCTTTTGCTGTTAGTTCGTCCTGAATACCTTTTTCAACAGAATTTAATGCAGGATGAGCAAGCAGCTTTGCAATTCCTATTGTTGGAAGTTTTTCCTGAGCTGTATTTTCATTTTTTTTACAGCCTGAAATTGAAACAGCCATTAAAACTGCTGAAAACATAATAATAATTTTTTTCATTTTTTTCTCCAAATCATTATATTATATTTTGTTTTATTTAATTTTATTATTTTCTATTATTTTTGTATTTTCTGTAATTAATGCTTTTGGTATTTCAATATTTAAAGCTTTTGCCCTGTCCATATCTATAATCATAAGTGATTCATCAGGATATTTCATAAATGTAACAGGCATTTCATCTGGTTTTTTACCTTTTAAAATCTCTACAGCCATTTTGCCTGTTTTTCTTCCTGCTTTATAATAGTCAAATCCAACAGCATATAAAACACCACCATTTACTGCTGATGTATAATCTTCTGAAAATATTGGTATATTATTATTTGATGCAGCAGTTATTAGGGCATTTAATCCAGAAACAAGAGTGTTATCTGTTACCACATAAAAGGCATCTACTCTTGAAACAAGGCTTTCTGCTGCCATATTAACTTCTACTGAGCTGTATATTGTAATAGGCAGAAGCTCTATACCCATTTCTTTACATACTTCTTGAGTTATTTTAAGCATTGTAATAGAGTTTCTTTCTGCACCATTATATATAAAGCCAAGTTTTTTAAATGGATATATAGAGTGGTATATTTTTAAATGTTCTTTAATAGGCAATGCGTCAGAAAGCCCTGTTACATTATTTTTACCTTTATCAAGGCTGTCAACAAGTCCTGCACCAATCGGGTCATTAACAGTTGCAAAAAGAACTGGTCTGTCTTTAATGCTGTTTGCAAGAGCAACGGCAGTAGGTGTTGCAATACCTATTGATAAGTCCTTTTTATCTGTCGCAAATTTAGAAGCAATAGCATTAATAATATTTGCATCATTATTAGCATTCTGGCTGTCTATTAAAACATTCATATTTTGAGCTTTCAGCTCATCAATTATACCTTTTTCTATTTCAAGCAGAGCAGGGTGGTTATTAATAACCGCTATCCCAACTTTATATGAAGCACTGTTATTATCACTATTTGCAGCATTTTTATTGCATCCTGTATAAATTATAAATATAACTGTAATTAGAAGTATATATATTTTATTTTTCATAATGTATAACCTGTTTTATTAAAATCTTTGTAAGAATAACATAAAAATTTTTATTTTAAAAGGTTAATTTAGAAAAAATAATAGTATGTGTTAAATCTAGAAATAATTGCAATGTTAAATATTCAGGTCTTACTTAGCCTAAAAGGCGAAGTATCTTAATTATCCTTTATTAAAAAATTCATCCGTGAATTTTTTAAAACATGCTCTGCCGAAACAAGTTCGGCTATCGCTTACTTTCAGACGGCTCGTCCTGAGCCTGATTCTGTATCATGCTGGGCCAAAGGCGAAGTATCTATAATGGTAATGTTTTATAGTTCCTTCGCTCGCAGATACTCACTCAGGAAGACATATTTTAGTATATCAAAAATATATGCAGTATAAAAATGCTACTGCATTAAAAAATATACAAAGTAAAGTAAAATATTTATATACTTCAACTTATGCCACACTGAGCCTGCTATAGTATCATACTGAGCCAAAGGCGAAGTGTCTTAATTATCCTTTATTAAAAAATTCATCCGTGAATTTTTTAAAACACGCTCTGCCGAAACAAGTTCGGCTATCGCTTACTTTCAGACGGCTCGTCCTGAGCCTGATTCTGTATCATGCTGGGCCAAAGGCGAAGTATCTATAATGGTAATGTTTTATAGTTCCTTCGCTCGCAGATACTCACTCAGGAAGACATATTTTAGTATATCAAAAATGTATGTAGTATAAAGATACTGCTGATAAAAATATATACAAAGTTAAGTAAAGTATTCATACACTTCAATTTATGTCATACTGAGCCTAAAAGGCGAAGTATCTAAAAATTATACAATTTAAATATATTATGCAATGTTGTAATAAAATATAATTTAGCTTTTTTGCCTGTTAAAATCAGGCTTACAATGAATTATATAATAAAAATTTTTGGATAAAGCCATTTTTATTATGCTTGTAATCTTTTGGTTATAATAGTAGAATAAGATAAATAATTCAGGGGCATTAAATTGCAGGAAAGGCATTTTTATTCTACAAATGAGATTATAGAAAAAATAGATATTGAGCCTGTTGAGCTTATTAAATCATTTTATCCACTTACACTTTTAAGGCGTATATATTTAACTTTTACTTTTTTTTCTAATAAAAGTCTTATTAATCATGCAGCTTCTGGAGCATTTTATTTCCTGCTTTCTATTGTGCCTCTTGCTTTGTTTTTTGTATATGTGCTTGATTCGTGGCTTTCAGGATATGGCATAGTATCTGATTACTTTTTTCAGCTTTTATCTGAAATAAATCCAGAAATAGATAAACAGTTTTTTGAAAATCTAGGTCTTTTAACGGGTGGAAGTTCTATATATGGTATTGTGAGTATTTTTGGGCTTTTATGGAGTTCAAGGCTTATTTTTACAAGTATCAGAAATGGTTTTGATGTTATATTTCCAAGCAGCAGCCAAAGGGGATTAATAAAAAACAACCTTGTTTCACTAATATTTTTGCCTATTATATTTATTGCAACTACTGTTTTCTTTTTAGCTGGTGCAGTAATTAAGCAGTTAAATAAATTAATATATACATTAGAATTAAATGATATTATAGATTTATCATTTTTAGATAAACTTGCAGGTATCTATCCTGTAATTCTTGCTGTTTTTGTTGCATTTATGCTTTACAGATTTATTCCTAATGTGAAAATAAAAGGCACTTATACTTTAACAGGAGCTATCTTATTTGTGGCAGTTATGATTTTTACACAGAAAATATTAGGGCTGTTTATCTCATGGACTCAATACCATATATTATATGGTGTTATCAGTGCATTAATCATTGCTCTTTTTTGGACATATATACTTTTTTCACTGTTTTATTTTTTTGCAGTTTTTATATATGTGCAAAGCCACTATAAAGAGCTGGAATTTATTAAATGGTATAGTGCTGTTAATGGTAAAGCAGGTATAATTGACAAATTATTTTTTCGTAACTCTTTATCTTCTTTAAAATGTTTTCAAAAGGCAGTATCAAAAGATGAAGTAATATTTAAGCATGGAAGTAATGGCGGTTTTATATTCCTGCTTTTATCTGGAATAGTATTTTTAGAAAAGGATAAAAAGTTTGTTTCAGATATTGCAGTAAATTCATTTTTTGGAGAAAGTGGGGTAGTAGGTGAGTGCATATATGATATTGACGCTGTATGTCAGGTCCCCGGATTTATTTTGCAAATACCGCAGGACCTTTATGAAAAAATAGTTTCAGCAAGCCCAGCTATTTCTCAAAATATGCTTCAAACTGTAATTGAAAGAAAGTATTAATAGTATTTGCTGGATATATCCAAAAATTTTGCATATCAGTCATTTTGAGCCTGATTTTTCAAGGTGAGAAATCTGAATGATTTATTATTATATAAGTGCATAATATATTTAAACTATCTTATTTTTTAGATAATTTGCTTAAAAATCAATCTCAGTATTGACATACTGTTTTTTTAAACATTTATCCTTATCACTCTCATTATTACTGAATTTATTTTATAAGTTCATTATATAGATTAGTCTAAATTTACTTATGTGTTTCAATAAATAAATCTACTGCCTTTTTTAAAGATACACAGGCATTATTTATATCCCACTGCTGTTTTTCAATATTTCCGCAGTAGTTGGAAACAGCCCTTATTTGATATGGTTTTATACCAAACTTATTAGCAGCTATACCAAAAGCAGCACCTTCCATATTTTCAACAAGTGCATTTGTTTTTGCCATATATATGTTAGAAAGGCTGTTAAATTGTGGTATTAATGAAACAGTATTAGATGAAACCTTTTTAAAATTTTCATCAACTTGAAATTCTGCTCTATTATCCTTTGCTATAATAAAGCCTTTTTCGTGAATAGTAGTAAGAATATTTCCATTATAATTTGCTTCATCTGCAAAGTAATCATAATCTATACAGACAACATCACTTATTTTAATGCCTGTGTTTTGGTATGCTCCGCATATTCCTGTTAAAAGTGGATATTTTGGTTTAAATTCTGAAAAGAAAAGGGCAGAGTGAGCAGCAGCATTTGATTTGCCTGCACCTGTTATGATAATTGGTATAGATTTATATACAGCAGTATCAAAATAAAAGTAAGATGAAAAATCAGAAATATTTAAAACTTTTCTGCACTCTAAAAATGTAGGGAAAAAAATAACAATGTTAGTATTAAACATTGATTATTTCAGTCCTGCATGGTTTATCCTGTATGTGTTTGCAAGAAAATGTGCTCTTTTATATTCGCTGTTTGCAAGCACTTCTACAACATTTTGGTTTCTGCCAGTAATAAATCTAATAATAATATCAGCAGGTGCCATGCCTTGTTTTTGCAGTCTGTTTATTATTTCAGCTGCTGCCATAATATTTTCTTCACTATTATATGGGTTTGAAAATGAACTGTTAAGAAAATCAAAGCATGAAATAGTTGTAAGCCCCATACCACCTGTTACTGTCAATGAATACTGGTGTGGTTTAGATATTAGAACAGCAAGCATATTTTTATCAACATCATAAATATCTGATGCTTTTTCAAGAAGAATATCAATATCATCCTGCGAAACAGATTCTAAATTAAGCCCAGTTTCTAAAACTATGTTTTTTGCCAGATAATAAAGAGCTGTAACACGCTCATCAAAAAAAGATGGATTAATTAACTGTCTAGGATTAAACTCAGCAATAAAAGAGATGACATTTATACATAATAAAGCCAGAATACTGGCACTTAATAACTTAAAATATAATTTTTGCAATTTATTACCCAAAAATATTAATATATTTTAGGAATATAGTATAAAAAATTATTTGTCAAGCAGTTTGTTTTAAAAAAAGCCTTTCAAATCAAGAAAAAATCAACTGATTTTGCATATATGCATTAGCTAGGTATAATAGATTTATACTTTAAGTTATCTAATCAGGCTTAAAATTATATAATATTTTATTTTATTTATTTTTTCAAAATAAGATATGCTGAAATTGCAGCAGTATTTAGTGCAGGAACAAGATTTTTTTCATCAAAATCAAAATAATCATTATGATGACCTGCATATCTGTCTATACCTGCTTGAATATATGTGCCTATGCCGCCATTTTCCTGCACACAGCTCATTATACTGGCATAATCTTCCCCAGCACCAAAGCTAACATTTTCTATTACTTTTTTATATTCTGGCACATATTTTACAGCTTCTTTTACATATTCAATCATTTCCCTGCTGCTTTGTCCGCTGCTTGAACCACCTGCTGTTTTTATGGTATACGAGCAGCCTTCCATAAGTGCTGATGCCTCTATTATTCTCCTGCTTTCTTCTACCATATATTCATTTAACTGGCTTGTTTCGCCCCTTGTTTCCATAATAAGCTCAGCTTTAGCAGGTATTATATTTCTTCCCTCACCAGCTGTAAGCCTGCCAACATTTATCCTTGTAGCTCCTTTTCCATTTCTGCTGACAGCATGCAGATTAAGAGCTGCATTACATGCTGCAAGCAGTGCATTCCTGCCATCTTCCGGATATGCTCCAGCATGAGCCTGTTTACCTTGAAATGTTACATCAAATTTAGTAGAAGCAAGAAATTTATCTGCTCCGCATATAATAGTATGACTATCATTAGCCTGAAAGCCTATATGTATACCAATAATATGTGTAATACCATTACATGCACCGGCTTTAATCATAGGCATAGCTCCTCGGAGCCCTTCTTCTGCAGGCTGAAATATAAACCTGATGCTTCCTTTTAAACTGTCTTTAATATTTGCTATAATTTCAGCAGCTGCAAGTCCTAATGACACATGGGCATCATGTCCGCAGGCATGCATTGCACCATTATTGACGGATGAAAAGTTTTCTTTATTTGGTCTATGGTTTTCATCTGCTGTTTCAGTAACATCGTTGCTGTCCATATCAAAGCGAAAGGCAAGATAAGGCCCGTCATCACTAAATTTCATATCTGCCCAAAATCCAGTATAACCATGGGTCATTTTTTCAACAAGTGCAGCATCTGCCCCTTGAGATACTGCCCGCTGTTGATTTTCTTTTAATATTTTTTCAGAAGGCACACCCATCATATAATCTTTATTATTTGCTTTATCACCCATAGTAATAGTGTATCCTAACTCAGCCATTCTTTTTTGGGCAATAGATGATGTGCGAAATTCTGTCCAGCCAGTTTCAGGGTATTTATGCAAATCACGCCTGCATTTTATAAGCTCATGTTCTTTTTCTTTTGCGAGTGTTTTAATTCTTTCTATTATTATATTATCCATAATTTTTTTTACCTATTGCTATAATAGTATCTATTACAACTTACTCTTGCAGGTTTGCTTTTTTAAGCCAGACTTTCTGCAAAAGATAATTTATACCAAAAACACATTTTTTAATTATATGTTATTTTATATAAAAGTCAATATTACAGAATGGCAGTGGCATAAGGCTGCTTATAAATATTGCTGTTATGTTATGCTGAGCTATGCGAAGTATCCAGGTTTGATTTATATTATTACAGTAAAAAAGAAATATATTTATTAGCTTAGTCCAAAATTTTTGAATAAGTCTAACTGCATTATAATTTTTATATAACAAAAAAAGGCAAAGCATATAAAAGCTTTGCCATATAGTATGCCGAAGGCGGGACTTGAACCCGCACGAGGAAGCCCCACCACCCCCTCAAGATGGCGTGTCTACCAATTCCACCACTTCGGCATTAGAGATATTTATA
>Ga0137298_10946_pt1 | contig 18675 bp, 23 predicted proteins | sample RamsorincwithD2O_2_FD_97182 | JGI IMG/M metagenome (GOLD analysis project Ga0137298, IMG submission 97182) | Mouse cecal microbial communities from Vienna, Austria - Glucosamine amended with D2O | ecosystem: Host-associated > Mammals > Digestive system > Large intestine > Cecum | place: Austria...
AAGCGGATAAGGGAGAAAAGGATGTGGAAGTGACAAGCCATGAGGATATCACGGCAGAAAGCCAGACCGTAAAACTGATTGAAGAACCAGAGAAACCGAAAACGCCGCCTGTAGAAACACCAGATGTGCCGCAGACAGGAGATACCACAAATCTTTGGATTCCGATAGTGGTTTTATTAGTGGCACTGGCAGGAATCGTGGCCGTAGCAGTCCGGATTTATAGGAAGAGAATGTAAAAATGAAATAATAAAAAAGTAGCCAAAAGATAGAAAGCTGCCGTACTGACGAAAAGCGTTGGTATGGCAGCTTTTTTCATTGGAATGAATTTGGAGGAATCAGTTATGAGCAGAAAATTAGAATATGGATTTCTGGCTGTTTTTAGTATCATCCTTCTGGTAGCAGGAGGATATCTATTTCAGACATGGGCCAAATACCATGAGGCGGCTTTAGAGTATCAGAAATTACAGAAATATAGGATTGAGAAAACAGATAAGGGTACTGTAGAAGCAGATGGCAGCAAGATAAGGGATTTACAAAAGGATATGGAAGATACTGTGCAGATTGATTTTGACGGGCTTTGTGCAATCAATGAGGACATTGTGGCGTGGATACAGATTCCGGGAATTGGTGTAGACTACCCTGTGGTACAGGGAGAGGACAATGAGTATTATCTGCATTATACATTTGATAAAAAAGCGAATATCGCTGGAAGCATTTTTCTGGATTGCAGGAATCGTGCTGATTTTACCGATCGTAAGGTGATCATGTACGGCCATCATATGAAAGATGGAAGTATGTTCAGTAATCTGGAGAAGTATCAGGATGATGAATTCAGAAAAGGGCATGGAAAAGTAATTTTGTATCTTCCGGATCAGACTTTAGAGTACGAGGTCGCAGAGTGCAGGCAGGTACCTGTGTGGGATTTGGTTTATAAAAATATAGACGAAGAAAAAGAAAACATGCCGAAGCAGATGATACTATCGACGTGCAGTTCATCATCAGAATGGCGGTTAATCGTGAAATGCATCGTAACAGAGCGCTTCGGTACTTGGTATAGGAAATAACTGCATGCCGAGAATACGGAAAGTTTCAAAAAGAGTCTTACGAACTCCCTCAGATAGATCCGGAAAACAGGGGATAATATCTATTCTGTATGTCAAAACCCGTAGTCTGTTTTGCTGTTAAAGTATTGGTGCCATGGCTGCATTGCGTATGGAGGCTGCTGTATAATCCGCGGCTTGATAGTAGAAACAATCCTGTCTAAATGGTCAGGAAAGGTGCTTTGTGGATGTCTGTATAAGGCAGGTCTTTAAGAGAGTCTCATGTAATTGTAAGAATACGATAGCGTATGTATTCAAAAATGTGTAGAATCTGTAGGAAGATTGTAAGATAAGGGATCCGCTATATAACAAGCGGGGAATCTGACTGATTCGAACGGGGATAAAAAGGTAGAACAAAAGAACATGTAATAAGGCATGGTTATCTGACGGGAATTTTAAAGGTCTGGAAATTAGAAAAAAAACCATTTTTAATTTTGTTTCCCAAAGTGTTGTACAGTAAAGTTAAAAAGAGACAGTACTGTTTAAAATTAAAAAAGAGATAAGCATTATGTTCAAAAAACAGATTTTTAAGTTAAAACATGGAAAAAGATTCATCAGTGCGGGACTGCTTGGTCTAATGCTGGTGGAATCGATGACAGCATTTACCGGAAACACTGAGGATATATCTTATAACGAATATGTTGGTGCGGGCGGCTATGTTACGCTATGCAAAGAAAAAAAGGATTCTACACCTTCGTATATCTTCCATCAGGGAGACAGGGCGGTAAATGTAGGGGGCTATAGCGGAGGGGTTAATTGTTCACCGAACGCAAGTTCTTATTATGTGGCTGCGGGAACATCTGCATATCTCCCCAATTGCGTAAAAGAGGCTGGAAGAAGCTGCTGTCTGCGTTTAACACCTTCTCCGATTGGATCATGCCGGTTGTATGGATGGTGGAGCCCGGACAGTATTTAATTTAAGCACTGCTTAAGGATTTTATCATGAGTAAACTAATTATGCCAGATTCCGGCTACTACCTTATGCAGTCTGGTTATAGGATGAAAAGCACTGCTGTCATGGAATCATATGGAAACCTGAATCTTGTGTCAGCCTGAGTGACATTCAAAAAAAGGATTAAAGGATATATTCTGATATGGAAGAAAAGCGGTCGATTCATAAACAAATAAAGAAAATAGAAGAATCCAAAACATGTTTGTTTCGGTAAAAAGTCTTAGGGTCAGAAAATTGGAAAAAAAGCCATTTTTGTTTTTTTTTCTAAAGATGATGTATAGTAATGCTTGTAAGAAACAGTACTGTTTAAAAATAAAAAAGAAAAGGAGAAAAACATTATGTTCAAAAAACAGATTCTCAAATTAAAACATGGAAAAAAATTGATCAGCGCAGGACTGCTTGGTTTGATGCTGATGGGATCAATGACGGCATTTGCCGGAAATACTGCGGATACCTCTTATAATGTGAATGTTGGTCCGGGTGGATTTACCACCGTGTCCAGATCAAAACAAAATGATTCATCTTTGTATATATCCCATCAGGGAGATAGGGGGGTAAATGTAGGCGTTTTCAGCGGAGGAGTAAATTATTCGGCTAACGGCGGTTACTACTATGTAGCAGCAGGAACATCTGCATATCTTCCTAGTTATGTAAACGAGAGTGGAAAGAGCAGTTGCTATCTGCACTTAATACCTTCACCGGCCTCATCATGTCATTTGTATGGCCGCTGGCGCCCGGACAGTAAATAAAAATAAGTAATGCTTGAGTGTGCTTTGTACTCAAAACTATATAGGAAGCCAATCGGTATATCAAGTCTATAAAGCGACAGATGACAGGGGATGCTTTTTATATAAAAAACGTTCCCTGTTATAATAGCCTTTTTTTGTAATCGGAATGTATGATAGGAGAGCATAAGATAATGCTTAATAAAAGTTCTTATCAGTAATGGTAGCAATAAGGTATCATAATTGTTTACAGATTCATTTGCAACAGAGACTGGAAATATGAGGAATATTCAATTCAAATGCGCTTATCGGATACATAATCTTTTGATTTTACCTGTTATGAAACTCCTTGCAGCAGAGCTGCGGGAATTAGATTCTGAGAGATTAAATCTTTGGGAAAATTTTTGATTGAGAAGAAGTCGCAAGAACCTTTTCGTTGGAGGTTCATTTTTCATGAGTTTAAAATTTGCTATTACAACATTGGGTAGCGAATCAGAGAGGTGCTTATTATTTTGGGGCAGTATTTTTTATTAAATCAGCAGATGCAAAATGAGGTCGAAAAATGAAAAAACACTTTTATTTATCCACGCAAAAAGACATGTAATATATACAAAGTAAACAATAGCAATTCTGATTCTACCTCAAATGGAAAGTCAGAAATACCAGAAAGGAGCGAAAGTAGATGTATTCGAATCTGAGACAAACTATCTGTAGTGTAAAGAATGGACTGGAAGAGGAGTATAAGCTTGTTCTGGTGTACTTGCTGTGGTCTGCGATCTGTACGTATAGGGGTGTCTGGAATGCCTGTGGGCTGTATGAGTTTTACGAAATGAAAGTGAGTGTGGAAGACCTGCTCATAGCGTAGCTGGATGGGGGCAGAGCCGGGCTTATGATTTTTCCGGCGGCAGCATTTTTAATCATGAAGTGCAAGCAGAACAGCCTGAATATCCAGCTTGTCTTAAGATATGGAAGCCACCGGAAAATGTTTTTGCGGCAGATCATGGAAAGTCTGTGGTATGCGGTTGTTATCGTGGCTGTCTTGTTGGGGATGGAATTTCTGGTCGGTTGGACTGCGAGGGGAACACTGATCAATTGGGACAGTATGGGCAGTGTTTATTATGCCTATATGGGAGAGCTTAGTAACGCAAGTATCCTCACCGTGGTTGCGGGTGTTTTCTGTATGTATATGATCAAATTCATGATCATCTTTGTGCTGACAGATATTTTTCTGTGGTATCCTAAGATTTTGGTTCTGCTGTGGGTTCTGCTTGTTCTGGTGGTGGAGTTGGAAAAAGTCGGGGAGATTCCTGTATTCCACTTCTTTTTTTCCATTCACCACATGGCAGGAGCCCGTGACATTTATAGAGCGTGTTCTGATAGGAATGTGCGTACTGCTTGCGGTATATATGGCCGGTATCAAAAAGAAAGACATTTTTTATTGCTGACAAGGGGGATAACAGGTGACGAAACTATATGCCAGGCTTTTCTGGAAAAGAAGTTGGAAAAAATATATTCCTGTGGTCGTTCTGATACTGATCCACTGCCAGACTTTCCGAAACATATTACAAGGGTATGAGAGCTATATGGGGCTTCAGCTTGAAGTGTCCGTAGGAGATTACATTGCGGATTTCTGTAAAGGGACAGTTCCTTATACAATGAGTGGCAGTCAGGAGCCATTTAACATTCCGGCCATCTGGTCGCTTTATTATATCTATTTTTTTGCGGTCATTGGCCATTCAATGAGCCAGATTGCAAGGAAGTATGAATTACAGCTTACCCTGCGGTGCGTGACCAGGGCCAAATGGTGGAGATGCCAGAATCTGATGCTTTGGATGGAAACAGCGGGGTATCTGCTAGTAACCTGTTTGACTTTTGTGCTGTATGGAATCTGTACAGGCGTAAGGCTGGGAATGTTTCATCAGGATGTACAGATGGAATGCGGAGGAATTGACCTTACTGGATATCAGCTGAGGGATTTTCTGGTGTTCGCTATCGTGATACCTTTTGTTGTCATGACCGCTGCAGCATATATACAGTATACGGTTTCTTTACAAGGAAACACATTGATAGGTGTCTTAATCTCTGTTGTGATACTGGTAAGTTCTGTATTTCATAAAGATTCGTTTCTGATTTTTAATGCGCTGATGCTGATGCGGCAGGACGGGGTGATGGAAAATGGAATGAATCCTTTTGTGGAAAACGGAATCTGTGCAGTGATTATGGTTATCATGTCACTTACCATGAAAAAAATAATAGAAAAGAAAGACTTTATGTAGAAGTCGTGTATCTATTTAGTGCCGTCAATGATATGGTTACTTGAAATAACTATAAAAAATTAAAGGTCAGAAAACAAGAAAAAAGCTGTTTTTATCTATTCTGAAAAAAAGTGTGTAGTATAGTTTACAGGGGTTCTTTCTGATGTTTGGGTAAATCCAATATTTCTTATAATCCATTAATCGAGTTTTAATGGATTGTGGGAAATTATGAAAATATATGGATACCAAAAGTGTAGAAAGAACCTTTCCAGGAAACAGTATTGGTTTTGAATTCGCTGTCAAATAGGAACATTCTGCATGGAAAAGAGGATGAATATGGAAAAAAATGATAGCATAATCAATTTTAAAGAAAGGAAGGATGAAAAGATGATGTGTCGTGAAGATAAGAAGAAAATAGACGAGTTGGTGGAGAATTTTGAAAATATGGAGATTTCTGAATCTGTGGAAGCGCGGATTCAGGAAACATACAGGAAGATTCTTGGTGACTCAGCAGGAAAAAATTGAAATACCTGAGGGCAGGCAATATAAAAAAGTTGTTTAGAATCAAGGGCTGGAAGTCCGGATATGACAACCTCAATGAGGCAGTACTGTTTTCGAATACAAATATAGTTTCTATAAATATTTAAGGTGAAAACGTGAAATGGAAGCCGGATTTATCTACAGGATGGGAAAAGATGATAAACGCAGCCAGATGGGATATAAAGCATAACCCATTTGGAACGTTTACCACCAAAGGAGCGGATCCGGATTTTAATCTATTGCGCTGTAACATCTTGATTAAATGCTTGGAGGAATATTACATGAAAGAAATATTAAAAGAAGAGGTTGGGCGCTCATTACGAAGCAGAGGGATGGCGCTTTCATTGATATTAGGCGGGATTGTTTCCGCTGCGCAGGTTATTCAGTATCAGATACCAAAATACCAATGGAATATGACAAGGGATTTGGGAGCGTATCCTATTTTATATCCGTCTTCAGTAGCTGATTCCTGGATTGCGGGAAGTCCGGTATATCTGGAAAACTTTTTATATTTTTTGATTATCCCAATCCTTGCGGTTCTTCCCTTTGGAATTTCCTATTTTTCAGACCAGTCAAGTGGTTTTTTGAAAGGACTGTATACACGCACGTCCAGAAAGGATTATCTTACCGCAAAATATATTGCGGCTTTTGTATCAGGAGGTCTGGCAGTACTTCTTCCGTTGGTTTTAAATCTGCTGTGTGCTATGGCATTATTGCCGAATCTGGCTCCGCAGTCCGTGTTTTCCAATAATGGGATCTGTGCCGCAAACCTGTTTTATCGGCTTTACTTTTCTCACCCGGTCATATATATTATTCTTTTTCTGGGGATTGATTTTGTGATGGGAGGTATTTGGGCTTGTGTTGCGCTGGCATGTAGCTTTCTTTCAGACTATAAGATCGTTGTGGCGGTATGCCCTTTCTTTTTGCAGCTCGGTATCCATGTGATCTGTACGATGCTAAATGGCCTTGATTATTCCAGCGTTTACTTTATACAGTCTGGATATGGAATGAAAAATGCCATTGTACCGGCAGTGTATGTGATTCTTGGACTTGTGGCAAGTTGGATCATATTTAGAAAAAAAGGGGGCGGGGAGGATATATTCTGATCAGACGCAGTACGATTGAAAATCAAGCTTTCATATGCTGTTCTGATTCGATAGAGGGCAGAATCGCTTTCAACAGTGATATCATTCTGTAGAAAAAAGGAAAACTGGAGGAGATAAGAAATGTATCTTGAAGTGGAAGAAATCAACAAAAAAATAGGTGTGGACGATGTCTTAAGTGAGATCAGCCTGTCTATGGAAAAAGGGAAGATCTATGGCCTGCAGGGAAAGAACGGCTGTGGAAAATCCATGCTTATGCGGGTGATCTGTGGGCTTGTTTTGCCGACATCTGGCAGGGTCATAATAGATGGGGAAGAACTGGGGAAAGAACTATCTTTCCCAGAGAGTGTCGGCGTATTTATCGAAAAGCCTGGATTTCTGGATGCCTACAGCGGGTTTCAGAACCTGTCGATGCTTGCCTCGATTAAAAAGCGGATTGGAGGAAGGGAGATCAAAGAAACTCTGAAAAGAGTAGGTCTGGAAGAGGTGATGCACAAGAAATATAAGAAGTATTCACTAGGAATGAAGCAGAAGCTTGGAATAGCCGCTGTCATTATGGAGCAGCCGGATATTGTCATCCTGGATGAACCTGCTAATGCGCTGGACGAGAAGAGTGAGGGCAGGCTGTGGCAGATTGTGAGGGAAGAAAAAGAACGCGGGGCGCTGGTGATCATTTCATGCCATACGGCAGAGGTGCTGGAAGAAATTTCAGATGAAATATTTAAGATAGATCAGGGTCGAATCACAGACCATATTGTATGCAGGTGATCCTATGGAGAAGAAAATGAAAAAAAGAGCAGAAAAAGGAATCAGGAAAAGAGTATTTATAACAATAGGGGTTGTTTTAGTTATGGTTCTTACGGCGGCCGGATATTGGAATATCAACCGAAAAATTCCGCCGGTTGTCGTGGAGGAAGTGAAGATAGGGGAACAGTTGGAATTTCAGGACGGGATCATGATATCCGTAGATTCTTACAGGTTTCTGACAAAAGAAGAGCAGGAGCAGCTTTACAAAGAAGTGGGGTATGAAACGATATATGAATCGAAACTCCTTGAAGTGAATCTTGTTTTGGAAAATACGACTGCGGAGACCAAACAGATCGTAATGTCAGATATGTATGTGGAGGGAATCGGGATATCCAACGGAATCCCTAAAAACATTACAGATCCATCGCAAGGACGCTATAGCAGCAACCAGCAGGAATTGCAGCCTGGAGAGAAAAAACAGCTCTGTTATCCCTATGAAATCCTCCAAAATCAGGTTTCCAAAAACGAATGGGGGCGTGTGACAGAGCGGGAATTCTGGCTGACCTTTTCCTCCTATCCTGTAAAAAAGAAATTGCTGCTGTCATAAGGCTGGCTGGAATCAGTAAGAAAAGTATTTTATGGAAAATTGGAGGTCAAAAAAAGTGAATTTAGGACAAAAGGCGCACATTCCCCAAAAGTGTGTTATACTACAGGAGGTAGCAGGGATACATGGAATATAAATGTTCATCAGGCAGCATCAGGCAGTCTGCGAGAGAGGATAAAGACCTGTGGATCATGATTCATTCCTTTAACGCATTAAAGAGAAAGAACATCATATTAGATGAAGGAATCCGGAAATCATTAGAGCATTTAAACAATTTCTATGAAGCTACCAATGATAAGCGATATATGGATGTTGCCGTTCTGGAAATCAAGGCGTTTCTTATCCTTGGAGGTGAATACTTCCGGAACAAAGAGCAGTTTGATCCCATCTTGGCATCCGAGGGCATTGATCTGGAGTGGTTGCTGTCCCGATATGGGATTAAGCGGATAAAGCTGAACAGGGGTCAGGTCAGGGGGCTGATCCGGAAGTGGATGCCCTCCAGGGAGAACCCGGCAAAGATTTCAGAAGTGGTGGATGAGATCATGGAAAGGGTTTCGCACCATCAGACCGGCAGATATCTGTACTCCTATAAAAGAGGCTGTGCAAAAGAGAGTGATACGGATCTGTATGAGCTGATTGTTGAGGAGGAGGACAGTTATTTCCATGATATCACAAGGATGCAGTACTATATTTTTGAAAGGGAGGAGTGATGTATGGTCAGGATTGTGGCATTGGATGATGAAATCTGCTGGATAGAGACGCTGAGGCAGATCACCAGGGAGTTCTTTGGGCAGGAGGAATACGAATTCTTTAGCTATACCAATGCGGAGAAGTTCCTGTTCGATATGGAAGAAAAACGGGAGTATGACATCGTTCTGCTGGATATGGAGATGCCGGGGACAAACGGACTGAAAGTCGGCGGGAAGGTGCGGCTGAAACATCCGGAGTCAGTCATTATCTTTATTACAAATTATGTGGAATATGCAGTGCAGGCATATGAAGTCAATGCTTTCCGTTATATCCCAAAATGCATGATGAAAGAAAAACTGCCGGAAGCGTATGCAGCCTTGGTAGAGAAGCTGAAGAATCAGGAGAAAAGATTCTTTTCTATATCCAATAATGAAAAGATGGAAAAAATTCCGGAAGACTCTATCTACTTTTTAAAAAAGGAAAAGAAATACGTGTATGTCGTGCATAGTGGCGGAAAAGAAAAAGTCAGGATGACGCTGGCTGAGGCTTATGACAGGCTTACATCTGGGGATTTTGTGTATATTGACCGGAGCTGTATTGCCAGCCTGAGGCATATCATGGCTGTAGAGAACCATCAGGTTAAGTTGCGCAATGGGATGTATCTGGATATCAGCTATCCACAGTATGGCAATGTGAGAAAACAGATTTCAGAGTATTGGAGTAACAGAGGATGAGTCAGGTTCTATATGGTGTGATCAGTTTTTGTAAAATTATGCTTGGATTTCTAATCTTTGTCCGGATATTTCCAGAGAAACGATGGAAACAAAAGTGGGTAGGAATACTTGGCTGGGGGATATTAGTTATCTGTGCAGTAGAGAATGCATGGGACTCTTGCCATGGCTTTATTCCATGGTTACAGATTATCATATATGGAATTGTGAATGCTGTTGTTATAAAATTATTTTACCAAAGTAGTTTTTTGGATGCTTGGCTTTGGAACTGGCTTTATGATATTGGATACTCACTGCTTAAAATTCCTTTCATAATTGCAAGAGGACTCTATTTAGATAAAGGAGTGGCTTATTTGAATGTAAGTGGAGGACGAGTGTTGCCTGAATGTATCTTATGTCTTTTTCAACTAGGTATCATTGTGTTTATATATTTTAAATGTTTGGAGCGGGTGGAATTTCTGTTAAGACAGCTAACAAAAAACAAGAAAGTTAAATGTTTGTTTTTGCCGATCGAAATTGTTATATTGATTGTGATTGAACTGATGATCGAACTTGGAAACTTTAAGTACAATACAAAAGACATAGCAGTCGGCTTATTATTTGCTTTTGCTATGATTACAGTATTCTTGCTGTATATGATTTATACAATGTATACATACAGTAGGATGGAACAAAAAAATTTGCATATTCAAAAAGAAATACTTGCCAGGGAAAATGAGATTATTACGCAATATTGCCGTCAGGATGCAAAAAGGCTGCATGATTTAAAACATACATGGATATATCTGCAGGAATGCCTGGAGGAAAACAGGTTAGGGAATGCTAAAGAATGTGTCCATAAGCATCTGGAAGAGGTAAAACAGCAAGAACGGCATACTTGGACTGGAATTTCAGAGATTGATGCAATTTTGAATTATAAGCATCAGCAGATGGAAAAGTATGGGATTCAATTTTCTTCGGACATTGAATTATACACTCTGCCAATAACAGGAGAGGATTTTATGATCATATGGGGGAACGTACTGGATAATGCCATCGAAGCGGCAAGAAAATGTGAAGCGGAAGAACGGAAAATTCATTTGCTCATAAAAAATGTAAATGAAATGTTTATGTTAAGGATTAGAAATACTTGTCTGCACAAGCCTAAAAGAGATAAAAACTGGTTTGTAACAACCAAAAAGGATCCTATTTATCATGGGTGGGGAACTGCAAATGTGAAACAGATTGTCGAGTCCGCAGGTGGGGAGATTGAGTACACTTGCGAAAGAAACTGGTTTGAAGTAAATATTTTGATATAGGAGAGGGTTGACGAAATGAAAGAAGAGACATTAGATAAGGTTTTATTTGAACTGGAACAAGTGGAAAGTATTGAAAAAGACAAAGAGATAGAGAAATTTATAACGTATTCAGCAGGTGGATTTATTACCATGATTTGTTGTTAAAGGATTGCTTGCTGTTGTAGTATATTACAGATTGTGGTTCGTATTAGAAAATGTAAAAATATAAGATGAAAAGGCTTAGCTATATTTATAAATACTTAAGGTCTGTTCCTAAGGTGGGACAGACCTTATATTATCTGGATTGGTCTCGGAAATTATAGTCAAAAGGTAAACAATAGATAGTACGTACCTATACAAAACCGGAGCAAACCTGTATGATAATAGCAGATTTGCTCCTGTCTTATTTCACTTCATTTTGTCAGGTTTCCGGCAGTTCTCTGGAAGGCTGGTTGACCATGGGAGTAGATCATCCAGAAAAGTACGGTCTGTATCTTCCCGATGCTTTGGTATCTCAGTAAGTAGGTATTCAAAATAGTCATACGGTTTCAGATTGTTTGCTTTCGCGGTCTCTGCAATGCTGTAAACGATCGCACTGAATCTGGCTCCCGCAATCGTGTCGATCATTACCCAATTCTTTTTGCCGATGCAGAAGCCACGGATTGATTGTTCGGCACGATATCCGAATATTCGGATATTCAACAGAACGGTGTGTGAAGTCCTACGCGACCAGGAGAAAGAACTTCCTTTTCCACGACAGCATAAACGGCGCGAGATCGAGCGCTGTCATCTACAGCCTTGTGGAGACGGTAAAAGCAAACCACCTGAACGTGTTCCAATATCTCTATACATTACTGCTGTACATGCTGGACTACAAAAATGAGTCCGCAGGCGTGGAAGCGATGATGCCATGGAGTGACTTTATAAAGGAATGCTGTTCCAAGGTGATGGATAGAAACAGAAACACCGGAAAACCGGGGGTAGATACCACTTTAAGATCTGCTCTTCTTTCCGCATGGAAAAATAACGATTGGATAGGAAAAGCTGTTTTTCAGCTATTATGTTCTCATTGGTACCGCCCAGTCTATAACAATAAGTCTTGTATGCTACATGATGTTCGTTTGTAAATAATTCTCGAATAATATGGCTGCCTGTATTCATTTCTCAATCAAAAACATTATCCCATAAATCCCACAATATGTAAAAAATGCTAGGTTATTCATCGCTTACTAAATAGAATACAAGGGCCTGTAATAGAGCGTGGTTATCTGGTAAAAGGTCTCAGGGTCAGAAAATTAGAAAAAAAGCCATTTTTGGTTTTTTCGAATAAAGATGATGTATAGTAATGATTGTAAAACAGTACTGTTAAAAAAATAAAAAAGGAGTGATATTAATGGAATACGCTGTAAATAAATCATACAATGTATGTAGTTCAGCGGTTTCTGGGTTTACGTGACGATAAAAGAAATATACCTCATGCATAGTATATTGAAAAGAACAGTTGTCCAGAATGAGATCTATAAGTCAATTCGTGACAGTGCTAGACGGATAATGTGTTTTCTGGCAAAACAATGAGAGATTACCGAAAGGTATGGAAGGAGTAAGAGATGAAAAAAAGAAAATGGTTAGCAAGTGTCCTTTTAACAATGATAGCAACAATGAGCCTGAGTATTCCGGCTTTCGCGGATGAACCGGTTACCTTAGATGCATCAGATTCTACAATCAGGACAACATTTGTAGGATACACATCAGGATTTGATACGGATACACGTCGGAAGGATGATTATAGTTATCACTATATTAACAACACATCAGGGATCTATTTAGGGGTTGTTTCAAAAGCATCGGATGGCACCAATTGTACACAAAATGGTCGGGCGGTTGTACCGAGTGGTGAATTTTTTATCGCAAACTATGTTAAGGAAAATGGTAAGAACTATTGTAAGCTTTATATTACAGCAGCGAATCAAGGAACATATGGCTACGCAAGTGGAAAATGGAGTCCTGATTCAGTAGGAAGTTATCCGGTTGTTAATTAAACATGCAAAGGAGGACGGACAGCGTCAAAAATATAGCTGTTTGTCCTCCTTAGGAGGTAAGAAAAATGGTTATAAGAAGGAAAATTGCGATTTTTGCAGTAGCCATAAGTCTGGCCTGTCTTTGCGTTTTTGTGTCCGCATGTTCTCACAACACGCAAGCAGATGCACTGGAGGAAGTAAGTCACCAGGAGGAAACGGACAGTCCTGAAGAAGCAGGAAGCCGGATAGAAACGGAGGGCTCAGCGGATACGGATGGTGCGGAGAAAAAATCAGAGGGTATACTCTCCTGGGCACAGATTTTACCATGGGAGAAGTCAGAAGAAATACAAAATAGAAAGATGTTTCAAAAGGATAAGGTTGTTGGGCTGGGAGAGACAGAACCGCTATGCTTCCCAACGAACGATAATCCAGAAAGAATCGGGATTGAATGTACCGTAAACGCAGCAAAGCTATATAATACTCCAGAAGAGGCCGGACTGGACGGGACACAGGTGCGGACGGATGCGGGGGATCTTCTCTATGATATGGATACGGAAATGCCTGTGCCTTTAGATACATCGAAAGTGAGCTTTCTGCTGTGCGATGTCAAGATAAAAAATATCAATCTGGATCTGGATCAACTGAACATAACTGCGCTTGATGTGGTGTGTCTTACAGCGGATGGGAATGAACTGAGACACACAGGGCTTCCTGCGTATTTTTCCGAAGCTTCAGATGAACTGAGCGGTCAAAAATATTATGACTATGAATTATCCGCAGGCCAAAGTATGGATGCAAAGATAGGCTGGTGGATAGATTTGGGACAATGTAAGAAAGAGAACCTGTATGTGATGTATAATTTTGGCGGTGATTTAGATACACAGCGTCTTTGGAAGCTAGACTTATAAAAAGGAGCGTAAAGATGTTAAAGAGAATGATAGGAATAGAACTTCGTAAAGCTTTGAAGAACAAACTATTTTATATTACAATCCTGATCGGTTGTTCCATCACCATGCTCAGCTTTGCAAACAGTGTATCCATTTATCAGAATGAGCTTTTGATGAAGGAAAGCTCTGACTCGAATCCGATGCAGGCAATCACGCACTTATTTAATCTCTGGATAGGGGGAGAACCCTTTTCGTTGGGATCCTCTATTTATTTTTTTGTTCTCCCACTGCTGGCGGCAATACCCTATGGGTGGTCCTACTGCGAGGAAAAGCAGTGCGGCTATGTCAGGATGGCGGCGGTGTGCTGCGGCAGATCCAATTACTATCTGTCAAAATACATTGCTGTTTTTTTATCCGGCGGGCTTGCGGTGGTTATTCCGTTGATCTTTAATTTTCTGCTGACGGCGCTGTTTATTCCGGCATCTATGCCTTCGCCTGTATACTGCACCAGTAATGGAGTGTTTTTCCATTCACTAATGTCCTCGATTTATTATACGATTCCGTTTGTGTATGTGCTACTGTATCTTTGCGTTGATTTTGTGTTTTGTGGGCTGATTGCATGTATTAGCTATGGCGCCGCAAGTTTTGTGAGGCACCGTGCCGTTGCTGTGATTCTGCCGTTGTTTCTATTGTTGTCGTTTCATTATTCTCGGCAGTTCATTTACACTTCGATGACAACGGTATACAAGGAAATATCCCCGATGTATTTTCTTCGCCCGGTAGCGGCAGCATACGCTGCTTCATGGGCAGTGATTCTGACGGAGATGGCAGTTCTATTTATTGCGACAGTTTTTGTGAGTATGGTATGGGAGAGGAAGCATGAGATTTATTAAAGATTTGGCATTTGATTTCAGACAGGGGATACTTAGAAGCGGAATACTGCTGTTCGTTCCGGCAGTGACGGCTGCTGTGACATTCTTTGATTTTTCTGCAAAGGCGCAGCGGTATCTGGAAGATGGAATGATACAAAATCCGGTGGACTATGGGGACTATTGGTTTTACCTGTACGGGGGGATGTGCAAGTATGTACCATCTCCCGATAACCCGTTCCAGTTTCCTGCTGTCTGGATCCTAGTATTTTTGGTTCTTCCGTTTATCCTGTTGAATTATCCGTTCCGGGATATGTATGGGGTGGGGCAGCAGGTATTGGTTCGATCAGGACGGAGATCCCTGTGGTGGCTGTCAAAATGTTGTTGGAATCTCTGTGGGACTATACTTTATCATCTGATTATACAGACGGCAGGGCTTGTGTTGTCCATTGCTTTTGGACTGGAGATATCGAACCGGATTCATATGGATTTTGTCAATCTGGTATTCAATATCAGAGATCAGGAGGTCTGTAATCCTTCTTCGCTTCCGATTCCAGTATGGATTTTGCCAGTGCTGGTTTCTGTGGCCATCAACATGCTGCAGATGACGGCGTCCTTGTTTATCAAGCCGATATTCAGTTTTTTTGCAGTAGCGGTCCTGCTATTAGCGTCAGCATATCTGCTGTCCCCGTTTCTGGTCGGCAATTATGCCATGGCATTCCGGTATGATTGGATGCTCAAGATGGGGGTTTCGATTGGAGCAGGTGAGAGGATAGCAATAATTATATTGCTTCTGGCTGTTTTATCTGGGCTTGTAAGATTTCGACTATATGACATATTGGAAAGTGAATAATGATTCGGAGTTGCAGACTGTATCGTAGACGCTGTGGGAGCGTGTTGCTTTGAATCGTTATAAAATGGAATAGGAGGAGACAGATATGGTTCAAATAGATGTTGTTCATGTTACGAAACGGATTCGTAAAAATACGGTTCTTAAGGATGTCACCGCAATGATGCACGGGGGAAGAATATATGGGTTGCAGGGAGTGAACGGTTCGGGAAAGACCATGCTGATGCGTACAATCATCGGGCTGATCCGTCCTTCGGAAGGCAGGGTGTTAATCAACGGCCGGATATTGGGTAAGGATATCGAATTTCCAGAAAACATAGGATTCTTGTTGGAAAATCCGGCATTTCTCGGGCGCTATTCAGGCTTTGATAACCTGAACATGCTAGCTAGTATCCGAAAGCTTGCCTCATCTGAGCAGGTTCGGGAGAGTATCCGGGCGGTAGGGCTTGATCCTGCGGACAAGAAGAAATATAGAAAATATTCTCTCGGGATGAAGCAACGCCTTGGCATTGCGGCGGCAATCATGGAAGCGCCTGATATCGTGATTCTGGATGAGCCGACCAACGCACTTGACGAAGCAGGGATTAGCTTGGTGAAGGGAATCCTTTCTGGGCAGAAGAAAAGAGGAGCGCTTGTGATCGTGTCCTGTCATGACATCGGGATATTGAAAGAGATGTCAGATGAGATATTCAAGCTGGATGCAGGCAGAGTTGTAGAACACTTATGCCTGGACGGTGGGCAGTAAGACGGAGAAAGGAGAAAGATATGCTGAAAAAAAGGATTGCGGCTGTCGTTATCATACTTTGCCTCATTGGGGTGTATGGTATCAGGTTTTATGCGATCAATGCGGATATAAGCACTCCAGATTGTCAGGTCTTTGGGGAGGGGGAGACTGTTCCATATGGAACGGATTATAATGTCTCCGAAGGTGATGCCTGCGAAGGCTACACTGTGCACGTGTTGGATTCCAAGATTCTGTCGGCGGAGGAGTTCTGTAGAGAATATGACGTGAAAGATATGGGAATTGCCAATGCCTATTATATGGTAAAGTTGTCCGTAAAAAATGAAAGTAATGAACATGTTGGAGAGCAGGGAGTACCGTTGGGAATTTCTATGTTGGTTGGAACAAATTATTGCATTATACCATCGACGGAAAGGTTCCGTACGGTGAATCCGGATATGCCAGGAATGTCATTTTCTCTGAAAACTGGGACGGAGACGGAAGTATGGCTTGTATTTCAGCTGATTTCTGGAAGCACGCCGGACGCAGAATATTTGGAAGAACATCCGCCTATGCTACAGATTACACAATACCCCCATCAGAAATGGCTTCGATTATAATAATGGTAAAAACAAATTATTATGATAAGAGTCTCTTTATGCAACTACATTGAAAATAATAGAATCCATTTATTGTATTAATTCAGGTAGTGTGGTATTGGTGAGAGGAAAAATATATTTGATAAATATAGCATAGAAGTCATATTATTACGCGACCATTTGTTTATGGTGTGAAAGATATGAGTGTGTAATGGGTATTTGTTAAAACTGGAATTATGAAATGTGAAAGAGGTAGAGTGAAAATGGAAAAAGATAATCAAACAATGAAATCAAAGGATAAAAAGGCGAATGAAGAAAATGTATATGAGGAAGATAACATATTAAGAAGCCTTCTTTCGCCATTAAAAGAAATAGAAGTTCCGGAATATATAGATAAATGTATTCTGGAAACATGTGAAAATATCCTACAAGCAGAAAAGGAAAAAGGTAAGTGATAAAGGATCAGAATTTTGGAATTATACAATGAAATCTATTGAATAGAGACGCTAAAGCAAGTTCTTTGGGTAAAAAAATAGGGATTCTTGAAGGCATGTAGGTAGTGTGAGGTGAAATATGAAAAAGGGTTTTCCTTCTTTGGGAGTAGACGATTATATTTTGCTTATGGAATGCCCACCAAGGCTGAAAGCCTATTAAATTCAGCCTTGGCGGGCATTTCGTAAGCAAAATTTTGGACAATCAAGCCTCAAAAAGAGGGAATATAGGATATTAAGCCCTCAATTTTTTGATTTTACAGGGGCTGGGTTGCCGTTGGAATATAAAGTATACGGGATATAAGGAATTTTAGCAGTAAGGTGAAATATCTGGGGAAGAAACACCAAGAGCATATGGCCATGATTATTGGACGGAATCCTTTGAAGCAGGTGAGAAAAAAAGCTATCCGGTGGTCTTCTTTATGCCGGATGACATATTAAGCAGCCAGGAAACCTATCTGGAGATTGATATCAGCGGAACAAATCCCCAGCCATCAGATCCCGAATATGCTGTGAAGCGTTTTATTATATTAAATGAAAGCGAATAGGATTATATGGGATTCCATTTGACATTTTCCCCCTGAACCTGCAAAATATGGAATGGGAACTATAAAGACACACCAAATGATAAAATATCATGGAAAGAGAACGATATGGATCGTAAATTATGGGAACGCATTTTAGGAAAAGAGATTTATGCAAAGATTGCCCCGGAGTCATGTAAAGGATTAAAGGAAAAACTGTACAGGCAGCGGAGCGACTCCCTGCTTCGAATCTATGAGAATGCCCAAAGCTATTATACAGGCAGAATCGAGGAAATGAATTTTGAAAATTTCTATCGCTTTTTCCTGCAGATTGCTTTGGACTATGGAGAGGAAAAAGCGGATGGGGAGAAGCACTTTGGCAGTAATGAGACGGTTATGGTTGCGGATAATGTCCTCTCAGGGATCCTCCATATCCCGGTCAGATGCCTGATCGAGGATATCCGGGAATGCAGGGAGGGTAAGAAGCTTTCTGGAAAAGATGAATGGGAAGAGTACCGGGACTATGAGGAGCGTTTCTTGGGAAGGCCGGAGTATATCAGAGATTTTTGCGGCAGGTATCCTGAGCTGCTGCGTCTGGTCTTATTAAGGATTGGGCAGGTCATTGACCAGCTCTTCCGTGTATGGGAAGCAGTGGAAAGCGGGTTTTCCAAAGGACAGGGAGCGGGGCATGGCATGGCTGTAGTAGATGAGCAGATAGAGTATGGGGAGATAAAAGTGGAAAGCCTGGAGATGGGGCTTTCTGATGCCCATACTGGGGGAAAGACCGCTGTCCGGATACAGCTGACAGACGGCAGGAAGTTTGTCTACAAGCCCAGAAGCCTTCATAAGGACCGGATTTATCAGGGAATCGTCCGGTGGTTTTATGAACGGCTGGGTTTGGGTTCTAAGGAGCGGAAGATTTATGAGATGGAGAAATGCGGGCTGGATACCTGCGTCGAATGTGCGCCATGCCTGGAGGAATCAGAGATAAA
>Ga0137298_10957_pt1 | contig 18421 bp, 19 predicted proteins | sample RamsorincwithD2O_2_FD_97182 | JGI IMG/M metagenome (GOLD analysis project Ga0137298, IMG submission 97182) | Mouse cecal microbial communities from Vienna, Austria - Glucosamine amended with D2O | ecosystem: Host-associated > Mammals > Digestive system > Large intestine > Cecum | place: Austria...
ACACACAAAAAATGGAGCGCAACGAAATCAGGTGTGGAAATTGTGGCAAACTGCTTGGCAAGGGAACGGCGCTGGACTTTGAAATCAAATGCCCGCGCTGCAAGGCCATCAACCATTTGAGGGCGTCAGACAGCCCCTGCTCCGAGACTCCAGAAGACCCGTCGGAGCGCAATCATGCCCGAAAACATTAGTTCGCCGCTCTCTGGCTGGATGGGCGGTAAATCCATTCTTTCCAGGCGCATTGCCGGAATGCTGCCGGAGCATAAATGCTACTGCGAGCCATTTGCCGGCGCGGCCTGGGTAATGTTCCGCAAGCAGGAATCGAAGGTCGAAGTTCTGAACGACATCAACCGGGAAATAGTGACTTTTTACCGGGTGGTGCGGCATCATCTGGAAGAATTTGTCCGCTATTTCAAATGGGTTCTTGTTTCCCGTGATGAGTTTGAGCGCCTCAAGCGCGTTACCCCCGACACGCTCACGGATATCCAGCGGGCGGCGAGGTTTTATTATCTGCAGCAAATGTGCTTTGTCGGCCGCATGGACGGCAATCCTTCATTCGGCTATGCGGCTGTTCGTGGCCCGAAGCTCAATCTATTAAGAATAGAGGAGCAGCTTTCCGCCGCCCATTTGCGCCTTGCCCGCGTTTATGTGGAATGCCTGCCATACCACGAGGTAATCAAGCGATACGACAAGGCGACCACGGTTTTTTATGTGGACCCGCCATATTGGGATTGCGAGAACTACTATGGCAAAGGGCTCTTCTGCCGCGAGGACTTCACTGTGCTGGCAGAACTGCTGGGCAAGATTGAGGGGAAGTTCATTCTTTCCCTGAATGACAAACCGGAAGTAAGGGAACTTTTTTCGGCATTCAAGCTGGAGGAAGTGAAGGTGAATTACACCTGCAGCAACGGAAAAAACCTGAAAGCGGGCGAGCTTATTTTTCGGAATTTTGATTGAGAAACCAACACAGGCCATAACCACTTATATCACTTAACAAAAAACGTGCCAAAGCAGAAAAAATGCATTGGCACGTTCTCATTTCTTTTGCGCCCCGTTCTCATTTTTCGTGCGGCCTCACATTGAGGAACATCTGGAAGATGCAAGCAAGTACGAGAATGTGCAAGCCGCTGGCCAGGGATATTTAAGCCGGAGATATGACGGCAAATGGGATGATTTGTCCGTGCCCTTAAAAAATGGCGATGGCGGAGCGTTTTTTTGATAGGCGAAGCAAAGGATGACACTGCCAATGACAAATATTGGGTGCCAGTGGACAAAAATGGCGTGCAATTTGTTGGGCTTGATCCCAAGCTGGCCCAGCGGGCCGAACCCATGCTCCGCGCTTTCAAGGATTTCGCCATTCCCGCAAAGTTTCCATCCCTGTCGCCTGTCATTCTTTTTGATCAGGAAGAATTACTTGAACAATATTCCGCCGGGCGCAATTGGAAACTGGCTCTTCCGCCGGGCTGGATTGAACTGGCTCCATTTAGCCGCCAATATTGTCTTGCGCAGGAAGGCCACCCCCAGGCTTATGCCAGATATATTGTGCCGGATAAGCTGACTGTGACCATAAAAATTTGTTCCTCCCCAAAAAGCGCCGAAGAAATCATCCGCGCTTTTTATGACGACGAGAAGAGGGCGGAAAGGGAATCGCCCCAAAATGGCAGATTCTGCAAAGAGCCTGTTGAGAAAAACGGCTCCTGGAAAGTGGAGTGCGCAACTCCCCAAAACAATAAAATACTCTGGATTTCAAGCGATAATGGACATTATAGTGAAATTGAGATAAGCGCCTTGAAAGGCGAGTCCCTCAAGCCCGCCTGGGAATTGCTTGGCACGTTGCGGACGGACAATCCGGAGATTTTTCCGCACGGTTACGAATAGCTGATTAATCCTCTTATGTATGGGTCAGGCGCGCTGGAGAATGCCATGAGCGAGAGTTTCAATATCATTGTGCCGGACGCTTTCAGCCGGCAGGAATAATGCCAACACCATTATTAACTTGGAAACTTCTTTCAGGACAAGGGGAAAATATGAAAAAAACAGTGTTGTTGGTTTTAATTTCTGGCTGTATCGCACTGGCCTTTTGTTCTTTAGCTGCTGTCGCCCGGACAGAAGATAACAAGCAGGCTGAATTTACACGGAGGCATCTTGATGTCGTCCCGCCAGAAGGCTGGATCAAGGAAAAAGTTCCTTTGAGCGGGTATGACGAATGCCTCGGCTACAGGCAGCCCCAAAAAAGAATTACCATGGTTGTCTGCCCTGTAGCGGATGGAGAGGAATTTGAAGATATGCTCGAGGAAGCAAACGCCGCCCCCACCAGCGGGAATATCGACAGCTGCGCCGTTATTCATAAAGTAATGAATCCCACGGAAACCCTGCTTGTTCCCCTGAAAACAGGCGAAGGCGGCGCCATTATCGATATCAGCCAGCCCATTGCGCTTGAAAAACACCATGAATCATTAATTACGGTGGACAAAGATGATTTTACAATGCCGGCCATTCTTCCGGCCTTGACGCAAAAGGCCAGACCAGTGCTCTCCGCCTTAAAGGATTTGGCTATTCCAGATGGCCTGTTTGCCATGCAGCCAATAGTTTCCGTCAAGTATGAGGAGCTGTCAAAAAGGTTCGCGGCTAACCGCAAGTGGGAATTGCGGTTGCCTCAGGGCTGGCGCAAGCTGCCCCTGGACGCTGAAAATATCGGTTGCATGGACGGAGGCCTGCCATTGACATTCGGACAATACCTCGACGGAAATAAAAATGCGCTCGTATCCATAACTGTTTGCAAGACCGGAGAAAATGCGGCGGAAATTGCCCGTTCCCTATATGCCAAATCAAAACGCTGGCCGGAAGGCTACCGCTCTCTTGGGGAATTTACCGACAAGCTGGTGGAAAAGAATGGTAGTTGGCAGCTGGAACAATCAGGGGGCCAATTAAAGTCAATTTTTTATATTACAGAAGGCAAAGGCTTGTACAGCTTGATCCAAATTATTGGCAATGACGCGGCTTCGCTGGAACATGGCAAAAGATTACTCGAACAACTGAAAACGGATACGCCTGCACTTTTTCCAAAGGAGTACTGAAGCACGCCATTAATTCAATGCCGATTGGGCATGACTTTATAAAATATATGGGAAAATTGAATGTCTGGTTTATTTTGCAGCCCTAAGCTTTATTGTTCAACAGGCAAGCTTTGCTCCTTTGGTAAATTAATAATCATATCTTTACTTTTATTTAACATTATTCCTCCTGATAATGCAGGCGCGGTTCAGGATAACGCCTGGTATATGGATTTTATCAAAACGCACCTTGATATTGAGCCGCCAGCCGACTGGAAGAAAGAGCCTCTGGAGAGGTTCCATAATGCCATAGGCTATGCGAACAGGACAATGGGCATTTGCATGATGGCTTTTCCTCTGGATGATTACAGACAATACCAATTACAGACTGACACAGACTGGTCAATAAACTTTGGGAGAACTATGGTTCATCGTCCTTATGACAGAAACAGCGAGGAACTTATAGCGCCATTGAAAAATTCCGCTTCAGGAGCATGTTTCGTTTTATATAATTGTCCGCCAGTGCGGGAGGCTGCCGAAACCACTCCGGACCCGCAGCGTTTGCAGCAGGCTTTGCCCCTGCTCCGCGCGTTTAAAGATTTTGATATTCCACCCCTGATACCATGCGCTCCAGGAGACACAGGCTCCAGGAAGGAGCTGTTGAACCGCTATTATTCAAATGCCAGAAGCTGGCGGATAGCTCTGCCGCCAGGCTGGTCAGAAAAAGCGGCGGAAGATGAAGGAATTGGCCTGGATAATGATTACGCCCTGGAACATGCCTGCTACCGTGGGCCTGATGGCACGAAAGTATATATTACTGTAGGAGCCAGTCCAAGGGCTATAAAAGAATTATTCAGCGATTTCTACAACAAGAAAAAAGCGCAATTTGAAAAAGTCCTATTGCGTAATTTTGACGATTATATGGGCAATGCTCTTGAAAAAAACGGCAGCTGGCTTTTGACAACAAGCTTTATACAACACAAAAATCTTTATTATCTCACGGCAAGCAAAGGCTTTTATAGCCTCGTTCATATCCAGACCAGGAAATGGCGCGACTTTGAATCCGGAAAGGAACTGCTCAAAAACCTGCGTCCTGACAATCCGGAGCTTTTTCCGCAAAGTTATGAATAGCCTTTACAAATTATCAAATAATTTAATAATTATAAATATGATAGTTTTAGTAAAGTGCTGATGCCAATATCTGAAATTCATATACCATGCAATCTGTATTTTGTGGAATCGTTCAAAAGCTAATGTTCTCAAGAATTGTGCTAAAATTTTGTGCATTTTTGATCTATGCATTTATATTTTTTATAATATGTACTCGTTCGCTTTTGCCAATTCCTATAGAAGGAGAAGATACGGTGAATGCCGCATTTTCTTGGTTGTTTATATATATTATATTATCTATTATATGCTCAGCAATTGCTGTACGGAAATTAAGCAATATAAATAATTTTTTATTCAGAATGGTTTATGTTATTGGTATTGCATTAATTGTTACTGTTAGCATATTTTCATATAATTGTTATATATGGCAGTCCTCTATATCTTCTTGCTTCTAACAATATATTACGATATAACTTCTTAAAATAATACAATAATTAAAAAATAGCTGCAACATTTACTATTTTGCCAGATAAAGGTATCAGTATTATCATGCAAGTGAAAATCGGCGCAAGCGAAAGATTTGCCTGGGCGCGTGGTCTGGGAACAGTGTAATCAGGTGTTTCGAGGCGGGATTATGCCATAAAATGCGTCCTGGCCCGCATCAGGCCATGATTATTATTTTCCAGCCGAGAGGATTAGCGCATGCCAATTTCTCCCATATTCCGACTTCTCATTATAATCTTGGGCGACTTTCTTTAGTGATACCAAAAGAATTACAACCACAGATTAAAGAATTTTATTATGTATGGTATAGTCGATTCAATGAAAGAAAAGATTTGGCGTTTGGGTATCCGATTTCATTGCAATAATTGCCTTTGGATAACTACAATAACCACCAAGAACAATGGGTGAATACTATTACAAATATGAAACAAAAATATAGGAGGAAAATTCTTTTTGAATGGCATTTAAATGCTTTATTTTCTCGCAATGCTTATTTTATGTGTATCAAAAAATGGAGCGGAGAATATGATTTTATAATTATGATTCAAAAAACAAAGTGTATTCTCAAATATATACATAGTGCCATATTGCTTCCGCACGAAATGCCTAAAAAAGATGCCGTTACTGATAACATAATAAAAAATATTTTTAATTTTTATAAAAATATAGAGTTGGTCATACCATAGCATCTGGCAATGTTTTTTTTACTTATTTTGGTGAGATATTTAATAATAATGAAAAAATGTTATTAATATATAATAATACAAAAGGATCAAAATTAACTCTTGATACTAATATAAATCCAATAGGTAATTCTGAAGAGAAGTTAAGTAAATGGATGATAAAAAAACAGAAGATTGAATTTCTATTCATCTAAAATGACAAAACTTCAAAATTTTCCAGGAAATGTCTATGAAATAATAACAAAAGAAAGCAATGAGTATGTGGTATTTTGAATTATATTATAATGGACATCATCGTTCAACAAATATTCCATCATTTCAAATTGATTTTGTCATACAATCAAAATACAATCTACAAACTTGTTTAGATTATTGGAAGATTATAATAATGAATATTAGCCCATTGCAGACAAAAAAATTTGGGTGGCGAACTGAATGTAATGCTGACTGATCTGGCTGCCCATGTAAAAGAAAGCTCTGAAGACGTTAAGATACTTCTGATTTCCCACTCAATGTGAGGTCTGGTTGTGCGGGAATGCATTAATGAAATGGATGACACGAGTTTAATATCCGGCTTGATCTGGAAGATAGGAAAACACCTTATAATTTCTGGGTGTGATACCGGATTACTCCCAGCGCAAAACGAACATGAAATTGGCGATATAAGAAGCTCCATAGCTGAAATGGAAGAATATAATTATATGTGTTATAGACATGATAATAATAGCTTTCCATATATTTATTCTGCAATATTCCAAAATGATACTTTTCCATATCTGCAAGCTGATTGTCCAATATGTTTAGATGAACAAAAAATTTTATATGATTTATGCGCGATTGGTAAATATAAAACTTGTGAGATGGGAAATAATATGTTCTTTAACCATGATGATATTAAAAAAATAAAATATGTAATAAAGAATATGTGCTTTAACTGGAGCAACGGGAGTATTGTTTAATCCATTCTTGATCTTAACAAGCCAACTTGAAAGGAGAAATACATGGGCATCTATTACATAATTGTCAATGTGGACAAGAATGAAGCTCTTTCTCCCCATGATTTTAATAATGGCGCGAAAATGGCGGAATGGTGCCATCAAGAAAATTCCGTCGTGCTCGCTTTGCACAACTTGCTGGCAGGCCGCTGGAAAGGAGACAAAGTATTTGTCGTTTCGGATGATGTCGCTGGTGTGGACAACTACAATAAGACTCTGACGGATATTCGGGAGAAACTTGGCGTAAGAGACGTATATGGATATGCCTATGAGCATTGCAAGCGGCTGCAACCGGAAGATGTGGACACAGAGGATCATGGCCTGCGCTATATATACAATCATGCGCGCAAGATTTTCATAGATTTGGAACATTGCCCGAGATATACGGACTGGATCGACCCCCTCCCGCTGCTCATTGCCATCGGCCATGACGGCCCGGGCGGCGGAAACTTCGATTTCAGGGATGATGAAAATATGATGCAGGCGATGGAAAGCTGGTGCGACAGCGTCAGCTTCATCGAAATGCGCAAGGAACTATTGCCGGGCCTGGACTACGAAGAATATCAGCCGGGATTCACGGAAGAGCCTCCGGGACGACATTACTATATTGTCAATGTGGACAAGCGCGAAAGGCTCTGCGCCTATGACCTTCAACTGCTGGACTGGGCCGCTTGCCGGGGCGAAGTGGTGCTTATGCTGCATACCCTGCTGGCCGGTCGCTGGAAAGGCGACCGTGTCTATGTTGTCGCCAACGATGCGCTGAAAGGCTGGGACTTCCCTGAAAACGACGCGCTGTGTGACGAACTGAAAAGGAGCGTGGAAAAGGGCCTGTTTCTTTATGCGGAGAAGCATTACAGGAATATCGGCCCGGAGGTGGATCCTGTGGAGCAGGACATCCGTTATATCTACAACCATGCGCTCAAGGTTTATATTGATTTGAAACACTGTTCCCTGCCAGAAGATGACTGGGCCTGTATCGCGCCTCTGCCATTATTGCTTGCTATTGGCAATGTCGGGGATACCGCCCTGGATCTTGCGCCAGAGGATGATGGTTTTGAGTATGTGGGCACATGGTGCCCTACCGTCCGCTCCATTGAGGTGAGCAGGGAGCCGTTGCCGAATATCGGTTATCCAGAATTCCGCCCGAATTTTCTGGAAAGGAAACAGATGGAATGAATAAGCCTCCAGGCAAGAAAACGTGTGAAAACGGGGACAGCTTCACATTCGAAGCTGTGCCGGACGCAAGAGGCAAAGAGAACAGCGCCAAAAAACCGGGTAAAATAAAACTGGCTCTGCAAATAATCATTTGGTTGCTTTTTGTAGCCAGCTCGCCGTTTCTGGCCGTGTACTTTCTCCTTTATCTGGGGTTTGCGGAACCAGCTTGGTGGACGGACTTCCTTGAGTGGCTGCGCCCTGAGGAGAAAGTTGCTTTTGTCCCTGGCCCACTCTACGAAGGCCCGCATACACTGCTGTTCCTTGGCGGCGATGACCCTTTAAAAAGCTCTTTTGCCCATCCACTCCTGGCAACTGAAAATAAGGAAGAAAAACAATGGGATAATTTTCGCGTAATGAGCGTGCGGGAAGGCGACATTCTCAAGGTGGTTGTGCGGGAAATTACAGAGTCGGACGAAAGGTCCTCCCATCCGTGGGTATATTGGCACATATATGATCCGGGAAGACACGATTTAGCTGGGATGGCGTCCAGATATTTCACCGGCAACACATGCGAAAGAGGTATGGGTATTATTTTTGAGGATGGCAGTGTATTTTGTTCAAATAAAGTGCCACCCGGATCTATTCGCATAGGCACGTCTGCCCACGAGAATGAAATGCGCTGGCGACGTTTCTGGAAAGATTATTATCTTGTGGCCGTGTACAGGGGAGATGCTATGGTAATTGATGAATGGCTTATGCGAGAAAAAGACGGCAAAAACATTGGCATGATATTGGGAGAGTCAAACTTGAAGGATATTGACAATTCATTTGGAATATATGGCTCATGGGATGGTCAGGGAATAGATATCGGCGCGATCGGCATTTCGGAAAGCTACAGACTTGTCCCCGTGACTCTTGAGGAAATTGAAAGCCTGTCGCCGGATTTTCCGCGCCATCTTTTGCGCGGCTGGCAATAAGACTTGGAAAATAAAACTTGCGCTATTTTTACCTGTTATCTATCAGGTTCATCTCCATCATTGGAATTTTTGTACTTGAATTTCCAGGCCGCAATAAATGCAATTAATCCAAATATGCTTAATTCGATTATCAAAGAGGAAAGTGTCTCAGAGACAAGACGCCCATCCCATATAGGTGCAGCTATAATAAAAAGCGATAATATCTGGCATGCGCCAGATAGCCATGTAGTCAATATCAATTTTTCAAAAGGCTTTTTTGATTTTTTGAAAATATATTTTATCAAAAAAAGACCGACAATTCCCGATAAAACCCCAGCACACAAGTCATAAATAATATCATTTGAGAAAATTTCTAATGGCTCGAGCTAAGTTACAAAAAGTATATAATAGTAAACTGTAGGAAGTATTATAAATTTAAATATCATAAATAAAATTATACATGCAAAATTTATGACTGCCAGCAAGGCAACAAGTTGTACATTTGTCATAAATTTATATATCCATAACCATCAGGACGGCTATGCGGAAAAGAAGAGACTCGCGGACTGGGCTTGCGACCGTATCAGATATAGTCATTTAGCCTGATATTTCCATGCAACCAATAGTGCAATTATTAACCATATACACGAATATGGCAAAAAAATTGTTCCCATAACTTCCCATCCAATACTTTCATGGCCTATTCCAACAAAACTCATGACAACAAGAAAAGATATTATAAGATAAAAGATTGCCGACATAATAACTATATAGCATAACTCAGAAAAATTTTTTCTGCTAACTTTGAAAATTATCAGAAGATACAGCTACTCTGCTCCTAAAATGAATATACACCAAATACACCAAATAGCCCATGATGAAAAGACTGGAATTATTTCATCAAGGTATATGGTAAGTAATATACTTGATATGCATACTATAATATTTAATATTATAATAGTAGCAATAACTATAAAAACTTTCATATATTATTCCAAGTAGATATAAAGCATTTCTGCCATACTCAATAAAAAATGCGCCAGAACAAATTTTTTGGCAAACATCCTTCGGAAAAGGCAAACCAATATCCCGCACAAATACCAGATTGCCCAAAAAGCATTATAGAACAGATAAGTTTTTTCCGACTCATAGTACCAGAATTCTCCCGCCGGGCCTTCGCCTCCCCATAAGGGCGCGTATTGCTCCGGCTCTGTTACCACCAGCCAGATTGCATCAAGACTCAATGCGCCCATAAAACCGCAGACAAGCAGCCATACCATGCGAAATAAAAGAAATGGCGATACTTTCAATTTCCTTCCGAATTTGCGGAATCAGGATTTAATGGCGCATATCCCGATTTTGAGTTTATATAACGGCTTTTGCCCAGGCAGCTTTTTGGGGCCGTGTCGTAATAGAGTTCCAGCGGCGGCAGCGCAGCGGACAGTTCGTCCATACTGCGGGCTGCCCTAACCCGCCTGACCAGAGGCTGCGCGGCGGCATCGAAAATGTTAAGTGGGCGGAGATACTCACACAAAAGCTGGTTGATGGTGAAGTACGACGTGTCGCTGCCTTTTTGCCGCAGGTTATCCTCCACCACAGCCAGCCGCAAAATATTTTCCATGGCCACGCAATCCCCCTGGCGCTCCAGGTAGCGCGCCAGTTGCGCCCTGGTTATGGGCCATTCAACGCAGCCGTAATAGTGGCGGATAGCTTTATCCAGCCTGGGGGCCAGGTTGGGAAAGCGCGAAACACAAATATCCAGCTTCGCCCCAATACTGTGCTGCATGGCCGTGTCCCCCCTGTCCGCCAGTTCCTTGTTTTCGCGTATCCTGGCAAGGTTGATGCCCGGATCTTCATCAACATCATGGTAAATAACTTCCGGCAGTCGCTTGCATGGCGGCAAGTCACCCCAAATCTGTGCAAATTCCGTAAAAAGGGCTTTCTGGGCGGCAGGGCTACGCATTTGGGACAGCGGCGCCACGGCATCTTCAAATTCTGGCCACGGTTGTGGCTGCGGCAAAGCCACTCCCACCCACCAGCGGGTAAACAGCGGGCTTAATTTTGTGTCGGGGAGAACATTGAGTCGCGCATCCAGCGCGGCGAGTTCCCGGCCTGAAGTGATGGGAATTTTTGCTATTCTAGCGCGCAGGAAAAGCATGGCTTCCAGTGATCCGGCGCTGCAGCCTTTTCGTAGAGAGGCTTCGCCGCCTGCCTGATCCCCATTGACGCTCCACTGGTAAATGCCATACAGCCCCGAAGCCAGGGGATAATTTACGCTGGCGCAACGCGCATAATGGCTGCCCAGGGCGCCAATACGTTTCAGGTCTTCATCGCTTACTTCCTGAAACCGTGAGCTGGGAGATAACTTTTCGTCTGAATAGTATGTCCTGTCGCCAAAATACATGAGCGCGGCATAAAGCCTGCGAGCGGCTTCCGTCTGGGCTACCGGATCTCCTTTTTCGGCATGCGCCCGCAATTTCTGAAGCGGCAGTCTTGCCGCGTCCGCCTGGCTCAGCCACGGCTGGGGGGAAATGGCCGGACATTGATTCGGCAAAGCCTCCTCCAGCCTGAAAGCGCTGATGATTTCATCGCGGTAGTTCTGCCGCAATTTACTGGCCTCCTCTCTTTTAGCCTCTTCAATGCTTAAGGCGAAGGGAAGCGCAATTAAGCTGCAGCCGCCCAGGGAAAACATAGATGCGAAAAATAGCGGAAAAAACAGCATGCGCATAATGAAAACGGCCATGGCTTATTTCCTGCCTTGATTTATTCAGCATTTATCGGGGTTACATCCGTACCTGCAGTCCCTTGCATCCCTGTTCCTGCGGCCCGCCCACAGGCAATAGAGGCCAAAGGCCGCTGCCATGAAACCAAGAAGGCCATGCGCAGTTGAAGGCCGCAAGGGCGCCAGCAGCATGAACACCTGCCCGGCTATCAAAATCCCCATGAAGCTCAGAAAGTTGCTCAGCCCCAGGATGCGCCCCTTGTCCGTGGCTGCCGGTCGAAGCTGTATGAAACTGGTCAGCGGGATGAGATAAAGGCCGCCGCAAAAGCCCGCCGCCACATACACGGAAAGCAGAAAATACAAATTCAGGGGTGGCTTAAGCAGGGGCACGGCGCAGACCAGAGGCAGACAGAGGCCCACCCCAAGCATGGCCAGGGCCGGGCGCCGATGGCTGCTTTCAGGTATTGCGCGCGCTCCCATAAAAGATCCGGCGCATACGCCTGCCAGCAAAGCCACGGATAGCGAGCCTGTGGCCGAATATGAAAAGCCAAGCTGCGCGCCGCCAAGGTCATTGATGATCAGGATCAGTAATGCGGAGAGGAAGTAGAAAAACGCCTCCGCCAGCAAGGCCAGCAGAAGGGGGGCATCATGGCGCAAGCGGCCGAGATCGCGCAGAGAGCCAAGCGGCCCTGACCAGGGGAAGGGATTGGGGCTGCCCATTCCGGGCCGGCCAATCAAAAAGAGGGTGGCTGCCAGCCCAGCCACAGCCGCCAGCAGGGCCACTGCGCCAACAAGAACGCGGCCAAAGGGCCACGGCGTGTCAAACCAGTTTTGATCCAGCGCAAAGCCAGCCAGGGCAATGCCCAGCAGTATGGTGGCCGTTGTTGCCAGTTTGAAAGCAGCATTGACGCGCGGCACATGCTCTGTTGAAAAAAGCTCAGGCACTGAGCTGTTCAGGGCCGGGCTGAACATGGTGGAATTGAGCCCCATGCAGAAGACCATTAACAGAATCCAGCCCCACTGCAGGGTGGCAATCCCCATGGCCCCGGCAAGCATGGCGGCCACTTCAATTGCCTTGGCAATTATGATAAGCGTCTTTTTGGAAAAGCGGTCGGCCGCCCAGCCTGCCCACGCGGAAAAAAGCACGAACGGCAGGGCAAAAAGTAACGTTGCCGTCCCCTGAAATTCGCGCATTCCGGCGGTGGCTGCCAAAAGCAGGACCGCCTGCTTGAAGAAGTTGTCATTGAACGTGCCCAGGGCATAACAGACGCCCATTGCCGCCATCTGCCGCCTGGCCATGCGCGGTTCGCGCAGTACAGACGATGCCGCCATGACTTTTTTCTCCTATTCATTCGTATGCGGACCCGTGTCGGCGCGGGCTTCCGCCAGTATGCGCAAATCGTCACGCACATAGGCTCCCACCCGCTCAAGCGCGTCAAGGGCCGTTTCCAGCTCCACATGGTAATAGACGTCGCGTCCCCGCTTTTCCGGCGATATGAGCCCTGCGTCTTCCAGAACCTTGAGATGATGCACCACAGCCGTGCGGCTAAAGGGCAGAAGATCGGCAATGGTTTTGATGGACAGCCGCTCCCCAGGCTCGAAAAGCAAAAGTATGGTTTGGCGGGTGCTGTCGCCAAGAGCGGCAAAAATCCGCGCCACAGGCTTCCAGTCAGCAGGGAGATTGTGAAGATATTGTGTTCTCATAACTAAATATCTATATTTTTAGTTTTATTGTGTCAAGCAAAACCATTTTTCCCCGCTGGGATCTCCTTCATCTTTTTTCTCCACCGCAGCTGCCCAGCAGCGCCTTCAGACTGCGATAATCCGTCTTGCCCGTGCCAAGCACTGGCAGCGCTTGTATGGGGATGACCCTGCGCACGGCATACAGCGCGGACAAGCCGGCCGCCTTCAGGGCCGCATTGGCTTCTTCGCGGCTGATATTCACCGTCGAACACAACACAATCTGCATGTCGCCATCCACGCCAAGGCTCTCCACGGCCAGGATCGGCCCTTCGGGGGGCATGGGCATGCCCGGCCTGGCGGTAACGTATTCCATCAATACCTTCTCCATTTGCGGCAGTGAAATCATTTCTCCACCCAGTTTTACAAAACGTCCCAGCCGCCCGGCAAAGGTCAGGCGTCCAGTGGCGTCCGCCGTGGCCAAATCCCCCGTGCGGAACCAGCGCTTGCCTTCAAAGTTCACAAAGGGATCAGGAGGATTTTGCCCCCCGGGCGCCAGATACCCCGAAAAAACGTTGTCCCCCCGCACCAGCATCATGCCGCGTTCGCCTGTAGCCGCGCGCTTTTGCGGATTTTCAAGGCTGGCTAATGCCACTTCCACCGAGGGGAAAGGATAGCCGATAGTACCCTGCACAGGGTCTTCAGGCCGATTGCAGCAGACACCGGGCGAACATTCGGTAATGCCGTAGCCCTCAAAAAGCATGCCGCCGGTCTTTTCAAAAAAGGCATCGCATATTCGCCGCGGACAGGCCTCTGCCCCCACGAAGCCAAGACGCACGGTGCGCAATTCGTCATCATTGGCCTGCTGCAACATTCCATCCAGAAAGGATGGCGGCCCAACCAGGACAGTCGCGCGCCATAGGCAGCACTGGGATGATAGACAGTGGGCAGGCCAAAACAAAGCGGCAGAGCCACATTGCCGGTAAGGCCCAGTGAATGGAAGGGGGGCAGCATGCCCAGCATGCAGTCATGGCTGGAAAGTGAGAGCATGCTGGCGATGTCGCGGCAGTTGGACATAATATTGGCATGGCTTAAAGGCACGCCCTTGGGAGCCGCCTCCGAACCGGAGGTGAAAAGCAGGACGGCAATCTCTGGCGGCTGGGCCAGCAGCCCGGCTCTTTCCCAGCCCCACAGCGTAAGGCGGCTTCTGATGAGGGCCTCCATTTTTAGGTGCAGGCCCATATATTGTGCCACGTCCTCAAGGCAGAACCAGTCCGCCCCGGCCATAGCCGCCGCGCCGGCATCGAAACCCAGCTCCTCAATCCGTTGCAGCAGATGCCGCGATGTCAGTACCGTGCGGATTCCGGCCAGTTCAATACAATGCCTGAAATTGGCCGCGCCCGTCGTCCAGTTGAGCATCACCGGCGTCTTGCCTGCCAACAGCAGGGCCAGCCATGCCAGGGTGGCCGCGCGCGAGGCGGGCAACATCACGCCAACCCTGTCCTGGCCGTCGCAGTGCCCCTACAAAAACAGCCCCAGCGCCAAAGCCCGCTGCAGTACCGCGCGCCAGTCGGCCGCGCCGTCTGCATCGGCCTGCACCAGCCGCTCAGGATGGCAGCGGGCCTGCCGCAAAATGACCCGCGCCAGATCAGGGGCATCCGGCAATTCCAACAGTGTTCTTTCTCCCTGCGCGGCCCACTGCGCGGGAGCGGGCGCGACATCGCCGGCTTTTTCAAGCAGTCCGGCGGCGGCCAGCACACAATCATCCACAGTCAGCAGGGCTTCCAGATTCTCCACCTTGTGACCGGCCACATCTTCCAGCTTCACACTCAACTCCGCCAGCGAAAGACTGTCAATGTCCAGGTCCTTGCCAAGGCGCATACGGCCGAGCAAATCCTCCGCATGGACAGGCGCGACAGCCTGTTCCGCCACAAGCGCATGGACGCGTTTACGCAAACCGGCATCCACACCTCCCGCATCCCGCTGCGACGCCCGCGCCGAACGCTGGGGGAGGGGACGGGGACGGCTGCCCTGCCAAAAGTAGTAGGGCACAAGGCAGCCTTCTTCCGGTTCACGATTGAACCATTCCTCAATATATTGGTTGAGCGCGGGGATGCCGGCGTTGCGGGGGAGGCCAGCGGCCTCCTCGAAATGAATGCTGATCTCCCGCCGCGGCATCAGGAATATCAGGTTAATCGCAAGACGCAGCGCACCCATTGCGAGCCCCCGCAAGGTATCCGGATGGCGCAGGGCATGGCTGAAGGACGAGCCCCACATACCGCGTGTGCGCACCAGCACCACGCGGCATTGGGGCACTCGTTCCAGAATAAAGTGCACAGCCCGGTTGCCGCCCAGATATTCACGTCCATCCCGGCTCAGGCCCCCGGCGGGGTAAATCAACATATTATCACCGGCATTAAGGGCTTCGGCGCATTGTTGCATGGCCTCCAGAACAGCGCCACGCGCCTGTCGTCCTTTTTTGCGGATATCCGGCACAAGGATCGGGCGCAGCAGAGTGGCAAGCCACCGCACCAGCGGCCGGTTCGCCTGGTTTTCGTCTGCCAGGGGGCGCGGATGAAAGCTCCACAGACAGCTGTAGAGCAAGGGCGGATCCATCAGGGCTGGATGGTTGGGCAGAAACAAAATGGGCTTGGCGTCATTCACGGAGCGCACTTTTTCCAGGCCCTCTACCCGAACACGGTAGCGGAGTGAAAGTGTCCACCGCAACACGATGCCTTGCACAAAGTAAAAAAAACGGTTCCAGAAGGAGATAAAACGGGTGGACAGAGGTGAGGACATGTGGAGGCTCCTTTTTGGGCGGTTCATGTTGAGGTTACTGCAAACATGGAACCAAAACATATCTAAAAAACTAATTTTTTAGATTTTGCATGTCAAGCAAAAATTTTCCCCTCTTATAGCCTTGCTCTCGAAGACGCCTGTACCCTGTCGGGATTTTCTATAATTCGCCATTTTTGTAAATATTTCCCGTATCTCGCCAAATCCCTGTCCCCGCCATACCCAAAAGCGTAGTTCATGGTGCGTTCGGCATACGTTGACCAATTGCGCCTTTTTGCCGAGCCTTCCCGGATTGCCGGCGCGCAATCCCTGGTTGCATCCAGCACTGCTTGCGGCGAATGGCCATTTGCCCTCATCCGGAGGGCAATCATTGCATCCACCCGTGAAAAATCTTCTATGGTCAGATGGGAACGGATATTTTCATAATGGGCAAAATATGCCTGTTGCGGATTACCGGGATTGACAATTGCAAGGGGCGGTCTTTGCCTTTTTCTTTCGGCAGCCTGTTTTTCTAAGGACTGTTCAATTTTTCTGGCTTCAATCAGCGCCTTCCGGCATTCCAGTTTTACGGCAAAGCGGAGAAGCGCTTGCGGAAACGTGCCGTCTGGGCGCCTATGCTTTTGCTTGCGGTTTTCAAAGCCAGGAGCGCGGTGCGGATGAATAGCGCCTGATAATTTGGGGTCGCCATAAATCCTGTTCAACATCAGGGATAGCTGGTTGCCAATCTGCCGGTCAAATTCGCCACCAAACCTGGGAATGGTCAAAATACACTGAAAATTATTGGGCGAGCTTTCAATTACGGCGGCTGGCTTGTAGCCGTCTTTTTGCAATCTGACCACATTTTGAGGAGATACATCGTCAATCAGGATATGGTGCCTGTCATCCGAAAGCGGCGTGTAGTAGATATTTTCGCCACGTTTCAAAAGTTTGAGCAATTCCGGCATCCTGGCAAGCATTTCTTCCGGTGTAAAGCCCCGGCTCTGACCATTTTTCTTGTCCAGGATCATCACCTTTCTTTCGCCATTGTCCGTTATTTTGATAGCTGTAACCCTGTAGCGGTCGGCGTTTACCGCTTTCGCATACTCCAGAAAGGCGGTTGCCTGCGGCGATAGAGCGGATTGCGAGGATATGGCAGGGGGTGGGGTGTGTCTGTCTTTTTCCTCCGCATTTATGGCTGGCGGGATCATTAGTTGGGATAGTTTTGATTTGATCTGACATTTGCCCTTGCAAAAGGAAGGGAACTCCGTTTTGATGGTTTTGCAAAATTCAACATCAAACAGGCACAATGCCAAAGGAGTTCCCATGTCCAGTTTCAACCAAAGCGTTATAAAGCACAAGACAAGTTTGCTCACCCTTGCCCAGGAACTTGGTAATGTTTCCAAAGCCTGCAAGCTTATGGGGTTTTCCCGTGATACTTTTTATCGATATAAAAAGGCGCATGAAGAAGGGGGAGTGGATGCGCTTATTGATGCCAACCGCAAAAAGCCGAACCTGAAGAACCGTGTGGATGAGGCAATAGAAAACAGGGTTGTGCAATTTGCCATTGATTATCCGGCATACGGACAGCTTCGGGTAAGCAATGATTTACGAAAGGAAGGAGTTTTTGTTTCGCCTTCTGGCGTCAGATCTATCTGGCTAAGGCATGGGCTTGAATCAATGAAATTACGCCTGGCTGCCCTTGAAAAGAGATCGGCTGATGAAGGTTTGGTGCTTACAGAAGCCCAGGTACAGGCTCTTGAAAAGAAGAAACAGGATGATGAAGCTTGCGGTGAAATTGAAACCGCTCATCCGGGTTATCTTGGCAGCCAGGATACTTTTTATGTGGGGACAATCAAGGGAGTTGGCCGTATTTATCAGCAAACATTTGTTGACACCTATTCCAAAGTGGCTTTTGCCAAGCTTTACAAGACTAAAACGCCCATAACGGCCGCTGATTTGCTCAATGACAAGGTACTACCATTTTTTATGGAACATGAAATGGGCATAATCAGGATGCTTACCGACAGGGGGACGGAATATTGCGGCAAGGTGGAAACTCATGATTATGAATTATACCTTGGGGTAAACGATATTGAGCATACAAAAACAAAAGCTCGCCATCCGCAAACCAACGGCATCTGCTGGCGTACTTTCGTATGAAATCAAACACACGGCTGTGCATGGGAACAGAAGCAATAATTCCCGCCACATTATCGATGGGTAATTTTGCCAAAAGATTAACGCGTTTTATGAAATTTTCCACATATGGCACATTTCCCATGATCGCATTGCTGGTCAAGGCTGAAATTTCAACATCCAGCTGAAAGCTCGAGCCAATTAGTGTTGTGTCAAGCCTCAAATGTCGGATAAAGCCGTTTTAACTTTATCCTGGCTTGATCAGTTGTAAATTGCCAATCGATCCTGGCTCCAAGATTATTTCTTTGTACTTGCCAACAACCTATTTCTCTACGCATCTGCTCTATGTTCCCAATTCGATGCGAGAGACATTGCCTGATAAGGACGTTGAGCTCAATCTCTGCCATATTAAGCCAACTTCCATGCTTTGGCGTATAAACAAACTCAAATCGTTCCAAAATCTCTTTTGCTTGTGCTGGGATGAATGTTTCGTATAATGAGCCAGGAGTATGTGTGTTAAGGTTATCCATTACCAAAGTTATCTTTTCAGCATACTCATAATTCTTTGCAATTTCGTTCAGGAATTTTGCCCAATCTTTTTTTGTCTTTCGTTCTGAAACACGGACAAGACGTTTGCCGGCAAGCGGTTCTA
>Ga0137298_10959_pt1 | contig 18381 bp, 16 predicted proteins | sample RamsorincwithD2O_2_FD_97182 | JGI IMG/M metagenome (GOLD analysis project Ga0137298, IMG submission 97182) | Mouse cecal microbial communities from Vienna, Austria - Glucosamine amended with D2O | ecosystem: Host-associated > Mammals > Digestive system > Large intestine > Cecum | place: Austria...
CGAATCATACACCAGAAGGAAAGAAACGCACGCCGGTAAGTGTTGATTTGGAAGAGGATATTGTGCCAGCGCCGATTATCACGGAGTTGACTGAGGAGCTGATTACGCCAGGGCCTGGAGTGACTCCTCCAGGTGGGACTGAACCACCAGCTACAACTCCTCCAGGTGGGACTGAACCACCAGCTACAACTCCTCCAGGTGGGACTGAACCACCAGCTACAACTCCTCCAGGTGGGACTGAACCACCAGCTACAACTCCTCCAGGTGGGACTGAACCACCAGCTACAACTCCTCCAGGTGGGACTGAACCACCAGCTACAACTCCTCCAGGTGGGACTGAACCACCAGCTACAACTCCTCCAGGTGGGACGCCAAAACCGAAAGATGAGGAGAATGAGAAGAAGGTGGTTGATGATGGTGGACAGACTAACCCTGTAGATAAAACTGACAACTTAGACGATAAAGATCAGAACAAGATTGAAAAACCATCAAACGAAACGGATGATAACAAAGTCTCGGGAGACGAAATAACCGGTAATATGACTGGGACTTATGGTAAAACTGAGGAAGAGTCGGCGACTGCTAAAGAAGATGCGCAGGAAAAAGTTGAGGCAGGTATGCAACAAGACAATAAAGCGACAGAAGAAGAGAAAAAGAACAACCATGAAAATCAAGTTGCGGCGAATGAAGCTTTAGAAAAAGAAGACTTGACTGATATGACGGACGAAGAATATGCGAATTATATTGAGCAAATCTTAGGTAAGCGTTAAAAGCAAAGGAGAAAAATATGAAAAAACAAAAATATAAAGCTTTAGTCTCGGGGTTAGTAGCGCTAGTTGTGACTCCGTTGATCGTCAGCACTCCGACGATGGCTTGGGGCCCAGAACGCCCGACTTATACAAACCAGAGCCCAGCGGATCATGCAACTTTTAACTCGATCACGGACAATGCGGCGGTAGGAGACGAACGTGATTTTGTGCGAATCGAAGAAAAGGACTCGGGCCGTCCATATAGTAGCGAGATTATTCTCGAAGCAGGTAAACAATATGAAGTGTATATTTATTACCACAACGACGCTTCCGAGACTTATAATGATGCGGCGCATAACTATGCAGGTGTAGCGAGAGACGTGAGATTGTCGAGCACTTTCCCAGAGGCTTTGATGGCGAATGAACGTCAAGCGGTGACGGGGAAAATCACATCGAGCAATGCGAGCCCAGCGGCAGTTTGGGATGAAGCATATGTAACCGCAAAAGAAGCAATGACTTTGCATTATGTCGAAGGGTCGGCGAAGATTTATAACCAGTGGGGAGTAAATGGTTCGACTTTGGCGACGGCGCTGTTTTCAACGGAGGGTGTGCCACTAGGATTGGATGAGCTGAATGGTGTAATTCTCGGCTGTGGCGCTTATTCTGGGCAGATTGTTTATACAATTCAGACTCAACCAGTTGATACACCAGTGGTACCGGGTGATCCAGAATTGCCGGATGAGTTGCCGACGACGGGGCCGATTGAGATTGCGCTCGCCGTGGTAGTGACGGTGGCGCTGGTCGCGGGGATTGTCTATTGGCGAAAGAGTAGTAAGGCGGTGAAAAAAGCGACGCATAGTGCACGCGGACGTAAGAAATAATCTGAGTTACGGCAGAAAAGTCCTTCGAAAGAGGGACTTTTTGTTGACTTTTAGAGAGAAGTTTGGTAGAATTAGTGGGATAAATAATATTATTTAAGGGAATAACATGAAAAAGGCAGTTATACTCGTTGGCGGAAAACAATATCTCGTCTCCGAGAAAGAGACCCTACGGGTGGACCTCCTCCCGGAAGGAACGAAAGAGCTCGAAACTGGCGCTTTGATGGTGATTGATGGTGATGACGTGAAAGTCGGTACGCCGGAGGTCGCAGGTGTGAAGGTGAAAGCGAAAGTAGTCGAGGAACTTGTAAAAGGGGACAAGTTGCGAGTGATTCGCTACAAGTCGAAGAAACGTGTCCATAAAGAAATTGGACATCGGCAGAAATATTCGATGATCGAAATCGAGAAGATCGGATAAGAAAAGAAGAACTGGATGGAGAGTCTGGTTCTTTTTTGTGGTTAAGCTGAAGTTTCGTGATATAATTATAATAGTTATGGCAAAGGTGATTTGTATTACGAATCAAAAGGGTGGCGTCGGGAAAACCACGACTTCGGTGAATTTGGCGTATTTTTTGGCGAAGGACAAGAAACGGGTTTTGCTTGTTGATCTTGACCCACAGGGGAATGCAACGAGTGGGCTCGGGGTAGATAAGGACGGACTTGAGGAAAGTATGACAGAGGTGATGCTCGGAATAACAGAATTTGCGAAAGTGATACAGGAGACGAATTTTAAAAACTTTGACCTCGCGCCGACGACGCCGCAATTAGCGAATGCGGAAGTGGAAATGGCAGGTATGAAGCAGAAATTTGGGATGCTGAAAAGGGGGATTGAGAGCGTGAAAGATAATTATGATTTTGTGATTATCGATTCGCCGCCGAGTTTGTCGCTATTGACCGTGAATGGGATGATTGCGGCGGATTATTTAATCTTGCCGGTACAAACAGAGTTTTACGCACTTGAGGGAGTGGCACAGTTGCTCGAGAGTATGACAATGGTGAAAAAAGCAATGAACCCGAGGTTAAAATTGCTTGGTGTACTCGCGACGATGTATGATAAACGGACAAGTTTGTCGGCGGAAGTGCTTGCGGAAGTGAAGAAGTATTTTAAGGAAAAAGTTTTCAAGGCGACGATCCCGCGGAATGTGCGTGTAGCGGAGGCGCCGAGCCATGGTGTGCCGGTTGGGGCTTATGACAAGTTTAGTAAGGGTGCGAAAGCATATAAAGATTTTGCGCGTGAAGTAGAGGAAAGGACGGGTGAGCGATGAGCAAAGGTTTGGGACGGGGGTTTGATAGTCTGATCCCGACGGATTGGGTGGATGACGAGTTTGATGCGACACGAGATGAGGACAAGAGTGTTAGTAGTCTGGTTGAGCTGAAGTTGGAAGAAGTAGTACAGGACAAGTCGCAGCCGCGACAAAGTTTTGATGAAGAAAGTCTGAACGAGTTGGCAGATTCGATTCGGGAACAAGGCGTGGTTTCGCCGATTGTGGTCGTGAAGAAGGGGAAGAAATATCAGATTGTGGCGGGGGAGCGTAGGTTTCGGGCGTCGAAGCTCGCGGGCAAGGAGACGATCCCGGCGATTGTGCGGACGTTGAGCGATCAGAATCGGCTGGAACTCGCAATTATCGAGAACGCACAGAGAGAAGATCTTAGCGCGATTGAGCTTGCAACGGCGTATGCAAAATTGAAAGACCAATTTAATTTGAGCGACAGTGAAATTGGGAAGCGAGTTGGAAAAAGTAGCGCGAGCGTGAAGAACACAATGAGACTGCTGAAGTTGCCAGAAGAAGTGAAAAAAGTGATGCAGGAGAACCATCTCCCAGAAGGACCGATGCGACCGTTGATTTCAGCGGAGCCAGAAGTGGTTGAAGAGGTTTTGTCACGGATTGTGAAAGAAGGATTATCGACCCGAGCGGTAGAGAGGCTGATTGCGGCGAAGAAAAAGAAAAGTTCGGTGGGAGCGGTGAAGGCAAATAGTTTCACGAAAGAGGAAGCAAGGTTATGTAAAAAATATGGGGTAGAAGTGCGAGTGCGAGGGCGGAGTGTGACTTTTGGGGCGAAGAGTGATGCGGAGCTACAAGAGTTGTTGGAGAAGTTATAGAGCTTTCTCCTCCTACTATAGGCACTAACTTACCGTTTAATAACCGCCGTTAGGCGGTTATTAAACTCGACTGCTGTTCCGCATCCTCGGAAATGAGAGCTGACGCTCCCACTCTCTCAACTTCAACAATAACGTCGTAGATCCATCCAACAGTTTTGGTCGCTTCGGCGCCATCTCCCTCCGCTGCCTAGCTAGTTAGTGTCTATAGTAGGAGGAGGCGTTGTTCACATTTTTGTTTGAAATGAGTTCTTGTGTTTTTGATGAGAGTTTGCTATAATTGAGGCAACAAGAAAGACTTCGGGGGTTAAATTAACGGAAAAGGAAATATGGTGAATAAACGAGAAGATGAGCGGCGTGCGCGTTTAATGAAAATGCGGGATGAACGCTTGCCAGATATTAAAAAACAATTTGAGGAGGCGCAAAAACGTAATTTCAATTCCAACTTTGAGGAAGGTGGGAAGGATGCAAGTTTGACGAAGAAATCAGCTGGTCGCAGGGGTCGGGCGACGAAGAGCGAGGTGAAAAATGCCACGAAGAAAGCAGGGAGGGCTGGTCAGAAGAAAGGCATGAAGACGGCAAGTAGCCCGGCGCAGAGCAAGCGTGCGGGATTGGGAGTTTCGGTGCGCAAGGGTGAAATGGTACATCACCAGCGGATGTTGTCGCAAGATGTGAATGCGCAGGCGACACAACATATTGTTGGGGTACCGGTAAATAAGAGCCGTTATAACGGTTATGATGGTCAGCAAGTAACGACGGCGCAACTTAGGGCAGCACGCCCAGACCCGGAGGCGGTGCGAGTGATTCCGATGGGCGGCGTGGGCGAGTTCGGAATTGGTAAGAATATGACCATCATTGAATACAAAAATGAGATTATTCTGGTTGATATGGGAACGTTGTTTGCCGGCCCGGATTATCCAGGCGTGAACTATATGGTGCCGGATGTGCAATACCTTGAAGACAACAAAGACAAGGTGAAAGCGATTTGCTTCACGCATGCGCACCTTGATCATATCGGTGCCTGTCGACATCTTTTGCCGAAATTTAAGCCAACGACGCCGATTTATGCGACGAAATTTACGGTTGGAATGATTCAAAAACAGATGTCAGAGCTTGATGAAGTGCCGGATTTGAATTATGTTGCAGTGGATCCCCTGAAACACGAAGTGATTAAAGTGAGCGAACATTTTAGTGTGGAATTCATCCATACTCTGCATTCGATCCCAGGAAATGCAGCAATTGTGGTGCGAACGCCGAATGGGGTAATTTATCTTTCGGGTGACTGGCGGCATGAAAATAGACCTCTCGGAGTACAGACGGATTATGAGAGGATTGATGAGATCGTGAAAAATGAGGGGGTGGCGTTGCTATTGAACGAGAGCACGAATATTGATAGCCCGGGTCGGCACCCACATTCGGAATATGATGTGGGAGAGAATCTCGGGCGAGTGATGGACCATTATGCGAACGGTCGGGTGATTGTGAGTTGTTTTTCGAGCCAGATTAAGCGTATTGAACTGATTTTGATGGAAGCGCATAAACGTGGGCGAAAAGTGGCGTTTGCTGGTTTTTCGATGATTAATAACGTCGAAGTGGCGCTGAGAGCGGGCGTAATCAAGGTGCCGAAAGATACGATTATGAAGATGGAAGATATCGTGAAATTGCCAGATGATAAGGTGACGGTGGTTTGCACGGGTTCACAGGGAGAGCTGAATGCGGTTTTGAATCGAATGGTGACTGGTGCGCATAAATATATCAAGATTAAACCAAGTGACGTAATTGTCTTTTCGAGCAACCCGATTCCGGGGAATGAACCACATGTTGTGAATACGGTTGATGGACTTTTACGTGAAGGCGCGCAGGTGATGCAAAATGGGAAGACTCACATCACGAATCTTGGGCCACTGCACCTTTCGGGGCATGCTTATTATGAGGATCATGTGGATTTTGTGGAACGACTTAAACCATTGAACTATCTACCGTATCACGGAGAGTTTTATATGCTGGAGCATAATGCAGAGATGGCGGAAAATGTGGTTGGGATGAAAAAAGAACGGATTTTGGTTTGTGATGATGGCGATGTAGTTGAATTAATGCCAGACAAAACGATTCGGAAGTGTGGACGCGTGCCAGTGGGGAATAAGCTGTTTGATGACGCGGATAAGCCGGTGCATGAAGCGGTGGTGAAGGATCGGATTCACATTTCTAGGGAAGGGATTTTTATCATTGTGTTGACTTTGAGTAAGAAAAATAATCGGCTAGTGAAAACGCCAGATATCGTGAGCCGGGCGTTTATTTATCTCGATAATTCGGAAGAGTTGGTTGCGAAAATCCGGCATTATCTCCGAGTGCGGACGGAGAAGCTGACGGGTGATGATATGAAGGCGTTCAAGGAAGAAGTAAAGGAAGACGTAACGCATATTCTCTTTGATGCAACGGGACATACACCGATTGTGATTCCGGTGATCAATCGGGTATAAAAAATGCCCTTCCATTTCTGGAAGGGCTAACCATATGGTTAGTTGCTAGCGACGATGTCGCCGTGTAGGTTGGTGACGTAGTAATGGATGCCGTAATGCGAAGCGACTTTCATGAGTGCTTCGTGACGGGCTTCGTAGCGACTAGGGTTGCGCCTTGAGGCGATGAAGATGTTGTCTTCAAGCGTCATGAACTCGTCGAGCCAATCGGTTTTCTCGGGCCAACCGCTGTCTGGGCGACAGAGATAGTAGGAATAGCTTGGCGTCACGAGTATATTCATCGTGAGCTCAAGGTCTGGACCGAGAGCGAGATCGAGCATTGAGAAAGTCGCATCGTCAACATGATTATGTAGACTGATAGCTACTTCTTTTTGCAAAGCGGGCGGGATGCCGATAACGACATTTCCCGCATCATAGTCAGTACGTTCGAAAACCTTAACTCCAGTTTTATCGAACAATGCTGCAACTTCATAAGGTTGCTCGCGGATTGCGGCTACGACTTCTTGCAGAGTATTACCGTGGTTGCAATTTTGTTGAAATTGCGGTATTAAAGCTAAAAAATCTGAGAAATTGTTAGACATAGAACCCTCCTTCTAAACTAAACATAAACAACAGTAAAAACGTCCCGTCTTGAGGACGACTATGAGCCATATGGTTAAACTCATAAAGAACAGGGAAATGACCCCATCTTTTCATTATAGCACACATTATTTAAAAAGTCAATAGGAAAGGACGGAATTAGCAGTCTTGACGATCGAGTGCTAATTTGGTAAACTGGAGTTAGGACTCGGAAAAGTAAGCAAGATAAGTTATAATAGAAAAATCCTTCGCAAAAGAAAACCCACGCTCAGCTCTGTCTAGCTGCGGAGAAGAAACCCCAAAATCCATCAATATCATATCGAAAGTCTTTCCACACTCAATTTCCTGTAGCACTGCACCATAAAAATTTTTATGCACAATCTCAATCGGAACACTCGCAAAACGCTCCTCAAGATACCGCACCGCGTTCTGATCTCGATCGACCAAAACACTCTCTTTATAGTTCCGTGTCACATCCAAAATCTCGCTCGCGTGCCCCGCATACCCCGCCGTGAGATCCAAATATGAATCCCCGGGCTTCGGTCGCAAAACCGCCAGCACTTCCGATAACAACACTGGTTGATGAAGTTTCTCCATGTGTATATTATACACTCTTTGTTTAAGACCGTTCAACTAGAAGCTTCCGCGTGTTTGTGTTTATAATAATTTTTGTTTATCACTACACTGTAGATCTACCATGACTTGGCCAACCGAAGCCAACCACATTCACGGCCGTTGAGAGACTTATAGTGTAAAAGTGGGTAAGCTACCGAAGTAGCTTTAGAGTTAATTGGGAGGTGTTTGTGTGATGTGCGTATTGGATTAGATTTCGCGTATCCCAAACGCGCGCAAAAACTCCTAGATGGTCGGTCTTAAACGATGTTAAAATACTATCTTTTGATATTTTTATAAAATGTGTTTGTTTGTGGTTTTATTCCCCTTTTTCTTTGGGTGTTCGTCCACTGATTTCAGTTTAAATGATTTTTCTAAAAAACGCAAGCACTATTTTTCCACTTTTTTGATTTTTGCCATTTTTTCGACCTGCTTCCCTAGTATTTTTTCCACAATGTGGAAAACTAAATCGGGACGCTAAAAAAGCGTCCCTTCTTTCCCTCCTTTTCCCATAGTCAAAAACGCTGCATTTTCCAAACATAAAACTTTCGATAAAGTTTGTTCATCTTTATCCTTCGTTTTATGCGTAACAACGGCGTCGTCCCAGTTTCATCTTTTACATTATTGGCATAATGCCACAGTTGCCTCCCGACCTCAATCAGGATAAAAATGATCGCCAGCACCAGCACCGGCGTCATCATAAATCGCGCCTGGATCAACACAATTTGGAATAATGACACCAATACCGCCAAAACCACAAAGATCATATCTCGTTCCGTAATCCGGCACAAGCTCATCAGATCACGATACTGAAAACAATCCATTCCAAATCGCGTCCTGCCGGTCCGGGTAAACCTTCGTGCCGATCGCCATTTTTTTAGCCATTTTACAAAAACAATCACTGAGACGACCAACCAGATGATTGAAATCGTCAGACTATACGCCGGTTTCACCGACCAACCCGTTCGGCATAGTCGGAATACAAAAAATCCGACAAAAGCGAAGCTATGCCCAACGATCCCAACAACTTTTGCAATTGGTCCGCCCGGCGCCCAGCTAAACACGAATTCGGAAAATTCCTTTTCATCAGGGACAGTTACTTCCCCCTCCGCGTTTCGCTCGATACTGCTCCGTCCAAGCCGCACCGCGTTACAGCATTCCACCACCGACAAAAGCGCGATAAGCAATGCCGCCGACAAAACAATCGGTGTTATACCGACTGTGATCGTCTTCCTTAACATTTTTCTACGAGATTTCTTTTCCATATCTCGTCCCCCTTTCTATAAAGTCATTGACTATGGATCTTAAACTACTAGAGACGACAAAAACCATCCCCATACCTTCATTATAGCACACTTGAGCAAAAAAGTCAATATCAATTCCCTATTTTCTCACCAAGTTGCAACCTTGTGCTATAATAGAGAAAATAAGTGAGGTAAAAATGGATTCATCAGCACAAGACACATCTACCACCCATGTCGAAAGCAAGTTTGATGTTTTTCACTGGGCAAACGAAATCGACGAAGTCAAAAACAACATTTCCGTCGAACTCTTTCTTTTTAACAAAAATTACACCCCTTATCGCGTTCGCTATTCCGAAAACTTAACGGCCAGTGTCAAGGCCATGTTCATGCAGGAAGCCACCGGCTACATCATTAAAGAAGCCGACAAAGGTCTCGAATGCCGTGATTATGAGAAATCCGACGGCGAGGACAAGGTCATCTATCGCACGAAGCTCAGCAACGTCGGTCGCGCCGAAACCCTCATCCATCTCATCGAGCACGAATATCGCGACATCGATTCCATGAGCGACCATCTCGACGAGTTCAAAAAAGTCAAAGGTATCATCGCGAAGTTCACTTATCCCAGCGACAACGGCGAAACCAAAACTTTCTATATTGCGAAAGCCATTTCCGCCAGCTCTGCCCTGAAAGGCGGTTCGAGCTGGGAACTGAACGGCCAAGGTTTTGAACCTTTCTCGGCCGAAGTCGCCCTGAAAATGCCTGACGACAACCAAGTCGCCATTGTCGATGACACAGTCATCATCTTCAATCAGAAAAAGTTCGAGAATCTTTTTCAATACGACTATAAATCCCAAGTCATCGCCGACGCAAAAGCGAAAGAACTCGAAGAAAAGTATAAGCTTTCTTTCGCCGAAGGCTTGACTTTAAACAGCCTCTTACAAGACAAAAAACCGCTCGTGAAAAAACTCCAATCCCTCGACATCGCCGAAGAAATGCCCCAAGACAAACTCATCGACTATGCTGACGAGATGCAACTCGAGCTAATGACTGATGACGACGGCTCAATTATTATCATGGACGACAAGGACCTGACCATGTTTGTCAATCTCCTTTCCGAAGACTATTATATTTCTCCCGTCAATGGCCGCCGCTACGAAATCAAGTCGAAAAAACTCCTCTCCGAACCCGAAGGCGAACCGCCACGCGGGTGAGGCAACGTCTCTGTTAATAGTCTTATGGTGTTCTTATTTGCATTACATTGTACATACATTGTGATGCAAATGTCTTACATTGCTTTGCGCAGAGTTTTCCTCGTCATTTATTAACTTCTTGGAGGCGCGTTCGCGACGCCTGCCGTTGCAGGGTCGCGCCGCTTGTCCTCGGCCGAGCCTCCGGATCCTCCAAGAAGTTAATAAATGACTGAAAAAAATACTCTTGTGCGCAGCGGGTATGTTTCCTCACCAATGTTTAGAACATTTAGTGATTCGGGGAAAGCTGGTTTCTATTGGTCTAATCTCACGGGGCCTGATAAGACTCGTGCCTATTACTTTGAGTTCTTCGATAACGGCATTGGTTTATCTAGCTACTACAATCGTTTCTTCGGTTTCTCCCTCCGCTGCCTAGCTAGTTAGTGTCTATAGTAGGAGGAGGGGAGGAATCCCTAAGTTAGTTATATTACATATCCAACTCTAGTCTTTGAACCCTATTCTCAGAGCAAATAGTTTAGCAAAAGTCAGCAGAATCACGCTTCTGGAACTTTTGCGACCCAAAGGGGAAACTATTTGCTCCAAGAATAGGCGAGAAAAGATTGTTGCGTATGTAATATAACTAACTTAGGGATAATAGACGCTCTACTCTGGCAAATAATACGGTTGCATCTGATTCCCTACCAAAATCTCCGCGTAGGTCTGCACCAAAAACGTCTCTTGTCCAAATAACTTCAGGCTTTTGAACAGTTCCTTCCTCGTTGCCTCCACCGACATGCCATCAATCAGCTCAGCCTCAATCTTCACAAACGGCGTCTCAATCCCTTCAATCGTATCCAAATAAATCATTGTCTGCGCATCCAGCCGAATCATCCGCCGCTGACGACTCACTTCTGTCACTTTCTTGAACCCCAGTTGGTGGACAATCCCCGTCGTCTCCGTATAATCTCCCACTGCCGTGAAATTTACATAATCAATCCCACTATCCTCAATGTGCCGTTTCAAGTATAACGAATATTGCGCTGGCTGATCCGTCTCCTGCACTTCCGTCCGCATCACCAAGCGTGGAAAATTCATGCGTGGTCGAAAATTATGCGGCAAATAGACTCGCTCGTGCTGCCACACGGCTGGCTCAAACTCAAACCCAACCTCCTCCAACTTTTTCACCAAAGCATAAGCATTTGCCAACTGACTCTTTACGATCACTTTTCTCATGTTTTTATTATATCATGTTTATGTTTTTTAAAACAAAACTAGGCCGTTCTCAAACGAGAACGGCCCCACTGTCATATGACAGACCTAAACCGCTATCTTACCCCAGATAATCTGTCGCCAGCATCGCCCATTCCCGGATATATCCAACCATCATCTGTCAGATACTCATCCACCACCCCGAGCAACACTTTTACATTCGGATGCGCTCTATGCAGTGCTACGATGCCCTCCGGTGCCGAAAAAATCGACATCATAATCATCTGTTCATCCGGAACCTGGTATCTCTCCTTAATTTGTGTGATCGCCGCAATCGCCGAGCCGCCAGTTGCAAGCATCGGATCCATAATATAGAGCCTCCGTTCCGCGCTATCCTGCGGCAGCTTGCAGAAATACGTCTTCGGGGTCAGATCCTCTTGTCGGTACATACCGATTGATCCCGTCTTGATCGCCGGCATAAAATCTTGCGCACCTGCGACCATGTAGCTTCCTGCCCTGAGGATCTCTACCGCAACCGGTTTTTTCCCCGAAAGAAACGGTGCCTTCGTCTCCGTAACCGGCGTCTTAACTTCCAAAAGTTCCAGTGGCACATTTTGCGTTACCTCATACATCATCAGATACGCAATTTCTCGTGCCAGTTCACGACACTCTTTTGTGCCAGTTTTTTCGTCGCGCAATAAACTAATTTTATGCGCGACTACAGGATGGTCCATCACTCGAATATTCCCTGCACCATCAATAAATGCCTGCGCCTCCTCTCGAGACATCCTCTGTCCTATCATTTCTATAACCTCCTACGTTTTGGCTCGCCAGCTCTAAAGTAATCCGTAGCAGTTTGGTTCTTAAACTACAATCACCAAGCCCACTCATGATCCTGTTTGTAGTATATCATCTATCAAACTAGAAGTCAACTTCCTGCCCCTCATCCCGCTCTTGCTTGCGTTCCCTGACACCGCTTGTTAGAATTGAAGTAATTAAAGTCGAGGAGGACTACATGAAAAAAACCCATTTTATTTTTAGCATTCTTACTTTCAGTTTTGTTATGGGCACCGCCATCAATCTACCAACTTTTGCTGCCGCGGACAATGTCACTGTCGTTTCCAACCGTGACGAAGTTACAGCAGCTTTGCAGTCTGTCCGAGACCTCCCTGGCTATAACACTTATGCTCAGATGGATAATGCTACTCGCGAGCAGGCCACTCCACTCTTCCGTGAGTATCGCTATCTCGCCGAACTTGTCAAAACCGGTGAAGGTCTCCTCGCCGACCCTACCGCCAGCGCCGAAGATCTCAACATGATCGTCCGCGCCGCAAACGATGCCGTCAAAGGCTGCAAGCTTATCTTCGCAAATACAAATACCAATTCTAGCTCCAACCAACCAACTACTCGCTCCATCTCGAACCCCATCGACGCTAACGCTACAACTGAAGCTTCTTCATCTTCAGCTTCCGTCGCTACAATCGACACCCCCACACCAACTACTCCGAGCGAAACTGCACTTGTAATCACGGAAACAACCGCCAACACCCCAGAAACTCCTGACACGCCTGCACAAGTCGAAACTCCAGAAGCTCCCGCCACGGAAACGAAAAACAACACTCTTCCCACCACGCTCGCGCACGCCACCACTGCCTTCACGGCTTTCGGCGCACTCGCCGCAACCAACCAACGCCGTTTTCATAAAAACCGCGCATAGCGCAACTTCTACAGTTTTTCACCTTTTCGAGCTCGATTGGCCCATTCGTCCGCGAGCTCGTTTTGCTCAGTTCCGACGTGTCCTCGCACCCAAACCAATTCTACTGGGTTATCTTGGTATAGTTGATAAAGTTCCTTCACGATTTCTACATTCTTAATCTTACCCGATTTCTTTTTCCAACCATTCGCCGCCCAACCGTGTGCCCATTTCGTGAGAACATTGATCCAAAACTCCGAATCACTATGAATCTCGCACGGCTCACCATTAGCATATTTCATCGCCGCAATCATCGCCTTACCCTCCATCCGAATATTCGTCGAGTCTTTCTCGTTCCCCAATGCCACCGGTCGCCCATTCTCAATCACCGCAAACCCCCCCGGCCCCGGATTCGGACTTGCACTCCCGTCTGTCCATAAAACTTTTGTCATCTTACCTCCAATCTTTGAATCTTTCTGTAAGCATCATACCAACTATAAACCCGTGTTGTATCTTTCGACTCATCTCGACGATTATAAGGTGCATCATAAATCAGCAACTTTGTCCTTCCCTGAAAGTCACCCATAAACCTCGGATTATCTTCAACCATGACATCAACATCATTCTCCTTGCAAAACTCGGCCTTGTTCGTAACAGAAAAAGCTATTTCGTCATACGGAATCTGTTCTCGCTTCAGCCACGCTTTTGTAATTTCTTCCCATGACCGTCCACTCATTCCCTCAGCTTCTGTATCACTGTTGGACCTCGCCGTGATAATCCAGATTTCTTTTCCTTCCTGTTGTAGTTTCCTCAAGACTTCCGCCGCAAAAGCTCGCGCCGGAAAGTCAAACATCTCCACAAAAGCATATTTTTCCCAAAACGCCTTGCCAACCTCCCAACTCCACCCATACATATCCGTCTGCATGCTAGCTTCCGGATTCTCCAGCCAACCAATATCATTCTCCACACTATATTTCGAACCATAGTCCACCAGAAAACTATAGAAATCATTCAACGTCCCGTCAATATCAATTCCCAAACGCATCTTCTTTGTCATGGAACTATTATATCATGGGGCACCAAGCTATATTATTTTACAATATCTCTCCCCTCCTCCTACTATAGACACTAACTAGCTAGGCAGCGGAGGGAGCGACCATCGTAACGCTGGTTGCCACTGGAGGGATTGACTTTGTCGTTGTCAAAATTGAGAAAATAAGCATAGTTAGCTCCATCAGAATAGCGCGCTGATGACCAATAGAGCCCGTGTTGGCCCGATAATCCTAAAGGATTGCTGATGCTATAAGCAATCCTCCCGCTGCGCACAGGAGTATTTTTCAGTCATATATTAATTTCTTGGAGGATCCGGAGGCTCGGCCGAGGACGAGCGGCGCGACCCTGCAACGGCAGGCGTCGCGAACGCGCCTCCAAGAAATTAATAAATGACTAGGAAAACCTTTAGCGTGCAGTTGTAAGACATTTGCATTACATTATTACAACCGCAATGCAAAACCAACTACTTTGTGCGCAGCGGGAGACTATATACATTTAATGTTGAGCCAATAACTGATCCTGGGGTAGATAGTAATTATTCGTCATCTACTTCTAGTGATGTCTCTTTCGGATTCTATGGGCTTGATTTTGGAGATAGCAATGTTAACCCGTCTAATGGCTATGGGCACCGCCACAGCGGCCTCTCCCTCCGCTGCCTAGCTAGTTAGTGTCTATAGTAGGAGGAGGAGACAAGCGCTAGCGCCTCTTCCCTATTTCTCAATCACCTCGTCCACAATCCCATATGCTTTCGCCTCCTCAGCGCCCATCCAATTATCGCGGTCCATATCTTTCTCAACTTGTTTTATACTCTTACCTGTTCGCTCCGCAAAAATCTCCGCCAATTTCTTTTTTAGGAATAGCCCCTCTTTCAGCGCAATTTCTTGATCAGTAATCTTTCCCTCTGTCCCCGAACTCGGTTGATGAATCATCACCCTAGCATTCGGCAATACATAGCGCTTTCCTTTCGCTCCGCACGCTAGCAGCATGGCTCCCATGGATGCCTGCAACCCAATCCCAATCGTCTGAACATCTGGTTCAATATAATTCATTGTGTCGATAATTGCCAACCCGTCATACACACTACCGCCTGGCGAATTAATATATAATTTAATATCTCGCTTCGGATCCTCACTTGCAAGAAATAACAACTGAGCCACCACTAAGTTCGCCGTCTCCGGTGTTACTTGGTCTCCTAAGAACACTACCCGTTCTTTCAACAGCCGTGAATAAATATCAAATGCTCGCTCCCCCCGGTTCGTTTCCTCGACCACTGTCGGTACCAGATAATTTTTCATTTTTTCTCCTTCCTTATTTTCAATCATTCTTTCCATATTATTCTCCCAAAACTTCCATTTCTTTCATCCGCGAGTCCATCGCATCGTTTAACTCTCCAAGCACCATCTGCCGCGTCTGATAGTCCTCAATTCTTTCATTGTTTTTCGTAATCTTTTCGTTCAGCTTCTCCCTCACCCCGTCTAGTATCTCTTTTTCCGCTAGCAACTCACTTCGTTGCCCCTCGAACGCACTCTGACTCGTAAAGCACCCCGCTTGTTCAGCACAAATATTAAACCTCTCAATCCTCGCGTCCAGCGCCGCCACTGCTCCGAGATAACTCGTTCGCTCCGCTTCAATTTCCTGCCGCACTCTCTCAATTTCTGCCGCCAGTTGCTCCAATTCCAACTTCAACTCCAAAAACGGCGCTTCGTAGTCATCATACCATTGCACAATCTTCCTACGATTATTGAAATACCTCGCATAATATTCCTCGAGTTCCTCTGGTAGCTCTCCGAGCTTCGTCCCTGCTCGCGTCCACATCTCCTCCGTCCGTTCCGTTTCCGCATAAGCTTCCAGTTCCTCGTCAAACCACGCTCTTTTTTCTTCATACAGCTCATCTAGTAGTCCCGCCACTTTCACCCGCTCACCTTCGCTCAATCTCTCCCACGCCGCATGCAAAATCTCATGTGCCGCTGTTACTTTATTTGCCATCTTAAGCTTCTCGTCAGTAATCTCATAAACATAAATCCGCCCGCCCGTATAACACCCTAAAAGCGACACGTCTTTATTGTTCGTCGTGCAATGCGTATTGAAGCTTTCCTTATTTTCCAAACTCGGCCTCGTCGCCGCAAATAGCCTCCTCCCCTCGCTCGTCAACTCTAGCTCATCCCGAATCTCCGCCATTCCTATCTCCGGCTCATACCCCATCCCCGCCAACACATCCTGTATCGCTGGCGTTCTCAAGGCAATCACTCCCGCCGCCACCACTGCCAGAATCACAATCAATCCCGTCGTCTGCCAAAACGGCTTTTTGTAGGCTTTATTCATGCACCACCTTCAGCTTAATCTCTTTGTCTTTCCCGAGTTCCAGCATGACAATGTCCCCCGCTTCAAGTTCACCTGCGATAATCTTCTCTGCAATTAAGGTCTCAATCCTATCCTCCATCACTCTTCGCAGCGGTCGCGCACCATTTTTCGGATCATAGCCTTCCTCAATCAACATCGCCTTCACTTCCGGCGTTACACGTACACCCAACTTTTGCGTCGCCAAACGTTTTTTCAATTCTTCGAGCAAATTGTCAAAAATCCGTTCCACATTTTCATGCGTAAGCGGTCGGAACACCAAAACCGCATCCAGCCGATTGATTAACTCTGGTCTCATAACTTTTTTCAACGCTCGCATTGCAGTTTCTTTGCTTGCTTCATATTCCGCATTCAGCTCCCGCTTCTCTTTCGCGCCTTTTGCTGTGAAGCCCATCTCACTTTCACGATACATCTCATCTGCACCAAGGTTCGAAGTCAAAATCACAATCGTGTTGTTGAACTTCACTTTATTCCCTTGTCCATCCGTCAGTACTCCATCTTCGAGTATTTGCAATAACATATTAAACACGTCCGGATGTGCCTTCTCGATCTCGTCAAACAACACTACCGCATAGGGCTTGCGTCGTACCGCCTCAGTCAACTTTCCACCGTCCTCATATCCGACATACCCCGCTGGAGCCCCCACCAATCGCGAAACATTATGTTTCTCACCAAACTCACTCATATCAATTTTAATCAAGGCGTTTTCGCCTCCGAACACTTCCCTTGCAATTACTCGTGCCAGTTCAGTCTTCCCAACTCCTGTCGGCCCCATGAATAGGAACGAGCCAATCGGTCGTCGCGCATCCGTAATCCCACTCCGTCCTCGTCGCACTGCTTTCGCAACAGCCTTAATCGCCTCGTCCTGCCCCACCACCGACTTCCGAAGATGACCCTCAAGATCTTGCAACATCACGAGTTCCGAACCGTGCACTTTTGAAACTGGAATCCCCGTCTTCAAACTAATCGCCAGTGCAAGATCTGTCTCCATCAAAACTGGATTTTTCTCACCCTTATCTTTCTTTAGTTCTTTTATCTTTTTCTTCAGTTTTTCCGCCTCACTTTTGCAAAGCGCCGCCGCCTCGAAATCCTCTTTCTCCGCCATTTCCGCCATTTTATCTTCAGCATCTTTCAGCTGCACTTTGAGCTTTTTGTATTCGCTCCCACCCTTCTTGTCCGCCGCAACTTTCGCAATCGCCGCCGCCTCGTCAATCACGTCAATCACCTTGTCCGGCATGAACCGATCGTTAATATAGCGTCCCGACATATTAATCGCCATCTCAAGCATCGCGTCCGGAATCTCAACGCCATGATGCTTCTCATAATGCCGCTTCACCCCCTTCAAAATCTTCAATGTCACTTCCGCACTGGGCTCCTCAACCATCACTGTCTGGAATCGCCGACTAAGCGCCTTATCTTTTTCGATATGTTTTCGGTATTCGTCCATCGTCGTCGCTCCAATCAACTGCAACTGCCCCCGAGCCAATGCCGGCTTCAAGATATTCGCTGCATCCATCGAACCCTCGCCTCCAGCTCCCGCCCCCATCAAAAGGTGCAACTCATCAATAAACAAAATCATATCTTCATTTGCCACCGCCTCGTCAATCACTCCCTTGATTCGTTCCTCAAACTCTCCACGAAACTTCGTCCCCGCAACCATCGTCGAAAGATCAACCTGAATAATTCGCTTCCCAATCAAAACTCCCGGCACATCATTTTTTATCATTCGTTCCGCCAGACCTTCGACAATTGCCGTCTTCCCGACCCCCGCTTCACCAATCAACACCGGGTTCGACTTCGTCCGCCGACTCAGTACCGTCACCACGCGTTCAATCTCGCGCTCGCGCCCAATCACTGCATCGAGTTTTCCATCCTTCGCCAACTCTGTCAAATCCGTCCCGAAGCGTCGCAACCATTTGAGCGGCGCTTTTTTAAACTCTTTCTTCCGCTCCTGATTTCGCTCTCGCTCCACCTGGTTCTCCATCTCCTTTTCCAGAGTCCGAACCAGTTCCTTCAATTCCACTCCCATCTTCTCTAGAAGCAAAGCTCCACGCGAATTATTTTGTGACGCCAACGCATACAAAATATGCTCCGTCCCGATCGCATAAGCGCCTTTTTCCATCGCATAATGCCCCGCCATCCGAATTGTCAGCACTGCCGACTCCGACAGCGACATCATTGCCATTGACGAATTTCCATTCACTTCTGTTGCTTCTTGCCCAAGCGCTCGCTCCGCACGTTCAA
>Ga0137298_10972_pt1 | contig 18217 bp, 20 predicted proteins | sample RamsorincwithD2O_2_FD_97182 | JGI IMG/M metagenome (GOLD analysis project Ga0137298, IMG submission 97182) | Mouse cecal microbial communities from Vienna, Austria - Glucosamine amended with D2O | ecosystem: Host-associated > Mammals > Digestive system > Large intestine > Cecum | place: Austria...
TTGTGTTAGATAATCTCCATCGGTTTGTGCAACCTGGCTTAAAAATGACTCTGGCAAACCAGATACACCACCAGATACACCATCAATATTCATATCTCGGATTTCGTCAATCGCGCTATATCCTTTGTAGTGTTGGTAAATTCTTTGTACAACTACATTTAGTTTATCCGTAAAGGTTAATGCAAAATTTTCTTTTTCATAAATATCGCTAATTTCTTCTTCGGTAATAACATAAGAAGGTTTTGCATCTCCGTATACATATTTTAATTGGTCTAAGTTATATTTTTTGATTACTTCGTTTAATGCTTCATAACCAAATTCATTTTTATACATATAAATAATGATATCAAATTTATCTTGTGCAGTTAATAATGAAGGAACATCAAAAGGAATTGCTTTTGATACATTTAATTCATTGACACCATATTCTTTGTATAAAATATCATAAATTAACTCTTTGACATATTTCTTATCATTGACATCTCCATAAGTACAACCTTTTAATGCCTTTTTCAACTCATATTTTTTGTTCTTTCTTCTTTTCAATTCTTCTTCCGAAAGACCAATATCATAAAGGTTAATTTTTGTAATTTCATCCAATCTTTTCTTGACAAAGGCTGTCATTTTATCTAAGTTATAGGTTTTGTCGTCTACTTCGACAGCTTCTTCTACTTGTTCGTTTTTTCGTTTTTGGATAATCTTCATTACCAAAAGAGCACCAATGACTAAAACAACAAGTATCAAAAGAATATTCACTATGTTCATTTCCAAACTCCTTTCGGAAAAATTACATTCTCATTTGTAACTCCTGTAATTTATACACTACATCATTACACATTTTTTCAACATCTTTGACAAAGACAACATTTCTGTCTTCTTCATCACTTAATTTTCGGATACTCAAAAAGTAGTCTACTACCGTTCCTTCTTCTGCTGACTCAAAGAATAGTGTGCAATATGGAATGACATTTACTTCTTTTCTTTCTCGTAAATATTTACTTACATTTTTAATGTTATATTTTGAAAAGCGATCATATTTTCCAAGTGCAACCATAATATTTCTCTTGCGATAGAATTCGTCTGCTTCTCGCATATCTTTGAAATGATTGATTACGCCTAAATTTTGAATTAAGTTGTAGATTACCACATCTGAATTATCTAAAATTGCTCTTTTTGCATTTGGTTCTACTTGTTTATTCAAATCTACAATAACCATATCATAGCAACGGTTTGCTGTTTGCAATACATCTACATATTGGGTTGTCATTTGAAGATAATCGTTAAAATTATCTGTTTTGGGTGCAAATAGAACATCTAGTCTTTCTTTGAATACGACTTTGGTATAGTTACGTACAATGTCAGTTGAAGTACGGTTACTTGCAATAATTTTGAGTAATCCTTCAATTCCAGATTCAATTCCTGCTTGTTGTTGCGCGCTGTCGGTTACAATTTTCTTTGCTGTTGTTTCGGTACGATTTAAGTCCCAATAACAAGCCTCCAAAATATTTTCTTGAAAAGCAGTGGATACTAATAAAATACGATAATTGTGTTCAATTGCCATTTGTGTTGCAAATGCTACACAAGATAAAGTTTGTCCGGTTTCTCTTTTTCCATCACTTGTAAACGTAATAATTGCCATATTAAACTCCTTTTTCTAATTGTCTGAATACTCTTCTTAAGTTGTTTACTTCTTTTTCTCCAACTAGAGTTTCTGCAATATACATTAAACTTTCTTTATATTGGTTTGACAATTTCTTGAATTTAATTTTTGCGACTCTTTGGTTTTCATAAATCACATTTTGATCGCCTAGTTCGAGCGGGAAATAAATTCTTTCTTCATCCCATTGTACTTTGTATCCTAGGGCTAGGTAGTTAAAATAGTCATCTTCTTCCTCATAATTGTTTTTAGAAAAGTAGATTTTGGTTAGATTCATAGTTTCACGAATTCCACTTAAAATCTCCAAACCTTTTTTGATAGAATATAGGTCTAAAGAAGTGACAAAGTAATTATGGTCTGCCTCTCTCATGCCAAATGTTTCTAATACACGTACGCTATCAATGTCAATTAGCATATAATCATAATCAAAAACAGCGGATTGCGGCATTCCCAAGTAATCCTTGATAGACTCAAAATTATCGAACCCAACAGCAACTTCAATTCCCTCAAAATCAGTAACATATTCTTTGGTAGGATTGATAACTGGCACAATATATTTTGCTTTCTGGTTCGTTGTCGAATCAATGACCATTACTTTATTTCCTAATGCAACTAATATTCTAGCAATATATATAATAAAGTCTGTTTTATCATACGCTCCAACAAATCCTATTTTCTTCATTTCATTCCTCCGTCTGTCTAAGTTTAATAACCACCTAAGTCTTCTAAGTATTTTTGTCTTTCTTCTTTTGATTTTGTAATTTCTTCCGTTACACCTTTTACTAGGTTATCGCTTCCATTTTCTTGGCTATTAACAATTGCAGAAATTCCATTATCACGAATAACACCCCTTGTACTGTTGTTTCTTGTAAATAGTGCATTTTTTGCCTCAGTTGTAATGTTTGGATCTTGTTCCATTAAACGAATTACATCATTGTTTGGTAAGTATGTTGGTGTTGCTGCAGTTTGCATACCTGGTTCGGTATAACGGTTTACATAGAGATAAGAACCTTCGGTAATATAGGCTTCTACAATTGCATTGCTTAATGTTAAAATTTCTTCTTCTGTTAACTTAAGCCAAATGGAGTCTTGTGAGTCTACTCCTGCAATTTGTGGAATTTCCACCATTTTCTTAGCAACTACAATATAGTCTGCACCAGTTGGCATTCTTAAACGAATATCAATATAATCTTGGCTTGCTAATTGAGATGGTAATACAAGCATATTGTATTCTTGCAAACGTAAGTCATTTGCATATTGTCCTTCTGGAGTTGTTACCATATTCGCTGTTAAAATGGTACCTTTGGTTAAGTTAATACGAGCCGTGCTTCCTTCTGTAATGCCTGCTGGTGTAATTGCATCGGTCGGAATTGCTCTTGCATCACTTGTTACTGGTGTTAATAATTCTGTCGTAATAGGAGTACCAGATGCAATATCTTGTTTCAGTGCATAGGTAGCCTTCTGTGTTGCTTTCAAACTCTCCATTTCTTTTTTTGATTGCACCAATTGAAGTAATAAAAAACCTACTGCAATTGCTGCAATTAACAGCATCAATAAAAATCCTAATAAAAATGAGTTTTTTGCCTTTCTTTGCATTGGATTTGTAGCCATAATCTATCTTCCTCCTTAAATTTTGACATGATATTACTTTTTATTTAATTGTACAACAAAACACTAGGGAAAACAACAGAAATCTTCCTATGTAACAGAAAAATAACAGCATTGTAACAAAAATGTAATACTTTTTTCTTGCATGTAAAAAGAACGGAATTTAGTTTCCGTTCTTCTTCTACCTTCCCCTATAATTTCTCCCATTTTGCACTGTGTTATCAAATTGAATTCTTCCTGTAATCACACGAGGATTTCTCGCTTGACAAGAGTTTGCATTACTACTTGTAAGATTTACATTCATACCTGCCGTTTCTTCTGGGCAAGAACATATACGGCACAAACAATTTCTTACAAAACGTACCAAATAAGCAGTTAGAATTGCAAGTATGGTATAGATTATTGCAAACAATAAAAAATTTGAATCAAAAAAGGCATAAGTAACTACTAGATAAAATGCAAAAAAACTCATTCCGACCAATACTGGAGAGTCTAATACCTTTTCAAGTACAATGGCCAATAAAATCGTAGCAATGGGAAAAGCCAAAAATAGCAGTAAATTATTCATGCTTCTCTCCCTTCCTTTGCTAATATCTTATGCACTTTTTTTCTTTTTGGTTACTCTCTAATCATAATTTACCTGTACGAGAAATAGTCCTTGTGCTGGCAAAGTTTTCCCTGCTCTTTCTCGGTTTCCTTCTGCAATAATATCTTTTACTCCTTCTGGGGCAATTTTGCCAAGTCCAACCTCTACCAAAGTTCCACTAATAATACGCACCATATTATATAAAAATCCATTTCCGGTTACTGTAATTTTAATGAGATTTCCCTCTTTCGAAACAGTTAGATTGTAAATAGTTCGTACACTGCTTTTGCTACTCGTGCCACTTGCCTTAAATGCTTTGAAGTCATGCTCTCCCACAAAGTATTTCGTCGCTTTTTGCATTTTTTCCACATCTAATTCTAGTGGAAATTGATAGGTAAATCCTCTTCCAATCGCTGTTCCATATTTTCCATTGTAGATATGATAGCAATACGTTTTTTTCTTGCAATGATAACGGCTATGAAATTCGAGTGGTACTTCTTCTGCGGATAAAATACGGATGGATTTTTTTAATTGCGAATTAAGTGCAAGTGGGATTTTTTCTAATTTCATTGAATTTTCCATTTGAAAATTTGCCACTTGACCAAGTGCATGAACACCTGCGTCAGTTCTTCCAGAAGCATATAGATCTACTGTTTCTCCGGTTACGATTTCAATTGCCCTTTCAATTTCTCCTTGAATATTTAAACGGTTGGGCTGCTTTTGCCAACCATTAAAGTCTTTTCCATCATATTCAATCGTTAGTTTAATATTTCTCATAATATTTCCTTTCTTAGCACAAGATAGACCATATTACTATGGTCTATCCTTTGTTTCTTCTGGTTTATCTTCTTTTTCCTTGTCGCTCTCATTTTCTGCTTTTTGCTGTTTCTGATGTTTTTTCTGAATTTTATTGCGAAGAGAGCGTACATGGTGTGTTTCTTGCGTATCCAAACGATTTGTTACGATGCTCTTAATTAAAATCTTTTTCAAAGCATCTTCGGTTACATCCGCTATCAAAGTTCCATCTTTGGCAACTGAGATTTTTCCTGTTTCTTCTGATACGACTACAGCAATAGCATCCGACTCTTTTGAAATTCCAATCGCCGCTCTATGTCTAGTTCCTAATTCTTTGGCAATATCTTTATCACTGGCAAGTGGCAAAATGCAAGCCGCTGCTTGAATTTTGTTATTGGATATAATAACAGCACCATCGTGAAGAGGTGTATTCGGAACAAAGATATTGACTAATAATTGGGGGGAAATTTCTGCATCCATTTCCAAGCCTGTTTCCACAATATCTGCTAATTTAATATCTCGTTCAATGACGATTAAGCCACCTGTCTTTAATTTTGCAAGTTCCGTTGTTGCAATAATAATTTTGTAGATTGCTTCTTTCGTTTTGGTAGCTAGATCCTTTTCCATTCCAAAATACTTAGTTAATTTATTGGTTCCTAATTGTTCTAACCCTCTTCTCAATTCTGGTTGGAAAATAACAATAATCACAATCACCCCATAGGTCATAAGAGAAGTCAATAAAAAGTTCAAAATTCGTAAATTTAGGATTGCACTAACCGCAGTTATGACAATCAAGAGAATAATCCCTTTTACTAATTGCCATACTCGTGTATTTTTTGTCGTTTTAATAAATTGGTAGGCTAAAAATAGCACAATAGATAGGTCAAGTAGTAATGTAATTAGTTTGACTGGATATAAATATAAATCATTGATATAACCAATAATGTTTTCTTGATAAAATGCTTCTAAACTTATCTTTAGATTATCAAACATGTTCTCTCCTATTCTCTAATAAATAATATAAAAAATTAAGGTTGCTGCAACAGCAAGTACCATCATTACTGCTAAAACTGCTGCCATAATTTTTACTGCAATTTGTCCTGCACGGTATTGATTTTTATGTTGTTTTGGCTCTTTTTGTTTCTTTTCCATTTTTATCGCCTCCTAGTTTCAACATTATTATCGTACCATATTTCTACTTGTTTTTCAATCTATTTTTCGTGAAAAATTGCTTTGTTACTTTTTCCCATAAAAAAGCAGTCAAAGAGATGTTTTTCTCCTTGACCGAATTCAATAATTGCGCAACTTTCATTGTGGTTCCTAATGTTTCTTTTATTATCCTACTTTACTACCAAATGGTGCAAGAGAAAGTTTAGCGATTTTGAAAAACTGTTTTCCAAATGGAATTCCAATTATCGTAATGCACCAAATGCAACCAGTTATAACATTTCCGATTGCCATGGGAATTCCAAAGAAAATCGTCCATATGATATTAACCAAAAAAGAGACTGTTCCTGTACCATATTCTACTTCTTTTCCAAAAGGCCAAAATGCTAAACTCGCAAACTTAAAACATTGCTTTCCATAAGGAATCCCCACAATGGTAATACACCACAAAGTGCCAGAAATGCACCAAGATAGTCCACTAAAGAATCCACCAAATATAAACCATAAAATATTTCCAAGCAATCTCATGTCTTATCCCTCTCTACTTCTGATATTTTTCTTGTACTTTTTGAGGCAATTCGTTATATTGTACTTCTTCCCAAGCATGAACACCGAGTGTTCGTACTTCTAATTTAATATATGCCCCTTGTTTTAGTTCTCGACTTGCCTTAAAAGTCTGTTTCTTTTTTCTTCCGTTCTCATTATATGCGTCTAGTGTATATTGATATTTCATATTATCGGTAGCAGAAAGCATTTCTAATTTGCTATTATCAATTTGGCTGTAATAAACAGTTTCATGATTTTCTAAGAAATATATTGTAATTGCTCCTGCTATGATTAGAATTGCAATTGAGATAATAAATGGAATTTTTTCTTTCCAACCTTCCATGCTTCTTCCTCCTTTTAGAGAGATTTTATCATGGAGACTTGACTTGTTACCATCGATTTAGATTACACCTGCTTACATTTTTGTAAGGAAAAAGCAATCTAGTCTCTAGATTGCTTTTAGATTGTCATTAATTTGATTTAATTGTCCTTCAATACAAGATAGCCTCCATTCAAAAACTTGGTTTGTCATATCATTAATCTCATGGAATTCTTGCATTTTTTCTATCTTTCTTAGAATCGTTTTCAAGTCCTTTTCTTGTCTTTTTAAGGAATTGAGTATTTCGTTTGTTTCTTCGTTTTTTCGTGCTATTTCGTTCTTTTCAAACATCATACCACCTCTTTCGTACGAATTGAAGTATATCACATTCGAAAGCGAAACGCAATTCTTTTTGACAATTTCTTTTATTTTTTGACAAATTTTATTCTTCGACCGGTGCTGGTGGATTGATTTCGTCTGTTTTCTCAATACGGAAATCATAAGCATTGGAGATATCTTCTAGAATTTGAGCATCCATTACACCGGTTCCGCCATTTGGAACATCACTTGCAATTTTTCCTTTGAACTCTTTCATAATACCACCGTTTTTATCTAATACGGTTAGTTTTACAGCAAAGGCTTCCATATCTGCTCCTGTGTTGTTCTTAACAACAGCATGGATACGCGAAATACCGCCATTTTCTCTTAAGGTAATATCCGTTAATTGTAATCCTTCAACAGATTTTGTTTTCTTTAATTGCTCACTGGTATTTACTTTGGTTCCGTCTTCCGCTACGATAACAAACTCTCCAACTGTATCGGTTCCTTTTTTAATTCCTGGTTTTAGGGCAAAACTTAATCCCCAAATTAGTGCTACAATCGCCACAGTAACTGCTACTGCAATCAATAATTTCTTTTTATCTACGTTTTTCATTTGCATTCCTCCCAATTTTTCTTACGATTATTTTATACTAAACTTTTTTTCTTTTCAAGCCCAAACTTAATTTTCTTTTTCAACAATTTGAATATGTACATCTTTTAATTGCTCTTCTGTTACTCTACTTGGTGCTCGCATCAATAAATCTCTTGCTTTTTTATTTTTTGGAAAAGCGATTACTTCACGAATATTATCTGAATGGCTAATCAGCATTACCATACGGTCAATACCAGGCGCTGCTCCTGCATGAGGTGGTGTTCCATATTGGAACGCATTGTATAGTGCACCAAATCTTTGCTTAATATCTTCCTCTTGGTAGCCAGCAATTTCAAATGCTTTTACCATAATTTCTGGGTCGTGGTTACGAACAGCACCAGATGCCATTTCATACCCATTGCAAACCAAGTCATATTGATACGCTAAAATATCTAATGGATCTTTGGTTTCTAATGCTTCCATTCCACCTTGTGGCATTGAAAATGGATTGTGATTAAAATCAATGGTTCCTTCATCACTTAGTTCATACATTGGAAAATCTACAATAAAGCAGAAACGATATACATCTTTTTCGAGTAAATCTAATCTTTTTCCTAATTCGATACGAACCAATCCTGCCATTTTCTGTACAGTTCTTTTCTCGTCTGCTAGTAAGAATATAGCATCTTTTGGTTGTAGGTTCATTGTTTGTTTCATTTCTTCCGTTATGAACTTGGAAATACCACCTGTTAGACCGCCATCTTCTTCTACTTTTGCCCACGCTAAACCTTTTGCTCCCGCTTCTTCTTTGGCAAAATCCGTCATGCTATCAAAGAATTTTCTACCTTGTTCTGCTCCATTTGGAACCACAATTCCTTTGACAGTTTTTCCTTGGAAGGCTTGGAATTCGCTTGCTTCAAATGCTTTTGTAAAGTCTTGAATGATGAGTGGATTTCGTAAATCTGGTTTATCAATTCCATACTTTTCCATCGCTTCTTCATATGGAATACGAATAAATGGTGCTTGGTCTACTTTCCAATCGGTATGCTCTTCAAATACTTTTGGAATGACTGTTTCAATCACGCCAAAAACATCTTCTTGAGTCGCAAAACTCATTTCAAAATCTAATTGGTAAAATTCACCTGGTGCACGGTCCGCACGTGGATCTTCATCACGAAAACATGGTGCAATTTGATAATATTTATTAAATCCAGATACCATGAGTAATTGCTTGAATTGTTGTGGTGCTTGTGGCAAAGCATAAAATTCGCCTGCATGAATACGACTTGGCACCAAGTAATCTCTTGCTCCTTCTGGCGAAGAATTGGCTAGAATTGGAGTTTGGATTTCCGTAAAATCTAATTCGTCCATGTATTTACGAATGGATTTTAGGATTTTAGAACGAAGTAAGATGTTTTTATGAATTCCTTCATTTCTTAAATCCAAATAACGATATTCCAAACGCAAATCTTCTCTTACATTTTGTGCATTTTCATTGTTTACTTCAAATGGAAGTACATTTTTACATTTTCCAAGCACTTCTATTTTTTTTGCTACCACTTCAATTTCCCCAGTTGCTAAATTAGGATTTTTGCTTTCCCTTTCTACAACGGTTCCTTCTACATGGATAACGGTTTCGGTAACCAATTCATCTGCTTGTTTGACTAGATTTTCGTCTTTGCACACAATTTGGGTAATTCCAAATTCATCACGCAAATCTAAAAATTTCATAGCACCTAAATTACGGATTTTTTGGACCCAGCCTGCTAGTTCTACTTTTTGTCCAATATTGCTTTTGTTTAATTCTCCTAAATTATGGTTTCGATACATATTTCTCATCCTTTTTCTTGTAAATCTTGTTCTATTATATTGTTTTTTTTCGGAAATAGCAAGGTTCTATTGCTTGTTCTTTGCAAGTTTTTGTCGAACCGCTTCATAAACGACAATTCCAGCCGCAACCGATGCGTTCAAACTTTCTGTTTTTCCGAGCATTGGAATTTTAATTTTCTGGTCTGCTAAGTCTTGCACCTCTTTGGATACGCCATTTGCTTCATTTCCAATCACAAGCACTTTTTTCTGGTAAGAAACCTCATAAATGGATTTTGCATCTTCTAGGCTAGTCGCTAGCACTTGGTAATGATGCTTTTGCATTTCTTTTAAGGTACTTGCAAAGTCTTTGGTCTGAATAAAATTCATACGAAAGATGGCTCCCATTGTAGAACGAACTACTTTTGGGTTATATGGATCTGCCGTTTGTGGGGATAAAATGAGTTCTCGTATTCCTGCACTATCTGCCGTTCGGATAATGGTTCCCAAATTTCCTGGGTCTTGGATCCCATCTAAAGCAAGATACAATTCGTCTGTATAGGACGGTGTGGCTTGTTTTTCTTCTCTTTGTGCAACCACTGCTAAAATGCCTTGTGGCGAGGTTACTTCCGAAATGCTTTTGAAAATTGGCTCTGTTACATAAACACAGTCTTGTTTGGCAATTTTATAGATAAATTTCTGGTCGATACTTCCATCTTTAACACAGTCCTCACAAATGAAAATCTTTTGAATTTCCGCCTCTTCCTGAAGTGCCTCATCTACCATTTTCATTCCTTCGACTAAAAACACATGACTTTCATCACGATATTTTTTCTCTTTTAATTTACGCACTTGCTTGATGGTTTCATTTTCTTTACTGGTAATGACATTCATTTATGCGTTTCCTTTCTTTCCGAATTCCTTGCAAAAAGCCTTGCAATTCTTTCGCCATTTCTTGTTCTGTTTTGGCTTGTAGTTTCAAGGTAATATATGGCTCTTTTCCTGGCGAAAAACGGATACGATTTTGATAATTTTGAATGAGCGTATCTACAATTTCCATGTTAAATTTTTTTGCATCAAAATAGAAGATTGCATTTCCGCTTCTCTGGGATATTTTTATCACATTTGCTGCGATACAGCCATTTTTGATACGTGCTACTTCCATTAGATTTTCGACTTCTTTCGGCATCGTTCCATAACGGTCAATGAGTTCATCCATAATATTTTGTAAATCCTCTTCAGTTCGGCAAAGTGCAATATCTTGGTATACCTCAATTTTTTGACTACTATTTTCAATATATTCGTCTGGGATATAACTAGAAATTGGAATATCTAATTGAATTTCTTGCTCTTCTTGAATTTCGACGCCTTGCATTTCTTTGACCACTTCGTCTAGCAATTTGCAATACGTTTCATAGCCAACTTGTTCTAAATGACCATGTTGAATTTCACCCAGCAAACTACCCGCTCCTCGAATTTCTAAATCGCGCATTGCAATTTTAAAACCAGAACCAAATTCCGTAAATTCACGAATGGCTTTTAATCTCTTGTCTGCTTCTTCTGATAATAGTTTGTCACGTTTGTAAGTAATGTATGCGTAGGCTTGTTTGTCTTTTCTTCCCACTCTTCCACGAATTTGGTAAAGTTGCGCTAAGCCCAATCGGTCTGCATCTTCTACAATAATGGTGTTAGCATTTGGAATATCAATTCCAGACTCTAAAATGGTCGTACAAACTAATACATTGATATCCCCTCGAATAAATTGTAACATCATTTCTTCTAACTCACGTCCAGACATTTTTCCGTGAGCAAATGCTACTTTCGCTTCTGGCACTAGTTCTTGAATTCGTTCTGCTTTTCTTTCGATTGTTTCCACTTTATTATATAAGTAGAAAACTTGCCCTTCTCGCTCGAGTTCCTTGGTAATGGCTTCTCGTACAATTTCCTCGTCATATTCTAAGACATAGGTTTGTACTGGTTTACGGTTTTGTGGTGGCTCATAAATAACGGACATATCTCTCACGCCAACCACAGACATATGTAAGGTTCTTGGAATTGGTGTTGCTGTCATGGTTAAGACATCAATATTGGTCTTTAATTTCTTTATCTTTTCTTTATCTTTTACCCCAAAACGGTGCTCTTCATCAATAATGAGCAAGCCTAAGTCCTTGAAGGTCACATCTTCACTTAAAATTCGATGGGTTCCAATGACAATATCTAATTCGCCTAATTTTAATTTGCGGATGACTTCTTCTTGTTCTTTTTTCGTCTTAAAACGGTTCAAAAAATCAATGTTAATTGGATAGTCCTGCATTCTCGCTCTAAAACTTTCATATTGCTGGTTTGCCAGTACCGTGGTTGGAACTAAATACGCTACTTGCTTTTGGTCAACCACAGCCTTGAAAGCTGCACGGATGGCAACTTCAGTTTTACCAAAGCCAACATCTCCACAAAGCAAACGGTCCATTGGTTTTGGCTGTTCCATATCTTTTTTGGTTTCTTCAATACAACGAAGTTGGTCTTCGGTTTCGATATATTCAAAATTATCTTCAAATTGCTTTTGCCATGGAGTATCCGCTGAAAAAGCAAATCCTTTTACCTTTTGGCGTTTTGCATATAGTTCAATGAGGTCTTTGGCTACTTCTTGTAAGTTTTTCTTTACTTTGGTTTTGGTATTTTCCCACTCTTTGCTACCAAGACGATTTACTCTAGGAGCTCCATCGCCTCCGCCAATGTATTTACGAATACTATCCAAAGACTCTGTTGGAATGTATAGCATATCGTCATTTTTGTAACGGATTTTGATATAGTCCTTGGTAATCTTATCCGTTGTAATGGTATGAATTCCAGCAAAAATCCCAATTCCATGTGTTTTATGAACAATATAGTCTCCTACTTTCAAATCAGCAAAAACAACTTTTTCGCCAGACTTGAAGGCAGAACTTACTTTTTTTCGTTTCTTTTGGTCAGTAAAAATTTCTCCTAAGGAAACGCAAACTAGTTTTTCGTCATAGTCTTCAAAGCCACTAGATAGTCCACCCTCTGTTAAGGTTACGACTCCTGCTTTCAGACCTTTGACCATATCTTTTTGGTAGTAATAGGCAATCTCATTTTCTTGGAATAATGTCGCTATTTTCTTACAAGCGTTTTCTTTGCCACCCAATACCAAAACCTTTTTCTTGGCTGTAATTGCCTCTTTTAAGTCTTGGAGTAAAATGTCAATTTCTTTTTTGAAAAAGGTAATTTCTCTCTCTTTGCTTTCAAATCTTCGGTTGGTTCTCGGCATTTTCATCACAAGTTCTTGGTTTTCGAGATACATACAAACGCGCGTATCTTCAAAAATATTTTGCTCAAAGGTAGCCAAGTTTTCAATCGCTTCTGGTACAAACTTTCCTTTTTCTACTAGATTTTCCATCAAATTTTTGTTTTCAGTTTGGATATTTTGTGCCCTTTGTGTCATTTTATCTGCTTCATCGAAAACGATGTCCCAGTTTTGGTCTAAATAGTCTAGCAGGGTTTCTCTTTTTTCATAAAAACAATTAAAATATTTATCTACTTTGCTTAAATATTTTCCACTTTGAATGAGTTCAATATCCTCGTCGTTATCCACATATTTTTCACGAACACGGCTTATTACGGCTTGGACAGAGTCTGGAATTAGATACTCATAGGACGGATAAATGGTAATTTTATCTAGCATTTGCGTAGACCTTTGGGACGCAATTTGGAAAGTTCGGATGGAGTCTACCTCATCTCCCCAGAACTCAATACGTACACCACTGTTTTCGTCTGTTGCAATATCTACAATTCCACCACGAACACTAAACTCGCCTCTGGTTTCCACCAAATCTGCACGGGTATATCCCATTTGGACAAGGTTTTCTTTTAATTCCTCTAATTTTTTTCTGGTTCCAACTTTGAAAGATAATTGGTTTTGGTAAAGTACCTCTTTGCTAATCATTTCTTGCATAATGGCTTCTATGGTGGTTACTAAGATTTTAACTTTTCCGTCTTGCATTTTGTTCAAGACTTCCATCCTTTCAAAAGCACCATCAATATTTTCTGCTACATAATCATAGGCTACAATTTCTTTTTTCGGAAAGAAATATACCCCAGATTGAAGTACCTGCAAGTCTTGTAAGATTTTTCGTGCTTGCATCTCGTTATACGTTACGAGGCAAATTGGTCTGTTGATTTTTTCTTTACAAGTAGCCACCAGTACACTTTTGCCCACGTTAGTAAGACCCGATACAAGTATCGGGCTGGTTTTGGCTTCCATTTCTTGGATACATTCGTTCCATTTTTTTGCGTTTGCACATTCTTCTAAAAGCAAATTCATGTTATTTCTCCTTTATTTGCTTTTGATTACGCCAAAAAGTAGAATGTGTACCATTCTACTTTTTGTTTCTACATATCTTCGTCTTCTTTTTCATTGCAATGTTCATGACAACCAGAGCACTCCCCACCGCAACCTTCTTCTCCACTGAAGTCTAATTCAATGAGATTATGGCATTCTGGGCATTCAATATCTTTCTTGTTTTCTAAGTCAATATCTGCTACAAATTCATGATTGCAATATGGACATACAATTTCAAAATCAAAACCTTCTGGATTCTCTTCCTCATAGATATCTTGCTCAATTCCATCTACGATTGTAGATAATCTTTCGAGTTTTTTTTCCATTTCTTTTTGGCTATGTTCTACTTTGTCTAGTCTGGTGTCTGCCAAATCTGTTACACGGTCAATAACATCAACAAAAAGTAGGGATAATTCTGCCATTTTTCCTTTGACAAACTCCAACTCTTTTTTGTCTTGCAACTTTCCCTCAATCTCTTTGATTATTTTTCGGTACTCTTTATTCAAATCTGACATGGATTTTTAGCATTCCTTTCTATACTCTTTCCATATACTCGCCAGTTCTTGTGTCAATACGGATGGTATCTCCGATGTTAACAAATAGCGGAACGGAAATTTCGTAACCATTTTCTAAGGTTGCTGGTTTTCCAGAAGTGGTGGTCGTATTTCCACTAAATCCTGGTTCGGTATATGTAACTTCTAGCTCCACAAACATTGGTGGTTCTACTGAGAATACATTTCCTTTATACGAAATAACGGTTACATTCATATTCTCTTTTAAGAATTGTAAAGCATCGCTTAGAACGTCTTTGTTCAAGGGCATTTGCTCGTAGGTTTCATTATCCATAAAATAATATAGGTCACCATCATTGTATAGATATTGCATTTCTCTTTTTTCGATGGTTGCTTCTGGATATTTATCCGATGGATTGAATGTTTTATCAATAACTGCTCCTGTAATTACGTTCTTTAATTTGGTACGAACGAATGCAGAACCCTTTCCTGGTTTTACGTGTTGGAAGTCTACTACTTTGAATACGTTTCCTTCCATTTCAAATGTGGTTCCTTTACGAAAATCTCCTGCAAATTTTTCTGCCATATTTATTTTCCCCCTTAAATAGATTTATTATTTACACATACTCAAATATTTTACTACAAATTCAAAGAAAAAGCAAGTTTTCCTTAAATGCCAACAATGATATAATTTTTATCGCCTTTCGTAAGGCTTTCATTACCGGATTTTGTGATTAAAATAGTATCTTCAATACGAACACCGAAGCGGTTTGGAATGTATATTCCTGGCTCATTCGCAAGTACCATATTTTCTTTGATAATGCTGTCTGTTTTCAAGGAATAATATGGTAATTCATGCACTTCTAGTCCTACACCATGTCCGATACTATGGATTAAATTATAATGATTTAATCGGAAATCATTTTCTACCATTTTCGAAATAAACTTCAAATTAGCTCCATCTACTAAATCATTTTGCACTAACTTTTGGTTTTTTAGTACCAAGTCATAAACGGGTTTGACATGGTCTGGAATAGTTCCTGCAAATACGGTTCTGGTCATATCGGAACAATAGCCATGGTATTTACAACCCATATCAATCACGATTGGGTCGCCATGTTCAATAGGCTTATCGGTTGGAATAGCGTGTGGTTTGGACGAATTGGCACCAGATGCCACAATGGTTTCAAAGGCAAGTCCATCTGCTCCATTGGCTTGAAAAAATGTTTCAATTTCTTCTGCCACTTGTTTTTCTGTCATTCCAATTTGGATCCATTCTCGCAAATGTTCGAAGCATTGATCCGTTACCTCACAGGCTTTTGCAATACAAGCTATTTCTTCTTCATCTTTTACCATACGTTGTTTTTCAATGATATGGTCAGTTTCTTCTAAACTATTAATTTTGTATTGTCTCATATATTGTTTATATTTCGCATAGGTTACAAAATATTCCTCAAATCCTACATTCTCGCAGAAAGAAAAAAAGTTTTCATAATCATACGGTGAGATGTCTTTCACATCATAGGCCGAAATTTCGTCATCAATGGTTAAGGTATGATTGACTTCTTCAATGTACCTTCCATCAGTCAGATAAATGTTTTCTTTTCTTGTAATTAGTAAAACACCTTCTGCTTGGATATTGGTTAGATAGCGGACATTAATCGGGTCAGATATAATAATTCCTTGCATATTGAGCAAGTTAATCTTGTCGCGCAACCATTTAATTTTTGTGTTCATAATTATCACCCAACATTCTTTTTTAGTGGAACATTCCTAAGGTAAAGATTTTTAATAAGCCATATACCAAATATTGAAAAGGTATATACATAACCATAAAAGTGGCTATTACAATAAACGGTCCAAATGGAATATATTCGTCTGTTTTCTTTACTTTGGTTAATAGTAAAATGACACTAATTACAGCACCAATTAAGAAAGCAAGAAGAGATACAATTAGCATCATACGCCAGCCAAAGAAAAGTCCAAGTGCTCCCATAATCTTTACATCGCCTAATCCCATGGCTTCTTTTCCTAGAATAAGTCCACCAAGTAGGGTAATTCCTAAGAAGATACCGCCACCGACTAGAACGCCTAAAAAGCGGTCAATCGCGAAGTTGATACTTACCATTCCCTCAATGAAAGCAAAAATAAGTCCCAATTCAAACATAGTAAGGGTTAAACGGTTTGGAATAATGCAATGCTTGTAGTCAATGCAAAAAGCAATCAGTAGCATTGGCACTAAGCATAGATACTTGATAGCTTGAAACCAACTTGGTGCAAAATACAGGGCTGCAATGTATAAAACAGCTGTTAATATCATGAGAATATAACTTGGTTTGCCACATTTTGCAAAAGTGGTAATAAAGTCTTTGCAAAATACTTTTTTGTACTCTGGTAAACGCATATTGCACCATTGCACGAAATATCCTACGAATAATCCTAATACTCCGACTACAAAATACCATAGGATATGAATATCATTTATGTACATCATTTCTTTTTATCTCCTTTTTTCTTTAGATATGCGTTAATAATTTTTTGTTCGAGTGGTCTTTTCATTTTGGTAATCCAAATATCTTTTTCACTGATTGGTTTGACTAAAATGGGAAACATCTTGCTTCTTCTTGCCCCAATAATGTCTGTCATAATTTGGTCGCCTACTACGCCAACCGTAGCGCTTTCTAATTCAAATGTTTTCAAAACTTTACGAAAGCCACATTTCAAAGGTTTTTTTCCAAAATAGAAATAGGGGATGGATAAATCCGAAGCCACCTTCTCCACTTTTTCTTTTTTATTACTATTGGACAAAATACATAATTTTATGCCAGCAGATTTTAGAGAATTTGCCCATTCTATCGTTCCTGGGAGCATTTTTTTATCCAAATCAATTAAGGTATTGTCTACATCCAAGATTAAGCCAGATAGCCCATTTGATTGCAAAAAAGGTACATCAATTTGTAGAACATTATCAAAATATGCTTCTGGATAAAGTATCATAGTTTCCTCCCATTTTTTCTTTCTTATCTTATCAATAACAAGGCTATTCTGTCAAGAAATTCCACACATATCTTATGCAAATTTGCATGAAAACAGAACAGAAGAAAACAACAACATAAAAAGGGCTCCCAAAAAGAGAGCCCGTATTGGAAATTTTTACATTTTTAAGTTTAACTCAATCGACCAAGGTTATTTTTGCAAAACCATTGCCTCGTTTTGCATAACCTGCTGTAGCAGTTTCTGACACATTTGATGTTGAAACTGTTTTTGTCGTTACTGTATTAGATGTAAATGATGTATTATAGCTATACATGCAACCATTCGACAAACCCGATCCTAAAAATCCTGACCCTCCGCCTCCATAGCTGACATATTCCGACCAAACCCCAGTTGGGTTAACCCACGAATACCCGTATCCACCTGCTCCACCATAGTAGCCCCCGCCGCCACCGCCACTATAAGAGCTGCTCCCGTAACCCTGTCCGCCCTTACCGGAACGCACCATTGTTTCCACTACTATCCGGGTTAGTTCCCCCTGCAGTTTGACTCCCGCCTCCAGCCCTCCCCGAGCCATGCCACTCATCCGAACCGCTACCACCCTGGATTCCACCGCCATGCCCAGTATTAGATTGGAAATAGTAGCGATTCGTGCAACCACCACCACCACCAGCAACAATCACTACACTCCCTTTATTTCCACTCAAGGAAGCCAATTCACCGGATGTCGTCGCAATGTGTGACGCACCTCCACCTCCAAACCCACTATTATATCTACTCTCTCCCCCGCCGTTAAAACCACCGTTCGAATTATCAGGCATTTGCCCAACAGTTACATATAGTTTTCCTCCAGACGCAAGCTGCAAGTCTCCTACCGAGTACCCTCCATACCCACCGTATGAGTCAGTAGATCCACCTTGAGCTCCCCATACCTCTAGTTTATACGTTCCTGTAACT
>Ga0137298_10990_pt1 | contig 17954 bp, 16 predicted proteins | sample RamsorincwithD2O_2_FD_97182 | JGI IMG/M metagenome (GOLD analysis project Ga0137298, IMG submission 97182) | Mouse cecal microbial communities from Vienna, Austria - Glucosamine amended with D2O | ecosystem: Host-associated > Mammals > Digestive system > Large intestine > Cecum | place: Austria...
TGCTCATTATCCTTGCGGGTATTACACTCAATGCAGTCATAGGGGAAAATGGCATTATTTTGCAAGCAAAGAATACAAAAAACTTAGTAACCAATGAAACAACCTATGATAACCAGCAGCTAGCACAACTGCAAAATGAACTCAAAGATAATGGCTTGTATAGTGGAATTGGGATTATACCAGGCACGGATACTGGAGGAGGCTCTGAAGGCGGAGAGAATGGAACTCATACTAACCAAGGAGGACAAACTAACTCGAATAGTATCAATACTAATAATCCAGGGACTTTAGTGAATACGGGAAATAATCAACAAACAGGGCCGATCATTGGAGGAGATGCCCAAGACCCGATTATTCGAGTGCTAGATGGGGAACAAGTAGCAGCAAGTTTCTATCGTAGTGACGTAACCCTCCAAATTTATACCCAAGATAAAACCCAAAGAATAAAATATATTCTAACAACGACTGTGTCAGAAATAAATAACGAGCTTTATCCAAGTGGTTTAGTAAAAGAATTAGATATTGAAAATGGTGGAACATTAACTTTTACAAAAGATGGAGAATATACCCTAACAGCTTACGCATATGATACACAAGGACAAAAATCCAACCCAGTTGTTATGTGGTTTAAGAAAGAAATGAATGCAAGTCCAGATAGTGGAATTACGTTAACAGCAAGTGGAAATATCGGAGATAATGAATGGTATACAAGTAATATAACGATACGAGTACTTGGAACAGATGCAGGGTCAAACCGAGTAACCTATCGAGTGCAAGGATATGTATATGAAAAAGGAACCATCGGAAATTATGCACAAACGTATGAGTATGAGGTAGGAGAGATTACACCAAGGGAAATTGAAATCGCAAATGGAACTACAATAAAAGTAGCAACCGATGGTGAATTTACAATAACTGCATATACCTATGATGATGGAGGAAACCGAATTTCTACATCAGCACCACTTACGATTAAAAGAGATGCAACAAGACCAGTGATACAATCCTTTACAGGAGAACAAGTGATACAAAATAATGTAGGGCAAGGATTTCGAGTAAACGTTGAAGCGATTGACAGAACGTCAGGACTAAATACAGCAGGAAATCCAACATCCTATACTTATCAATCTAAATTAGCATCTAATACAGCTTATGATACGCAGACAGCAACAAGAGATACAAGCAAATTGTATACAAATTTAGATGCAACTAAAACTTATGATATGTATGTAATGATAAAAGACGGAGCGGGAAACCGAGTTGTAAGTGATATTATATCAAGGCCAGCATTATGGATTAGCAGTAATCCAAACCAAAGTGAAGGAGAAAGAATCAACGAAGGAAAAGAGGGAAGCCTACAGTATACAAGAAGTCCTAATATAGAATTTAGTTTCAAAGGACAAGATAGTAATAATGTAGATATGTCTAAGATAGAATACCAAGTAGAAGGAACGGCCACAGAGAATGGAACAATTGATGGAACAAGTTATAGCAAAGATCAACCAGTCAATCAGACAAAGGAATATTCTAGTATAAATGGACAAGATAAAGTAAAACAAACATTAAATTTGGCAACTGATGGAGATTGGACAGTAAAAGTACATACATACAATAAAGAGGGAAAGAGAGTAACAACAAATACAATAAGATTATGTAGAGATACAATAGCCCCAACACTGTTAACATTTGCAGTAGCATCGACATCTGAAACAACAGCTAGTGCAGTAGTAACAAATCATGAATTTGGAGTAAGTGGACAAGCAACAGGAGGAGGGTATACGTACTTCTTGGGGGATAGTAATAAGGGAACAAAAACAATTGCAACGCATGAGTATACGAATCTTACAAGGACAACGAATTATAATGCACTAAAAGTAACAACAAAGGATAAAGCAGGCAATATCAGTACAATTAATCCGACTAGTACGACATATTATCTTGTAGACAGGGTAGTTGTTGGGGAATATGTGGCATATGATGCTGGTGCTTGGACAGAAACAAAAGCAGAACCGACAACGAATGCAACTTTCGGAGGGTATACAGGAGGGACCAATAAAGCAACAGGAGTGAATGGGACGGCAAGTGGGTGGCAAGTAATTAGTAAAACGGGAAATGGTGCAAGTGGAAAAGTTTCGCTTATATCTGCAGGGAGTCCATGGTTATTTTATGTGCGGATCAACAGAGAATGAAACAACGCAATGTATATCTACTTTATCAAATATTGGACAAGAATTCAGAAATTCTATAGCATCGGATGTGCATATAGCAAGAGCATCAGAACTTCTAAACACTTCTTTTAGTTCCATTGGAAAGTTTTATTATGTGCCAGATGGTAGCGGATACTTTGAAGGAATGGTGGGATATGAATATGGAGTGAAAGGATATTATTGTAGATGGATTACAGGAACCGGTTGGAGAACCTATAAATCGGGTGGAATTGGGCAAGGAGGGGCAATGAAATCAGGCTATGGATTGAAACGGCATTGATGCTTCTGGTGCATTATATCAACAACCTGCATATGAAAAAGATATGAGTGTTAACAAAAATACGCATAATGACCATGGAATTTTTAGTGCAGATAATGCAGGTGGAACAACATATATTCAATGGAAAGATGGTAAAAAAACATATGGGATATGGCCCGATGGAACATTTGATATTTATAAAGAAATTGGAACGATAGAATTTGTAAATGGTGCTAATTTGGGGCCAAGAATCTTGGTTCGGTATAAAAGGTGGAATAAAAACGAATGCTAGTATGGAAAAAGATCATTTTAATAATGCAGCTTGGGCTTGTTTTGAGTAATTAGAATATCTTATAAAAACAAAAAGAACTCTGCCAATGACGAAAGACAGAGTTCTTTGGTGCGGGGAAAAATATCTGTGGATAGATTGTGGATAACGATTTTCGGTTCAGTTTTTCTGAACTTTTTACAGAATAACTACCGAAAATATTTGCTTTTTTCAATCTGGTATGTTACAATAACTATTGTTAAATAAGAGAAAGCCAAAAAGAGGAGAGATTTCAAATGACAGTCGTAAAATATATCTTAATTGCAATCGACATTATCGTATGTCTTGCTATGATTATTCTAACAACTATGCAAGCAAAGGATTCACAAGGAGCTTCTGGAACCATTACTGGTTCAACAACCAATAATTTTTATGAGAAGAATAAAGGAAGAACAAGAGAAGGAATGCTAAAAAGATGGACCATCATCTTAGGTGTAATCTTCGCAATTCTATCCGTTGTATTAGGCGTTATTTATGTCTTGTAAAAAGAAAGCAGCAGAAGTCAAAATCTGCTGCTTTTATGTATCTAACAGAAAGGAAAACTATGAGTAGAAAAAAAGAAAAAACACGTGAAGGAATTTTCCGTGGTAGCGTAAAAGGCTATGGCTTTGTCAAAATCGATGGAACCGATACGGAAGTATTTATTCCAAAGGACAAAACTAGAGGAGCCTTAAACGGGGACCATGTGTGTATTAAAATATTCGATACCAAACAAGAAAAAGACTTCCATCAAGAGGGAAAGGTTATTTCCGTCTTAGAAAGGGACCGTGAAACCTTAGTTGGAACTTACCAAAAAAGTCGTAACTTTGGCTTTGTTGTACCAGACGATAAAAAATTCGGAACCGACATCTACATCTCTAAGAAAAATGCAGGAAAAGCAAGAAATGGGCACAAGGTGCTTGTTAAAATTACCCAGTATCCAAGCAAAGGCAGAAATGCAGAAGGAAAGATTATCGAGGTAATTGGCAATATTAACGCAGCTGGTGTAGATATGTTATCCTTAATCAAGGAATACGATTTACCATACCGCTTCCCAGATTTTGTCGTAGAAGAAGCCAAAAGTATTCCACAAGAAATTACCAAAGCAGATTACCGGAAACCGCAAAGACCTCACCCAAGAAGAAATCTTTACGATTGATGGAGCAGATGCAAAAGACCTGGATGACGCTGTTTGTGTGAAACGATTAAAAAATGGCAATTATCTCCTAGGCGTACATATTGCAGATGTTAGCCACTATGTAAAAGAGGGAAGCAAACTAGACCGTGAAGCCATTTTGCGTGGAACCAGTGTATATATGATGGACCGTGTTATCCCAATGCTACCACGTGAATTATCCAACGGAATTTGCAGTCTAAATGCAGGTTGCGACCGTTTGGCTATCTCAGTTTGGATGGAGATTAACGAGGGACGGAAAGGTCCTATCTTCCCAAGTCGAAAAAAGTGTCATCCATGTAACGGAGCGAATGAATTATGCAGATGTAACCAAAATCCTTGACCGCTCTGACGAGGCTGTTTTAACAAGATATGCTCCATACGTTGCTCATTTTGACCGTATGAAGGAATTAGCAGAAATCTTAATCGACAGACGAAGCAAAGCTGGAAGTTTGGATTTAGATATTCCAGAGAGCAAAGTAATCTTGGACAAAGATGGAGTAGCTGTGGATATTCAAAAAGAAGAATTAACCATTGCCAACCGTATCATTGAACAATTTATGCTAACTGCTAATGAAACCATTGCAGAGCGTTTTTGTAACTTAGATGCTCCCTTTATTTACCGTGTGCATGAAGTGCCAGATAAAGAGAAAATCGACGAACTAAACCAATTCCTATACAATTTCGGATATAAAATTAAAGTAGAAAAAGACCATATTGAACCAAAAGCATTTGCTGAAGTATTAGAAGATATCCAAGGAAAGCCAGAAGAAAAAATCATTTCTACCTTAATTTTACGAACCTTAAAAATTGCGAAATATGAAAGTGAGAATAAAGGGCATTTTGGTATTGCGAGCCAATACTACTGCCACTTTACTTCGCCCATTCGAAGATACCCAGACCTATTCATCCATCGTATCATCAGCAAGTACCTGGCAAATGGAAATCGTATGAGTATCGAGGAAAAAGAGAAATACCATGGACAAGCAGTTCGTTATGCAGACAGTTCCTCAGAGCGAGAAAAAACAGCACAAAAAGTAGAACGAGAAGCGGTACAAATTAAAATGGCGGAATACATGGAAACAAAAGTAGGAGAAGAATATCCCGGCATTATTTCCAGTATTACACCATTTGGTATGTTTGTCGAATTAGAAAATACGGTCGAAGGTTTTATTCGTTTTGAAGACCTTGGCAATGAATATTTTATCTATGACGAAAACCGCAAAACCTTACTTGGCGAGCATACCAAAACGGTTTTCCGCATCGGAGATAAAATGGATATTCGTGTGCTCCGTGCTAGCAAAGAAAGACACGAAATTGACTTTGAACGTATGATTAAAAATTAAAACAAGAAAAACATCACATTTGAGAAAACAAAGGAGACAAGAGCAATTGAAATAACCATTGCTCCTCCTACTTTGTTTTCTTTTTGTTTCCATTCAAAAAAGCCATAACTTAGTGTCTTGACACAAATGACCAAACTAGCTAGTAAATAAAGGAAAAATAACATAACTACCTCCTAAGAAATCCTTTGTAAGAAAGAAGACGAATGGACTTGGAAGTCTACATTGACTTGGAAAAACGAGTCTTGGTAGCGATTTAACCAGTCATATTCAAGCCAGTCTTCCCAAAAGAGAAAATGCGAAGCGGCTTTGGAGCCAAATCCAGCAATATCTGCTTGGTAAATCTTAGCTGTTGTATAGAGATATTCCAAGGTATTTTGTTCGAAATAACGAGTAGCATATTCTTCAATCAACTGGGTAATTTCATCTTTTGAGTAATCTTCTTTGCTGTTAATGGAAAGCAATTTTGCCTCTAATGCAATATCTACTTCAATGAATGGGCTTCCGTTCACAATCTTTACTTTCGTTTTTGTTTTTCGCCTTGGCGAAAGTAGGACATCTAAGTATTGGTCGTTTTGTAAAGGGTCTGGAATCGAAACATGAGCTTCTCTTAAATGATTGGTTACAAATAAATGACACAATGTTTCAATCGCTGTTAATTCGCCCACAAATTGTCCTCTTTGAAAAACGGCAATACCTAAATGTTCTGCACTGTTCTGGTTTCGGTTAATGGTAGACTCTCCTGCTAGATGGTTGGCGTCGAAATCCGTGCCAATGGCATTGAGGGAAGGTACTAAATCCGAGGTTTGTTGAATGGTATCGCTATTGTTGACCGATACCAAAGTTGCAAATCCTTGCGAAAAAGTATCGTGAATGGAGGAAAAAAAGGTACCAAGTCTAGAATTTGCAATATATCCATTGTATTGGATGGACTCACTGGTTAATTCATAAGATTTTGCAGTAAGCCCTTGAAAATGAGTGCCAGAAGCGGTTAGAAAAGAGGTGGTATCACTACGACTAATAAAAACAGAGCAAGTTGGACGAAGATCAACATCGTTGAAAAGGCTATTCAAATAAGGGAAAATACTCTCACTGACTAATTCTTCTGAAAAAACAAGCACTTTGCAATGGCGTAAGGTTACTTCTTTACTCAAATAGTCGTTCAAAATGTTAATCCCAGCCTCAATACTGGAACACTCCACGGTGGTAATGCTCGAGTCTTGTGAAGCACCATCGCCAGAAGAACTGGTAATGGTAGTTGGAACTGCAATTTGAAAGGTAAGACGAAGCGGACCAGTCGTTCCTTTGTCTAAGCCAAGTGCCAGAACATAGGCAAAATCGTTGATACATTTAACATTACTAAAACCACAAAGGCTCAGACAAGAAACTGCTGAAATCACAAGGATAACCAGTAGGGCAAAAAGACGCAAGATAAAACGAATACCGTTATTCCATCGCTTCATGATTAGAACTTCCTCCTTTCTTTCTTCGTTTGGCATATCCCACCAGTAGTACAATGAGACTAACTCCAAAGACCAAAATGAGCGAAAAGTATTTATACACAACGGACTCCAAAAAGTTTAGGCTTGGGATATCTTTTGGAATTAAAGCCATGCCAAAGATGAGTTCACCGAAAGGAAAAGGCTAATGTGCTACCATCACTTAATTTTCCTTTTTTAGAGCAGATATACAAACAAACCATAATGAGCACGGCTTGGAAGCAAATCATGGAAAGAATAAAAATAAAGGTAAAAATAGCTTCCGGACTTTCAAAGAAACTGCCCCATTCCATCGAACGAATGACTAAATACATAGGAGAAAGAGCACTGGATGTAAACGAAAAGGAAAGGGCAAGTATCATGGAAGTAATGCTAAATAAAAGGAGAAGTGCTGTTACGACAAGCGTAATCGTGGTTACTTTTTTGTAATCTTCTTTTTTCTCCAGCATGGGCGGTAAAAAGAAAAGCACAGATAAACTTCCAAAAGCATAGATATTAGAAATGCCAACAAAAAAAGTTTCATTTAGCCCATAGCCGAGAAGTGGAAAGATACGGTGCCAATTAAATAAGTCCATCACAGATAAGAACGTTACGATAATTCCAATGGCAGTTAGTGGAGTAATGAAAGCAGAAATTTTTCCTACGGAACTTGGCCCTTTTCGGTTTGCAAGACAGGCTGCCACTAAAAAGAAAAGAATAAGCACTCGTAGGTCATTGCTTTCTGGATAGAACATTTTTAAGTTTTCCACAAAACTACGAATGGAAATGGAGGCAACAAAAAGGAAAAAGACCCAAAAGGCTAAAGCATATACCCAAGTAAAACTTTTTCCAAAGCAAATTTGTGAAATATCCAAAATATCACGATTCGGAAATCTCTCAAATACTTTACAAATTAGCCAGCCAATCAGAGCGATAAAAAGACATAGGTAAATTATATTGAGAATGGAAGAAGAACCAGTGGTATAAATAATCGTTTTGGTTGGATTGAGAATGATTTTATTGAGTACAACAATAACGCAAATGGTAATGGCTTCAAAAGTACGAATTTTGGTAAAATTCATGTGTAAAAACCTCCTTCTTTCCAATCTTTAAGTCTTTTTGGGATATTTCCATGCCATACTAATATGCTGTTCTTTCTTTTCTTTTTTGGTTGCAAGAAAAGCAGCACGAGACTCTCTTTTCCAAGGAGCCACTAAGAAAAGCCCTAATTTTGTTTGATTTCCCACATTCGGGAGAAGTGGTGCTAAATACGAAACACCAAACGATTTCATGTTGCATACGACTACAAGGTTGATAAATAGCCCAAAAGCAATACCAACAAAACCGAATAAATAGCCAAGAATAATATACAAGAAACGAGTTAGCCTGCAATATAGCCCCAGTGAAAAATCTGGAATGGTAAACGAGGCAATTCCTGTAAAGGCTACAATAATAATGAGAATCGGACTCACAATACTTGCGTCAACTGCGGCTTGCCCTAACACCAGAGCTCCTACAATACCAATGGTTTGCCCAAGCGGAGTCGGAACACGGACACCGGCTTCTCGAATGAGTTCAAGAGATACTTCCATAATTAAGATCTCAAAAAAGACAGGAAACGGAACCGACTGGCGAGATCCCATAATGACCAGCAACAATTCAGTTGGAATAAATTCGCTGTGAACGGTTGCAATTGCCATATAAACGCCTGGCAGAAAGATGGCAATGAGTAAACCGAGGAAGCGAAGAGCCTTAAAGAAGTTCGAGAATTGGTATTTCAAATTCAAATCTTCTGGGGAGGCCAGAAAATCGAAAAGAAGCCCAGGAGCAATTAGAACATAAGGTACTCCATTGGTAATAATGACCACTCTGCCTTCTAAAATGAGGTCAGCAGCACGGTCTGGTCTTTCGGTTGCAATCATTTGAGGTAGCAGACTTTTTGGTGCATCTTCAATTAGTTGCTCAATTTGACCAGAAGAAAGCACATAATCTACTTTAATATTGTTTAAGCGGTAACGAACTTCTGCCACTAAATCATTATTTGCAATATTTTTCATATAGCAAACAGCACATTTTGTTTTGCTGACACTTCCTACTTCAATATTTTCAATCATCAGATTTTCATTATTTACAATACGGCGAAGAAGGGAAGTATTGGTTCGAATAGCTTCAGTAAAAGCCTCTTGGGAGCCACGTACGACAATCTCATTCTTGGGATTTTCAATACTTCTTTGCTTAAAGCCTTTGACATCAATATCAAAGCAAACTTCTAAAGTATCAATAAAAAGAGCACAGTTTCCGCTATTGATGGAATTAAAAATCTCGGAAAATTCGGTTCGCTTTTTGACATCATTTTGAGGAATGAGACAGTTATAAATATATTCTGCCATATCCACTTTCTTAATTTTACGAACTGTAATGTTATTCGTAACTGCCTCTGAAATAATCTGGTTTTCCGTATCGGCATAGGTATTAGCCGAATTACGAAGCATGAGTGGTTTCAAAACGAAATCGTTAATCTGCTTAGTATCGACCATTCCATCAATATAAAAAAGGAAAGCCTTAAACTGTTTATTACGAGCCGTTAAATTGAACTCACGAATGACTACATCACTGTTGACTAAACTGTTATAGCGTGTTTTTAGATATTCTAAATTCACTTCAATGCTGGGGAAAATCTTCTTTTCTTCGGTATATTCTAAGACTTTGGTGTCAGAAACATAGTTCCCATTTTGCTCCATTTCTTCTTCAGAAAAATCAGGATGCTTTTTTACCGTTTCTTTTTCGTGTGGCTTTAGACTAAAGTCATATTCTTCGGGCTCACGGTAGATAAAACTGCGACGAAGAAACTCTCGAATATCCATTATAGATACTCCTTCATCGTCTGGATGTTAGCTTCTTGCATATTCTGAAAATCTGTCAAAATTTGTTTTACTTCTTCTTTGGCATAAGGGTTATGGTTCAAAAGTTTTTGGCATTCAATAATTCCCATATAATTGCCTTGGATTAAAAGGTCAGCAATGTGAGACTCCGATTGATCCATCATGGTATTCATTTGAATTCCCATATAACTCATCATTTTGCCCATAGCAGGTGCATCATCTGGGATTTCGCCATAGTTTTGGAATTGCTTGTTGACACGCTCAATCACTTGACCATAATCTGCATATTGTTCGGATAATTCTTTTTTTAAGTCAGGATTGCTAATCTTTTCGGAAAGATAATCAATGGAATTACGCCCCATTTTCGCAGCCTTTGCTGTTTCATTCAAAATGGTAAGGTTAATATTTTGGTCCTTTCCATCGTTTGGGATATTTTCTTTTTCTATATTTGTATTCATAAATCGTTAACCTCCTAAATTTTTTTGGAATTTATTCTTAGTATGGTCGAAATTACAAAAAATATGATTGAAATACCAAAAATTCTAAGATATACTAAGAAAAAAGAATAAAAAGAGGGAAAAAGCATGGCAGAAGTAAAATGGACCAATGAGCAAAAAATGGCAATCGAAGAAAAAAATACCAATTTATTAGTAGCAGCCGCAGCACGGAAGTGGGAAAACGGCTGTCTTAGTCGAGCGTATGATACACAAAATCCTAGAAGATGGGGTAGATATTGACCGTATTCTAGTGGTAACCTTTACGAATGCAGCAGCATCTGAAATGCGAGAACGTATCTTAGATGCCATCTATCAAAAGATGGAGGAAGAACCAGAAAACCGTAATTTGCAAAAACAAATTACGTTATTAAATAAAGCAAGCATTTGTACCATCCACTCCTTTTGCTTAGAGGTGATTCGTAACCATTTCTATGAAATCGACACATCTGCCAATTTTCGTATCGCAGATACTGCAGAAATTGATCTACTATCCTATGAAACTATGGAAGAAGTATTAGAAGAGCAATATGAAACGAAAAGCCCAGCGTTTTTGAATCTGCTTGAGATGTATACCAGTTACCGAGACGATATGCTTCTCCAAGAACTTATCTTGAAAATCCACAAGTTTATTCAAAGTATGCCATTTCCAGAGGAGTGGCTAGAAGCCCAAGTCGAGCAACTTTCCTTTCCAGATACCAAAGATTTTGGTGAAACTGGTTGGGGAAACATCCTATTGGAATATGGAAAAGATAATCTTAGCGATCGTATTCGTAATTTAGAGCACTTCATCCAGAAAATGGCGCTAGAACCAGAACTTGAAAAATTTCAAGCCTGTTTGGAACAAGATTTGCACATGTATGAAGAAGGAAAAGAGGCAATGACCTCGTGGCAAACCGCAAGCCAGTGGGCAAGGCAGACGGAATGGAAGAAATGGCCAGTCGACAAAAAAGTAAGCAATCCCCTCAAAGAAGAAGCCAAAGACTTACGTGACCAAGTGAAAAAGCAAATAAAAACCATGCTCGAAAAAGTTTTCTTTGTAACCAATGAGCAAATTGCAGAAGATCTAAATGCCATGTATGCCCCAATTTGTGCCTTAAAAGACTTAGTATTCCAATTTGAAAAGCGTTTCGCAGACAAGAAAAAAGAGAAAAACATGGTGGACTTTTCAGATATTGAGCATTTTGCTTTGCAGATTTTAGTCCGAAAAGAAGGGGACAAAATTGTACCAACTGATGTAGCAAAACAGTACCAAGAAAAGTTTGCTGAAGTTGCGATTGACGAGTATCAAGATAGTAATTTGGTGCAAGAATATATTTTACAAAGTGTTTCCAAAGACAATAACCGCTTTATGGTAGGGGATGTGAAACAAAGTATCTATAAATTCCGTCAAGCACGACCAGAACTCTTTTTGGAGAAATATCGCTGTTATGGAGAAGCGGAAAATGAAAGTGGGAAACGCATTCAGTTGTTCAAAAATTTCCGTAGCCGAGATAATATCTTGCAAGTAACCAACTGTGTTTTTGAAGCCATTATGAGTGAAAAACTAGGGGAGATGGAATACAATGAGTCCGAATACCTAAACCTTGGAGCAGACTACAAAGAAAAGAAAGAGGTAACCGACCAAGATTTTCTTTCACGGAAAAGTGCCAGCAGATTTTTCACTCGAAACGAAAACCGAAATTGCCGTATTAGAAAAGCCAAGTGAAGAATGGAACCAATGGGAAGAAGGCGAACCAGACGACAACCAAGAACCACTTGACGATATGGTAATGGAGGCTCAATATGTGGCAAAAAGAATTGAAGAATTGGTGAAAAGCAATCAATATGTGTGGGATAAAAAGAAAAAAGGATTTCGTCCCATTACCTACCGAGATATTGCCGTTCTTCTTCGCTCTACTGCAAGCCGTGCACCAATTTTTGAAAAAGAAATGCAAGCAAGAGATATCCCTGTTTTTACCGATACTGGTTCTCAGTTTTTAGAATCGATTGAAATTCAAACCATGCTTTCTTTGCTCAAGATTATTGATAACCCAATGCAAGATATTCCGCTTGTATGTGTGTTACGCTCGAGTATGGCAGGCTTTACAGACAATGAGTTAGTTCAAATTCGTTGTGCAGATAAAGTGGGAACTTTTTATGAAGCAATGCAAAAAGCACAAATACAAGTACCACAAAACTTGCGAAAGAAAATACAAGATTTCTTTGCCAGATTGCAGACTTGGAAAAAAGAAGAAAAAGAACTTGCGTTAGACGAGTTTTTGTGGAAGCTATATGAAGATACTGGCTACTACCATTTTGTAGGGCTTATGCAAAATGGAGAAATGCGAAAAGCCAATTTGAAAATCCTATTTGAAAAAGCAAAACAATATGAAAAAGCAAGTTTGAAAGGCTTGTTTCAATTCATTCGTTTTGTGGAACGATTAAAACAAAATAGCGGAGATTTTGGCTCTGCTAAAACGATTAGCGAAAATGAAAATGTAGTCCGCATTATGAGTATTCATAAGAGTAAAGGACTTGAATTTCCTGTGGTATTTGTTGGTAGTATGCACAAGAAATTTAATATGCGAGATACCACAGAGCCAATTTTGTTACATCATCAGTACGGCCTAGGCGTAACCTACAAAAACCCAGATACCAAAGTAGAATATCCAACGTTAAGTAAAGAAGCCATCAAAAAAGTGATGGAGCAAGAAACCATTTCCGAAGAAATGCGTATCTTGTATGTTGCATTAACCAGAGCCAAAGAACGCCTTATTCTAACAGGCGTTGTAAAAGATGCCAATAAAAGAAAACAAGAGAAAGAAAAAGAATTGGAAATGAACCAAGAAGAGGAAAGAAAAGGATGCGTACCACCAGTCCTATGCCGAAGATATCGTTCGTATTTAGACTGGATAGAATTGGTATATTTAGCAAACCCAAAAGCAAAAGAGCAAATGGAAGTCCAAGTAGTACCTGCCAAAGCTTGGAAAACAGAAGCAGACCAAAAGAAAGAAGAACAGCCAGAAGCATTGCGAAAAGCAGAATTAGAAAAAATGCTTGCAGACAAACAAAAAGAGAAAGACTTTTCTAAAAAACAAGAAGAACTAAAACGAGAATTAACCTGGAAATATCCATACCAAATTTTATCTACCATCCCGACCAAAACATCGGTAACCCAGTTAAAAGAATGGGCCTTAGAAGAGCAAGAAGAAACAGCTGTTAGCATCGCACCAGAGCCAATCGGAGAAGAAAGTGTAGAACTTGCAAAACCAGCCTTTTTACAAGAAAAGCAAGGACTAACTCCAGCCGAAGTGGGAACCATTATGCACAAATGTATTCAAAAACTAGACGAAAGCAAAGACTATACCGCAGACCGTTTAGCAGAATTTGTGGAAGAACTAGAAGAAAAAGGAATTTTAACAGCAGAGCAAAAACAAGGGATATCCATTCCTTTGCTCGAAGCATATACCCAATCCAGCCTATTCGAAGAAATTAGGCAGGCAAAACAAGTTGAAAAAGAAAAGCCATTTTATTTACAAATTCCAGCCTCTGAAATTTGGACGGAAAAAGACTTGGAAAAAACATCGGAAACAATCCTAGTACAAGGTGTGATTGACTTGTATTATATCGATAAAAATGATAAACTAGTCCTAGTGGATTACAAGACGGATTTTGTGAGAGATGGAGAAGAAGAAATTATCCAAAAGCGTTATGCCAAACAACTAGAAATCTACCAAAGAGCCTTAGAAAAATCCTATGGTAGAAAAGTAGACCAAGTCCAAATTTGCCTCATCCGCAAAAACAGCCAGTGTATTTCACTAACTTAAAAGGAGCAAACTATGAGATTAGACAAATTTTTGAAAGTAACCAAAGTCATCAAAAGAAGAACCGTTGCCAATGAAGCGGCAAGCGGAGGAAGAATCGAAGTAAACGGCAAAGTGGTAAAACCAAGTTATGAAGTAAAAGTAGGGGACAAGGTAGCCATTCACTTTGGGGACAAAGTATCCGAATTTGAAATTTTACGAATTCCAGAAAAAGTATCGAGCAAAGAAGTCGGAGAATGGATTAAAATCTTGTAACAAAAGGAGCAGAAAATGGAAGAAAAAGAAAAGTTTGTACATTTGCATATCCATAGTGAGTTTAGTCTATTAGATGGTACAAACCGTATCAAAGATATTCCAGTAAGAGCCAAAGAATTAGGCATGAATTCGATTGCCATTACCGACCATGGTGTCATGTTTGGTGTCATCGATTTCTATAAAGCCTGCAAGGCAAATGGGGTCAAGCCAATCATTGGATGTGAAGTCTATGTTGCACCTCGCTCAAGGACAGACAAAGACCCAGCCATTGATGGAAAATACAACCATTTAATCTTACTTGCTAAAAACAATGAAGGATATCGTAATTTATCCAAATTAGTTTCTTTGAGTTTTACCGAAGGTTTTTACTATAAACCGCGTATTGATAAAGAAATCTTAGAACAATACCATGAAGGGCTTATTTGCTGTAGTGCATGTTTAGCTGGAGAAGTTAACCAAGCCATCTTACACGAGGATATGCCAGAAGCCAAACGAGTGGCAAATTGGTTTAAGGACTTGTTTGGCAAAGACTATTATCTAGAAATCCAAAACAATGGTTTGAAAGAACAAGCCTTAGTCAATCAAAAACTAATCCAACTATCTCGAGAGTTAGACATTCCACTTGTTGCAACCAATGATGCGCATTATACCAGAAGAGAAGATGCATATAACCACGAAGTCCTACTCTGCATTCAAACGGGAAAGAAAATGTCGGATGAAGACCGTATGCGTTTTGAAACAGACGAGTTATACATTAAATCACCAGAAGAAATGATAGACTTTTTCTCCAATGTGCCAGATGCGATTGAAAATACGGTCAAGATTGCAGAAGAATGTAATGTGGAGTTTGAATTTGGACATACTATTTTACCAAATTATGATGTGCCACCAGAATTTGCAACCCATTATGATTATCTGAAAAAACTTTGCGATGATGGCTTAAAAGAAAGATATGGAGAGAATCTCTCGCCAGAAATCCAAGAACGAGCTGAGTATGAGATTGGTGTTATTCATAAAATGGGCTATGTTGACTATTACCTCATTGTATGGGATTTTATCCATTATGCGAAATCGCAAGGTATCCCAGTAGGACCAGGACGTCGGTTCTGGTGCAGGTTCTATCCTAGCCTATGCCATTGGCATTACAGATATTGACCCAATGAAGTATCAACTCATTTTTGAGCGTTTCTTAAATCCAGAAAGAATTAGTATGCCAGATTTTGACGTGGATTTTTGCTATGAAAGAAGGGACGAGGTAATCGATTATGTTGGCAGAAAATATGGACATGACCATGTTTCCCAAATCATTACCTTTGGCACTATGTCAGCTCGTATGGTTATTCGTGATGTGGGAAGAGCCTTGGACTTTCCGTATGCGGAAACAGATAAATTAGCCAAAATGATACCAAACGAGTTACATATTACCATCCAAAAATCTTTGGAACAAAACAAAGAACTTGCCGAGTTATATCTTTCGGACGAAACCATCCATAAGTTATTAGATATCGCGATGGCATTAGAAGGAATGCCAAGACAGGCTTCTACTCACGCCTGTGGTGTGGTTATTACCAAAGACCCAGTCGATACCTATGTACCGTTATATATGCGAGATAATACTGTTTCAACTCAATTTATTATGACGACACTCGAAGAACTAGGACTACTCAAAATGGACTTTTTGGGACTTCGTACTTTAACGGTTATTAACGATTGTAAAAAATTAGTCAAAAACGATTTCGGCATTGATGTTGTTTTTGACGAAGAAATGAATGACCCAAAAGTGTATGAATTATGGCAAGAGGGAAATTCTAGTGGTATCTTCCAGTTTGAAAGCCAAGGAATGACCAACTTTATGAAGGAATTAAAGCCAGACTGCTTAGAAGATATTATCGCAGGGGTATCACTTTACCGCCCAGGACCAATGGACCAAATTCCAAGATATATTGCTAACAAAAAAGACCCAGACCATGCAGTATATACCCATCCAGCCTTAAAACCAATTTTGCAGGTTACCTATGGTTGTATGGTATACCAAGAGCAAGTTATGCAAATTGTGCGAGATTTAGCAGGATATTCGCTAGGCCGAGCAGATTTAGTAAGAAGAGCCATGGGAAAGAAAAAATTAGATGTTATGGCAAAAGAACGTGAGATTTTTATCCACGGAAAACTTGACGATAATGGTAATGTAGAAATACCAGGCTGTGTACGAAATGGAATTGACGAAGAAAGTGCCAACCGAATTTTCGATGAAATGGCAGAATTTGCGAAGTATGCGTTCAATAAGTCCCATGCGGCGGCCTATGCAGTGGTATCCTATCAAACTGCATACCTAAAAGCATATTATCCAGCCGAATTTATGGCAGCAACTTTGAATAGTTTTTTAGGAAACTTGGACAAAGTGCCAGAATATATTGACGAATGTAAAAGAATGCACATTGAAGTTCTGAAACCAGAAATTAACCACAGTGAAACCAGATTTACGGTAGATGATGGGAAAATTCGTTTTGGTTTAGGCAGTGTGAAAAATGTAGGATTAGAAGCCACCAACTTGATTGTACAAGAGCGTAAGGAAAAGGGACCATTTACCAGTTTTACCGATTTTTGTGAGAGAATACAAGACAAAGGTGTGAATAAAAAGTGTATTGAAAGTTTAATCAAAGCAGGTGCATTTGATGAATTTGAACAAACCAGAAGTACACTTATTGCTTCTTTTGAGGGAATTGTCGACTCGATTACCGACTTATCGAAAAAGAACTTCAAAGGACAAGTGAGTATGTTTGATTTAGGCAGTCCAGAAGAAGAAACAGACAATTCTTTGGAAAAACTAAAATATGTGTTTACGACCTTAAAAGAGTATTCGGACAAAGAAATGCTAAGCATGGAAAAAGAGATGCTAGGGCTATATATTTCTGGACATCCACTAGAGGGAATGCGAGCAGAAATAGAGGAACAAACAGATATTAACTCCTTGCAAGCCAGAAATGCTTGGGAGCAAATGCTGGCAAATGAAAAACAAGATTACCAAGATGGACAACAAGTAAAATGGGCAGGAATTATTAGCAGTGTGAAAAAGAAATATACCAAGAATAATAAGATTATGGCATTTGCTACCATAGAAGATTTATATGGTTCGATGGAAGTTATCTTATTTGAGAATGCTTATCAGGCAAGTAGTGGTTGTTTAATGGAAGACCAAATCGTTTTTGTAGAAGGACGATTGAGCCTAAGAGAAGACGAAAAGCCAAAATTGGTAGCAAGAGAAATCCGACCATTTCAGGCACAAAAGAAAACCATTCTTATCTTTGATATTACCGATTTAACAGAAGCGGAAAAAGACCGAACCAGAGGAGCAATTAAGTTCTTTATGGGGGACAGAAATAACATTGCCATCCAAATAAAAAATGGAGAGGATATGATGCCAGGTGGAGCGATGTATCTAACGGACGAAATCTTACAAGAGCTACAAGCAGAATTAGGAGAAGCAAGAGTATTTTTGGAGGAAGTGTAGAGAATTGTCGAAATATGACAATGAAAAAATCAAAAAAAGATTGCTTTTTTCAAAGAAATTGGATATAATACAAAGTGAACAAAGAGTTATCTTTAGAACTCATGCATTTAGAAATGAACAAAAAAAGACTAGAGTTGCAGTCTCTAGTCTTTTACTATGTAGAAAAAAATCAGTCGAACATCTTGAGTATCTCGTATATTTTTTTCAAAACATAGAGTTTCATGAGCTTCTTTAGAAGTTC